>Ga0208147_1000073_pt1 | contig 36777 bp, 61 predicted proteins | sample DEB3_08_DNA_FD_184520 | JGI IMG/M metagenome (GOLD analysis project Ga0208147, IMG submission 184520) | Aqueous microbial communities from the Delaware River and Bay under freshwater to marine salinity gradient to study organic matter... | ecosystem: Environmental > Aquatic > Marine > Coastal ... | reverse complement strand
ATGCACGCGCGGTCGCCTCATTCTCCGCAAAGTACAGCCCATGCCCGTAAGCCTGCGCGCCCTCGCCCGTCCCGATCTTCGATAGATCGAACTTGTCGAAGTCATGCGGTGAGCCGTGGAAGGCTCTAATGGGCTTGCCAACATTCGACGTGCCCATAGCAAAGCCAGCGGGGTTGTCCATCGGCTTGTGCATGATGGCTTGACCAGGAAGGCCCTGGCTCAATAGCCCCGCGCGCTCTTGGTCAATGCCGACCTGATCCGCCGCCGCGTTGCCGTAGCCGAGAAGGCCGCCGCCCCACCCCTTCGGGTACAGGTAATCAAGAAGGCCGGGCATCTTCCCAATGCTTTCCGTCTAGCCCGCAGTCGCCATTGAACCGCTCGGTCATCGCGGTTTCCTTGGCACCTTCACGCTTGCAAGCGGAGCGGAGCCTATTGCCCACCGTCACCGCGTCTTTTTCGTAGTGGATGCAGTCGGAGCAATGGTTCATCGCAAGCCCTCTTGCCGCACCTTGGCCTCGATCCCGATTGCGTGCGACCACGAACCACCCGCCGCAATGCTCACCCTAGCGCGTGCGTAGCGTGTCGAGATTCGCTGCGGACATACCCCGTCCGAACCGGCTGAGGTGGCCGTGGCATAGGTCACAGAGGCCGAGGGGGTGTCTCTATAGCCCACAGCGGCGGTAATCGTCCCGCCATCCACCAGGGGACGAATGCCGTTAATGAACACCCTGCGCCCCGCCTCGCCGGTAAACTCTCCGGTTTCGAGGGTCGCCGCCAGATTGGAGCCGTTGAAGAAATTCAGCTTATGATCGGTATCGAACGCCGAGAGAATTAAACGCCCGCCCGTCCAAGCGCGGGAATCGAGCGAGAACGGCAGGGCGTCCAGGGATGAGTTGTAAGTGTCCAGCGTGTCGAGCGTGTAGCCTTGGGACAGCGAACGATAAATCAACTCGCAATCGACCGAGGCCACCGACCACCTAGCAAGTTCCCAGTTGTAGCAAAGAATCTTGTTCGGGTTGCCGCCGCTGTTTCCAGAACCAGGATAGGCCCAAAACACCAACTTATTGATCGGGTCCACGGCGGACGTAATCCGGTGGAAATACGACTGATCCAGGTCCGCGTAGAACGTCTTATCAATCTTGGTATTGCCGATGGGCGTCGAGGTCGAGCCGTTGAAGGCATAGAAGCCATCTTCGCCAAGATAGAACGCCACGGAGCCGACGTTGACCACCGACCCAGGCGCGGGCGTCCCTCTTGCCCTTTCAACTTCATAGAAGCCGAACACATCGGGCGGGCCTTGGTACTGGATGCGGAAAATAGCCGTGTCCATGAACACGACGCCCGACGCACCACCCACGGCACCGATAAGGGCTTGCACCCACCCGCCAGCCGCCATGTCGTTATAGTCCGACTGCACAGCCTGCGCCGCCGCCGAACCGGGCGTTTCCCAACTTCCCGCGTTACCAATGCCCGACCACCAAACCCGATTAGGGACCGCACCGTCCGTTCCATCAACCGTGTTCCCGACCATGACAAAGCCGGGGTCGATTGACGCAATATGTCGGGCCTTGGGAGCCGTGGCCGAAAGCTGCGCGAACGCCGACGAACTATCCAGCGTCCACTTCTTGATTTCGTCCGCGAGGTCGGTTGCTAGGACAAGTTCACCGAATTGGCAGAACCGCCAAGCCTCGTCCGCAGCCAGGCTAAACCCGGTATTGACCGAGGAAAACGTCGCACCCGAAAGCGTGTAGAGTTTCGACGCATCGCCGGCAAAGTTGGTGACGTTGCCCGCCGCCGAACGGCCAGAAAAAGCCCCCTGGCACCGTGCCGTCAGTGCGTTGGAATAAACGCTCAACCCAGGAAACGGGCCATAGCTATCCGGTGTCTTTGGGATAACGCCGGACGCAACGGTAGCGCCGGGGTTTTCTAGTGAAGCTCGGTCTGGAAGGTACTCACCGAACTTTATCACTGAAAATTAATGTTATAGCCGCCCTGCCCGACGATTTCGGGGGGCGCGCCAAGAATCTGATTGGAAAAGCGGCGCAGCGTTTCGTTGCGAAGAACGTCGTAAGCCTCTTTTTCCAGAATGGCCGCAGTCTCGGCCCCGTCCCGGTCCCTAATCACGTCGAGATAAAGCATCCGCTTGGCGTTCTGGCGGATGAGTTGTTCCGCGTCGGTCGTCCAGACGTTGCTATCGGAATCAGCCGAAAGCGCCGTCAGCCGGTAGACCATCGCCAGCGTCATCGTCCATGCGGCATTGGGCATGGGATAAAGGCGAATCTGTTGGGCAAAGTAGGTGAAGTATTCCGGGAAGCCCTTAACGGACCCGCTTTGCGCCGCGTCAATCGTATTGAAGTCCACCGGGCGGATGGGCAGCTTCGACCCGCTCAACGTCCCCTTGAGGGCGAGGATTTCAACGATGTTCGGAATCGCAGCCAGATCAGCCGTGCCGTAATACTCTTGATCCGCAACCGTCGTGAAGGTGCTTGTGACCGAGGTATTGAAATAGAACTTCTTGCGCTCGTAAAACTTGATGGCCGAGAGGATGGCGCGATTGACTTGCGTGGTCAGGTCGGTGCGCGCGATCTCATCTTCGATCCTGCTGCGCATCGTCGCGTAAGTTGTCACTTAGGCAACCCTACGCCGGGATAGAGGGGGGAGTTTTCTAGGGCGCGCTCGTCCTCGGGGCTTACCGGGGCCGGGTCGCCATCCCTGCCAAGCCAGAACGTGTAATCCATCACGCGGCCTTCCTCGGGCGACCGGGGCGGCGCTTCTCACCAATCGGAGCCGGAGCGGGTGCGGGATCGGGGGGCGCCTTCGGCTCGGAAGCGGGCGCAAGCATCACGCCGCCGGACGCGGCTAGACACTTTTCCGGGCTGTCGAACCACCCTGCGGGGATTTGGTCGCTGTCACAGCGGATGTGCATGACGTACTTGCCCTGGGGTTCGAGCTTGTAGGCGAACGTGAGGTGTCCCATTCAACCGCCTTTGCGATGATTTCAGATTTGACCAGCAACATTTCATTGCCATCCTTGCCCATGACAAAGCCATGAGCGGGGCAACGCGATAGGAGTGCTTTGACCTTCTCGGAGAAACTAAGCGGCGCGGGCAATTGGTTTCAGGCCCTTCGCCATTTCGTCGGAAATCCACACGATCCAATGATCGGGGCTTTTAATGAACGCCCGCAGCAAGCCACCGCTTTCCTCTTTCACATAGCCATCAAGGCCGCGTATGAGTTCGGCTAATTTCTGCGCCTGGAAGTAGAAGTCCGGGGCCGTGAAATAGAACGAGCCGGAAGCCGCCACGATCATGCGCTCCGGGCGGTCCTCGTTCTGATAGGCGTGGCTCTTGTCCGGCTGATAGCAGGACTCGCAGCCAAAAACCGTGATGCTTTCGTGCCGGGTTTTTGCGCCCGCCGTAATGGCGGCGGCAACCGTCGTGCCCGTGCATCCGTTGGAATCGAACAGCGTAACGTCCGCGCCCTTTAGAGCGTCGAACGCCTCAACGGGGCATTGCTTATGCAGAAGCGCCCGCTTCGCCCCTTCGGCCCATTTTGCAACAATGGGATGGGGATCGACCGAAACGAACGTCGCCTCTATCCCATGATCCCGGCACCAGCCGAAAGCGCCGTTAATCGCCCACACATCGCCGCTCCAATTCCGGAGCGTCTCAATGTGGTTATTGATGGTTGGCCCGCCGCCCACGATGGCGAGGGGAACGATAGGCCCAGGCCCCAATTCCTTGAGGCCCAGGCCCGTCGCATTGTCAATATTCTTGGTAACTTGTTCGTCCGATACGGGGAGGAAGCCCCTGATGGTCAGGTCAACCGGGCCGCCAAAGACCCCGCCCCGTATCGTGAACAAATCTTACGCGCCGCCCTTATGGAGGCCGTAAGCGGTCAGCATCGTGCGAATCTCCTGGAGGGAGCTGCACACATAGTCGTAGAACACCGACGCCGAGAGGTTAGCGCCGAGAGAAAGGCCCGTATGCGCGTACAGCGAGTGAGTAGCCGACAGGGCCGCGCTCGCGCGCTGCGAAGTCGGCGTCCCACCGTGGAACGCGATCAGGTCCGTGGCGGACTGCCCGAGGGCCGTACCGTCCGGGTTCTTGTCGGAGAGTTGCTTGCCGATGGTCATTTTCTATCCTCCTTCGGCTTAGTTATTGTGGAGGCGAACGGCCAATTCGGGCCGGATCGTCTTGTAGCCGTAGAGGATATCGAGACGGCAAGGGAACTTGTCGTTGTTGATATCGTACTGGCGAACGAGGCGAAGGCTCACGCCGTCCAGGTTTTCGCGAGCCGCGAAATCCACGCCCTTCGGCATCACAAGATCAGCGGTCGTAAACGCGAACGCATCCTTGTGGTACAGGAGGGAGGTGTCCGTCGCAGACGACGCACCACCCAACAGCTTGGTCACCGTGCCCGAATCGGTCGGAGCCGCAGAGACGTTCTGCGTCGCGCCGGTGATCACGATGGACGGGCTGATGGCAATCGAGGTGCCAGCCGAACCAACCGCCGAGGTCACAACGAAACGCTGCAACTCGCCGGTGTCGGCCTTGGTTTCCGGGTGAACGCGATTGCAACCCGCGAAGGTCACAACGTCACCGGCAACCAGGGTCTTGCTTGAGCCGTTGGTGACCGTCACCGAAGCGCCGGTCTGGTTCGCGCCGTTGACCGCAAAGGTCGTGCCCGTCTCGGTGCCCGTGGTGTGGATGGGCAGGTGAGTCGAGCGGTAGAAGTCGAAGCCAATAGCAGTGCCAATCTTGCCGGTCTTATACTGGCTCGAAATCTCCTTCGAGTCGTTGAACAGCGTGGACCAAGCCGAAAGCATGTCGGCGTGGGCCTGGGTGTGCAGCATCGCCGCGCGGTCACCCATCGGGGCAAGGCTCTTATGCAGGCGGGCTTCCGCCTCCAGAACCTTGGCGTAAGTGGCCGCAGAACCGGCGTTGTCAACGACATTGTAAACGTCCTTATAGACGTTCGAGATGATGTCGTTTTCAACCGAGGCAACGAGAACCGAAACAGCCGGCTCGATGATGCGCCTGGAGAAGTCATCCAGGCTCATGGTCAGCTCGTTGGACGAGAAATTCATGCCAACGTGCTTCTGAGTCGCCACCGTCATCGTAACGCTCGACTCGGTGGTGTCCTGCGCGTTCAGCACAGCGCCGGTCGTGACGGTATACTGGTTCGGCAGGCGGACTTTCAGGGAGGTGCCGATCTTGGCCCCTTCCTTGGCGAACGAATCGTCATATTCACGATTGATCGTGCCAATGAAATTGGCCTTCTGATGGAGGACGCGCAGGATTTCCCGCGTGACCGCCGTGGGGGTAAGCACTGTGTTAGCCACTATTTAGCTCCTTCTGGCCCGGCTTTCGCCGGGCACTGGGATAGGGGGCGTCTCTCGACGTGCCCGTTGAGGGGATTAGGCTTTGATGCCCAGTTGTGCGTTGCGCCGCTTGACCCACTCCGCCGCTGACAAGTCGTCCCTAAGTCCGGGCTGCGTGGGCTTGCGCCCCGTGACCTGTCGGACTGGTTCGGCTTGCGGTGCTGGCTTGGGGGCAACGGCGGCGCGTTGCTTTGACTGGTACTGCCGCCAGAGATAAGCGTCGTGAAGGACTTGAACGGCTCGGGGATCTACAACCGCGTTTAATTCGTCGGCGGTGTAGCCGTAGCTCGTTCCGTGGTCCTTGAGGCTTTTCGCTAACTCAGGCGTGAAATTCGGTATTGCCTTCGCAATCGCGGCGCGGCCTTCCTGTAGCTGCTTGGCAGTCTCTTGCTGCTGCATCCACAGGGCCTGCTGCTGCTTCTGCGTAAGGCCTTCTCTTAGTTCACGTTGAGCGCCTTCAAGGTTGGACTTCTCGATAAACAAGGCTTGCGCCCGTACCGGGTCGTCCTGATTCAACTGCGCCCAATTGACGCCCTGAAACTGTGAAAGACGATCCGTGATCGCTTCCAGTCGGGCATATTCCTTAATGTTCGCCTGCTGCCACTCGGCGTGTTGGCGGATCGCCTCTTGACGACCCTCCAGTTCCTTGCGCTGTGCGGCGACTTCTTGTGTTTTCCGGGTGTAGTCCGCCTGTCGCAAAAGCGCGTCTTTAAGCGCCTTCGGGACCGCGTATTTCTTGCCGTCCTCCCAATCGACTTCTTCGGTTTCCTCTACGGCCTCAACCTGATCGCCTTCGATCTGGTCGTCGGTGATAGAGACTTCGGTTTCGTTCGTTGGGGTGTTTGCGACTTCCGGTGCCGGGGTTGTATTTTCCGGCGTCGGATTGGTCGCGGTTTCGTCCGTCAAAAGAGTCACTCCTTATCGGTTGGTGACATGAAAAAACCCGCCAAGCGGATGCCGGGCGGGGTTAGGTCTGCGGGCGAGGAGCGGACTCTCGCCTAACGCGGCTTTTATAACGCTGCCGCCGCAGATTCTTAGAACTGTCTCGGTTGGGGTTGCGGGCGGGAAATGTCCGCCATCGCCTTAATGCGATTCGTCGTCGCGTCGAACTGTTCAATGCCGACGCGCTGGCCTTCAATCTGCCGGTCGATCTGCTTGCCGGATACGTCGGCCTTTAGCTGCGCGTTCTCTTGCTGCAACTGCTGTAGTTCCTGCTGCATGGCCGCGACCTTCTTGGGGTCCACGCCCGATGCGCTGTTCTGCTGCATCTTCTGCAACCGTTCCGCGATCTCGTCCGCGCCCGGCCAGTCAAGGTTTTTGGCGAGTAGGTCACCAATCACCGGAGCCGCAGCCGGGAACGCCCTTAGCAGTTCCATCATTTGCGTGGCCGCTTCCTCGCGCTTGGTCGTGAAGGACGGGCCAACGTCCACAACGAGGTCATACTTGCCGACCGAGAGGTCATAAATCTTGGCGATCTCGGCTTGCTGTTCCGCGTCCGTGCCTTCAATGGCCTGCTGCGGCCCCATCGGCTGCGCTTGGGGCTGCATCATTTGCGTCTGTTCGCTCGGGTCGGGCTTCGCGCCAAGCTGGACGTTCTTAACCTCGCCCTCTTTGCCTAATACGCGAACAATGCGCTCCCCGGTGTAAACCTTGGGGATCAAGTCAATGAGGATGCGCCCGCCGTGCCTAATGGCACGAGACAGGTTGTCGATAAAGTGGAACGTAGAAACGTCGCCTTCACGCTGGCGGGCCATAATTGCCCGTCCGGAGGTTTCGTTAGACCTTGCGCCCAGTGAGGCGTCGTATAGACCCGTGATGGCCTTCATATCGTCCGAGGCGTTTAGGGCCTCTTGCAATGCACCAGCGGGAGGACCGGCGAAGGGCTGGCGCTGTGGGGGTGTCTGGCCCTTGTATCCGATGAAGGCGTAGCTCTCGGTATTCGCCTTGGCCCACTTCTCCGCGTCGTCGCCGCTAAATGCTTCTTCCGGGCCGATGAACGGGGCCTTCGGGGACAGCGCAACCAACTCAGTCGCAACCGTGCGCCAATAGTTGAACATCCGCTGCGCGTCTTTGGCGTCACGAATGAGCGAGCGGAAATGCCGCTTGCCCTCTACGTTCACTTCCTCGCCGTAAACCGGAATAATGGGGATGTATTTTCCACCCCATTCGTTCGTTTCCAGGACTTCCGCCCCGGTCATGATCTTCTGCGTGACCTTGTGGGACTTCGTGGTGCGCTCGGACGTAACCGTCACACCTACGAGGTCGAAATAATCCTTGTGCTTCTCGTAAACGTCGGCTTCCAGAATATCGCCGGACGAAAGAAGCAGAATCGGGCGGTCCACCTTCTCCCGACACCAATACTCAGCCACAAGGATGGAGTTTTCCTTGCGCCACATATCATCGAGAACGTCATACCCAAGGGCGGACCAATCGACCTGTTCGGCCCCTTTGTATTCCTTCTTGAAGGCGTCCTTGGTCATCAAGTCGGTGATGAAGGCCATATTCCAGTCCGAGGAATCGGCTTCCGTCGAGTGCGGGTCGCCATAGACCGAGAACGGGTTGGACACCCGCTTAATCAGAATGTCCTTATCGAACGAGTCGTCGTCCGCGTATTCAATGGCAACGCGGAAATACCCAAAGCCCTGCGTAATCGCAAATTCCGCCGCCGTGTCATAGGCAACGTCAGCGTTGGAAATCTGCTCGATGTTCCGAATAAGCCCGTTCATCACCTCGGCTGTTTCGGGGTCGGCATCCGAATCGACCGGGCGGACACGAATCGAGGGCTTATTCTGCCTTGCGTCGTTGACCACCTGACGGATGATCGACGGCATTTTGTTGATCGTGAGGCACGGGCGGCGCTCAAACGTGCGCTGCTTGATAACGTCAGCGGGCCACTGTTCGCCTAGGCGTGCGAATTTCAAGTCATCAAGGGCGGCCTCACGGTTTTCGCTCTCCGCGTCGTAAGCCTGCTTAAAGGCTTCTTTCGCATCTTCGAGTTCGTCCTTGTCCGCCAATTAAACTCCTAGCTCATCCAACTGCCAGCGCCCTGGCTGTCATGTTTGCGTTTCGGTCGCGGCTTCTCGATGCCCTGGGCCAATGCCCTGAACGCATCCGAGCCGTGCGAGGCCCAATCGTGTAGGGGGCGAGGCCGGAACACGCCTAGCTTCTCGTCCCACTCTCTGCGGTAGTTTCTAAGCGCCTCTAGGCCCGGCTCGGTCTTAACCTTGTCGAACCAGCACTTCGGAAGCATGAGGCGAACGGCGTTGATTCCGTCATCCACCGATTGCAGCGGGAGGACTTCGCATTGGATTTGGTGAGCGGCGAGCGTCTCTTGCCGCGTCTTACCCGTGCCCAACTCCCTAGCTCCACCATCGTGCGGGAGGTAGTGCTTGCCGTAGCCGTAGGGCTTCTTACGCAATTCGTTGGCGTACCAATCAAGCCCGACGCCAGAGGCTTCCAAATAGTCAATGATGTGAATCTCTTGGCCCACGTACTGCGCGAACCAGATCGCCGTGGAATCGCCTATGCCCAAGTCCCATGCGGTATGAACCGGCACGGCGGGATCGTAAGGCACCGAACAGATGCGCTTGTCAGCCTCGGCGTGGCCTATCAGCTTGCCGTAGTAGCTGCCAACAACCGCAGCCGTGAAACTGCACTCGAACTCCTGATCGTATTCGTCAGGGTCCATGTCCCGTTTAGCGGAGGCTAGTTCCTCGTCCGGGATAACCTTCGTCTGAGAGGCTTTGTATAGGGCTGCGTACCAATCCGGCGCACCCTCGCCCATCGCCTTCTGCGCGGCCTCATAGACGCCGTGGAAGGCATTCCGGCCCTTGGGCGTCCCAATGAACAGGCCCCAACCCTGACGGTCAGTTAAGGCTGGACGAATCACCTCCCGCCATGTGGAAGGTTGCATCTGGCCGAACTCGTCTAGGACGGCACCATCAAGGTAAATGCCTCGCAAGGCATCGGGGTTATCAGCCCCTTCGACGTAGATACGGCGACCGCCCGGCAAATCGACCCTCAGCTCTGCTTCGTTTGCGGTCCTGCCCGGAATGGTCGCCGTATAGTGTTTCAGATAGTCCCATGCGATCAGCTTGGCCTGCTTACGGAGCGGCGCTAGATACGCATGACGTGGATTGGGTAAATCGCATCGCAGCGAACGGTCGATCAGCTCATTGATCGCCAGCACCGTCTTTCCAAAGCGGCGATGGCAAACGAGAACCGAGAAGCGTTTTAGCGAGCGGTGGATATCTTGCTGTAATGGACGAGCAACGTAGCCCGTCGAAACCTCAATCTCGCGCAATGCCCGTCAGGACTTTAACGACGAGATCACCACCGTCTGAGCCAGCGATACCTTGAACGGGCTTGCCATCCAAGCGGTCGCCAATCTCCTTAAGCGCAGCCACCTCGCCCAATAGCGCAACGTGAACCAGCTTGTCGGCCAACTTCTCTAGGGCTTGAACGTCCTCGCCCTTCTCGCGGCGCTTAACCGCTCGCATAATTGCATCACGCCAAACCTTGTCGGATTTCGATCCGGTGGCTGGCGTATTTCGAGCCGCCAAGAATAGCTCCTAAATGTTTCAGATTGTTTCAATATCGCGCACTACCCGGTCAATGGCTTTCAGCGCAGCCGGGTTATCGGTAATGGGGGCGTAGCGGTAAATCTCTAGGAAGTCCCTTGTGGGCCACGATAGAGCGCCGTGGGCTTCCCAATAGCGAAGCTCGGCGTTGAACTCTGCGGTGCGGCTCAAGCGGCCAGCTTGCCGGGGATTAGCTTTTGCTTCCGGGGCCGCTGCTTCGGGGCCTTCGGGAGCTTGGCGAACTGGGCCATAGCCGCACGGCGCACGCATTGGGCGTTTAATCCCGCCGCGTCACAAATCGCCTGGAAACCCTCGTCCGCTCGGCGGAACCAGCCCTGCGCGATCCTAACGGCAATCAGCCGGGACTCACGCTTGAGGTTGCTGGTTTCCACATCGCCAGCCGCATCCCGCATCGCGCGCAGAACAACAGCCCGCCACAAAGCGGTTTCAGGGTTCACCGATTCTCCAATGAAAAACGGCCCCACCCGCGAAGGTGAAGCCGCCATGAATCCGTTCGGGCGCAATTCGACCCTGACTAAATCCGGTATCATAAGTGCCAAACCCACGCAAGCCCTATGTTTTGCCAGTAAACCATTGTCACCATTAGATAAACCGCCGAATAGAACTATTTTCTACCCGTCACAAGGCCATAATGATCGACCAAATTATGCAGCGCGGCGATTAAAAGCCGCTTGGCCGTCTGTTCGGAAAACACGCCCGCCTCACGGTCCACCCATTCCTTGAAGTTGTAACGCATCCCCAAGATGGCCCAGGCAGACCGCTCAACCGCCGTTCCGAGTCCCAATGCCTTGCGTGCGTTCCAGAGGCGGTTTTTAGCCCGCATGAGGCGGTTGGATAGCTCTTCCCTACCCTTCCCCATGATTTCCATTGGCGAGGCCCGGACGGGGTACATTTTGGCCGTGTCGAAGTCGTCCATGTAGGCAAAGGCGGCAAGCACATGCTCGTTCTTGATCGCCTTGCGCTCGTACAGCACCGGGATAATTCCAACCACCCGCCACGGCGAGCCGATATTCCCGGCGTCGTCGGCTATCTGCTGGTCCGATAGCGTTACAGGGTCGTGCTGCATCCGCTCCGGTGTGGGCGTGATGATGGAGGGCTCTAGGGTCATGGGTTTGCTCATGCGGTTGCCATATAAATTCGCGCGCATCGAATCACTACGAAAGCGGCTATGCAGGCCATAAAGCCAGCCATTGGCCCCGACGCTTCCAGCCAATAATCAGCCGCCACGAATGCACCACCCGCAACGCCCGATGCGAAAGCCAACACGAAAAGAAATGCTCGGGCTGATATGGGCTTGCTCACTTGAGGGCCTCGGTCATAGGTCGGATCAAATGGCGGGGTATAAAGGCTTAGGCGTGTCGCCGCAGGAAGTCGGGGATGTCGAGTAAGTCCGCATCCGATCCCGCTTGTCCCATCCCTGCCGCATGATGGCCTTCTCCAACGTGGCCTTCGCTGCCAGCCTGCGCCGATAGCTCGCGTCGATTTCCGCCGCTTCCACCATCTGCGCGATCTTCGGCGGGGTTTCCCACTTGTGGGTTTTCAAGACGTGATCCGAAGCGCGTTTCAGAACGTCCGGCGGGTACTTGGCCAGCAATTCGCGCCAAGTTTCCAAGCTCTCTTTCGGTGGCAACGGGAGGCTGGCGAACAGGCGGTTCATCAGCGTCAGGTATGACTTCGTATCCGACGGTGATAGCGCCATCTCCAGCTCCAACAGCGCCGTTTCCAGATTCTGGCAGCCCGTTGGCAGTGGCTCCGATATTGACCAGTTCGTCAGCGACCGAAGCACGGAGAGCGTCGTGTCGCTCACCCTCGGTCGCCCGTCCGGGCCGGTTGGCAACTGGCTTGGCGTTTTCGTGGGAACGACGGCACCAGTTGCGCCACGTTGCGCGCCAGTCGAGTTTGACGCCCTTGGGGTTGGCGACCCAGTAATCCCGGAACTTGTCGCCTTCTGCGTGGGCTCGGCTTCCGCTCCAGCCAAGCTCTTGCCAGCAGAAATCGCAATCTTGCTGGTCAGGTTTCCAATCGTTTCCAAGGCGCGTTCCTTTCGTCGGCTTTTTACCTAATCCGCTAGGATTAGGTTTTATCTCTCCGTTAGGAGAGTGTGGTTGTGGTTGTGTAGAGCCCCGCTTGGCTTTCGCCACACCCTCAGGCGTAGCGTCCGCTAAGCGTTCGCTAGGTTCCCGCTTGGCTTTCGCTTCACCGCCCGCCTTGCCTGCGCTAACCTTTTGATCGTACCGAGCGCGTGCTTTTGCTAACTCGTTTTCAACCCGCTCATGCTTCCATTCGCCCTTCTCGATAGTGAACATGGGGGCAAGGTTGGGCTTGATGCGGGGCCACTCGCGTTCGGATGTGCCAGCCAGTCTGGCCAGCGTGGCGTCATCGTCTGGCAGCGGTCGCCCGCTTACCCAGTATTCACCGATCAGCAACAAGTAAGCGCCATGCTCAAGCGTGGAGAGCCGCCGCGTGTCTCTGAAGTAATCGCCCCAGTACATGGGCATCCAGGTATTTGGTTTTGCTTTTGCCATGTGTCCCAAGATACGAGAGGTTGATTGAAAACCGTCACATCTAATTTCGGCTCAGGCTCAGTTTGTTAAGGCTACCAACAGTTTTTAGCCTCACAGACTGTGAGCAAAGCCGTTCCCATTTTCCGATGTAGTCTCGGATACGCCGCAGCGGCGCAGCTTTAGCTTGTAGGCGATCTTCGGGTAGCGCTTCCGGTAGTAGCCTGTCTGCGTGCGATTCTTCTCGACGGTCTTGTAATAGAGCCGTGCTTTTCGCTTCCGCTCCCACTCCATCAGCCCCAGGGCTGTGTCTATGTCGGAGGTCATGCTGCAACCACAGGAAGGCGGTATTCCCAATAGAACGAACAGGCGGCCACTTTGAATCCTTGCCTGCGCTCAATTTTTTCAAGCCAGACGCATTCGCGCGTGCAGGCAACTCGCACAGGACGCCACGCAAACCAGAGATGCCATTCTCTGGCGGCTTCGCATTTTTCACTCCAGGTCGGGCCACAATCGAATCTCATGCGCTCACCCCATCCCCCACATTTCCCGTCGCTCTTGCGGTGACGGCCCTTTAGTGACGCCACGCTCGGCAATGAATTGAGATATCAATCGGGCGGCTTCCTCGGCTGACGGGGGCGGGAACTTCTTAAACTTCCGCTTTTCCTCGCGTGCCTTCTTCACGGTCAGCGCACCGCGCCACATTCTCTCCACCCAAGGCGCTTCCATTGATTACCCTCCCTATTAGGATTGCGTGGTTGCCGTGGTGACGATCTAGAAACGAAACAAACTCCCACCCCTCAGGAATGGACCGGCCTAGGGGCCAGAATTGGAAATCGTCCATCGGGCGGCACCGTCCAAAAGATTCGCCTGCACGGCCTTAGCCTTAGGCTCATCGAATAGCCGGGGCTGTTTGTAAGCCTCATCAATGCGGCGGCAGGCTATGTCGAAATATTTGGGCTCAATCTCGACCCCGATAAAGCGCCGCCCGAGCTTCGCGCAGGCAACGCCCGTGGTGCCGCTGCCCATGAAGGGGTCGAGGATGGTTTCGGCGTCTGGAATGAAGCCGAGACACCATCCCATCAAACCTGGCGGCTTTTGCGTTGGATGGAACCAGCCATCTCGTTCTCGCATGAAGCCGTGATATGCCTCGCTGTAGTGCCGGACGGTTCTCACGACGTTGCTCCATGCTAATTCTGCCTGGGAGTGTCGCGCCATGTCGGGGAAGTGCTTGTACCAAACCAGCCAGCCGGTGGAACGCGGCAACTGGTCACAAAAATTGTTGCCCCCCCATATAATCGCTGGCCACCGCGCCAATTCTGATACGTCGGGCGGGCTTACATCCTGCTGAATGGCATCCTGAATTTTAGAATCCCCGCGCTTAATCGAAACCCCATACGGCGGGTCTGTCACCACCGCGTCCACCTTTGGCAGCGTTGGGAGAATGTCTAAGCAATCTCCGCAATAGAGCGTGGCGTCTCCGATGATTACGGGATCGCTCACCGCACCACCCTATAAACCGGCGTTATCCTCGCGTGACTATTCGCCGCCCGCATCGGCACATAATGTCCGGTGTTCTCAATCAACCCCCGCCCCTTCGCTGTGCGGATCAGCGCGCCCCAAGCATTTGAGTGGTGCGGCTCACCGACGATCTTGACCAGCGCGAACCGGATATCTTCTCCCGTTAGCTCCCCCGATAGCGTGGGGATGCGCGCAAGGGCTGACTCAATCCAATCGCCCGCATTGTCAGAGACTTGCGCTAGGGCTTCGTCGCGCGCCTTGATGGCGGCGAAGATGGAAAGCTGCATCATGCCCCTACCCTTTCCGCTTCGGCTTGCATGATGGCGCGGCCAATGATTTCCGGAATCTGGGGGACGACGGAATTTCCGATGGCTCCAATGCGGTCCACCCTATGGGGAACCCCATTAGCCACTCGCACCATTCTGGGCAGAGGCTCCACTTGACCAGCCCAGTTTGAAGCCCCTCCTGAATTGCGACTAAATCCTCTAGATTCCCATTGTCCCGGCCAGAAGATACCCTTTTGTGATTGGCTGTTCTGGCAGCCTGTTTTCTGGGGGTAAGCCACAACCCAAACGCGATCCCGGAGGTGTGGCGCTCCAATGTCTGACGCTGGTATGCAGTTCCATTCAGCATCAAACCCGACCGCGGCCAAGTCCCCGAGAACTCGGCCAAACCATCGCCCGTTGGCTCCAGCCAGGAGATTTGAGACGTTTTCCACAATGATAAACCGCGGTTGAATCTCGCGAGCAATTCTAATGATCTCGCCCCAGAGGCCAGACCTTTCCCCCTCAATTCCTCGACCTTTGCCAGCGGTCGATATGTCCTGGCATGGGAATCCGCCACAGATAACGTCCACGGAAATTCCGTCTGCATGGAGGCGGCCGGCGGTGAGTTCTCTAACGTCCTCGTAGATTGGCACGTCGGGCCAATGCTTTCTGAGGACGGCTCGGCAATAGGGCTCGATTTCACAGAAGGCGACTGTCTTAAAGCCACCGGCTCTCTCCAAACCAAGAGAGAAAGCCCCCGATACCGCTGAAAAGGTCTAAGACCTTAAGCATCGGCATCCCTCCTATGACTTGTGATGTTTGAGACTTTCCCGTCCAGTTTCCAATGACACGACCGGCACATCGGCGCGTAGTCGTTCAAATCTTCGTAGCGTCCCGTGAGGTTTGCGTAGTCGTAATGCTCTGCGTCTAAAGTTCCACACGCAGAGCAAGCGGAGGGCTTACCAAATCTTGCGTAAAGACGCCGATGAAAGGCTTGGTATCCAGCGCCGTCGCCCTTCCATGCGTGGTTCTTTTCTCCGAATTGGTCGCGCTTTGCGGCAATGCGCGCCTTAAGACCGTGCCGCCGCATAAGGTTCCAAACCACTTTCTGAGAAAGGCCGACTTCCGCCGCAATCTCCCCTTGGGTGCGGCCGGCAGAGTAAAGGCCCGCAACGCGCGTCACTAAGTCTGACGGATATATCTTCGGCTTTTGCCCCCTAGGCATTACGCCGCCCTCACCGTCGCGCAGGCCCCGCGTATCGTGTCATCCCACTTAATGACGGCCTCCACGATGAAGCGGTCGTCCTCGATGATCCCCGCAGAGACGAGGAAGTCGGACAGCAGCTTTTCCCGATTCAGCACATCGGCGTTTTTGTTTCGGGGGCCGAACAGGTATTCCACCTTCACATCTCCCGTGGTGCGTCCGGGCTTTTGCAGTTGGAGCATTGCCGTCGCATCCCGCTCCCAATCCGTATAAGCCTTCGTTTTGTAGCGGCCCTTGCCAGGCTGGCCGGGCTTCTTGTTGCCATAGGCGGCGTTGATGGAGGGAGGCATTGGGAGGGCGACGATGATGGTCATGTGGCGCTCAACTTCACGCGGTGAATCTTCTCAAACTCGCCCATTGGCTTAGTCACCGTGCCCCGCACGCGGCCATTCACGACGCTCCATGCGCCCCAGCGGGTAAGGCCGAATTGAAGCCCGAGTTGTCTGTAAGTTAGGCCGCCAGCCTTATGCGCGGACTTGATTTCGGCAATCTGTTGCGAAGTTAAGGGCGGCGTCTTTACTCTGCTGGGCGCGGCTACCGGGCCGCCCGCTGACCGCCATCTCCGCCCCAGGACGATTTGCGAAACGCCCTTGTGAGAGACGCCGAATCGTTTCGCAAGTTCTGTCTGTGTTACCCCGCCCTCCGAATAGAGGGCGCGAATCATCTCTACGGTTTCGCGCGTAAGAACGGCCTGGGGGTGCTTTTCGCCATATAGGTGCCGGTCACGCTCGCACTTGTCGCGCACGTTGTCGGCTTGCGTGCCGACCAGCAAGTGATCCGGGTTGACGCAGGGCGGGTTATCGCATGCGTGCCGAACCACATGACCGGACGGGATCGGCCCGCGCTCAAGCAAATATGCGGCCCGATGGGCCGGGATGGTTTTGCCGTCCAGGCTGAAATGCCCATAACCATCTCGGCAATGGGCGCGGGGGAATATCCAACACGCGTCAGGGCCGCTGGACTTATCGACCATTTCCCAAAACCGCTCCGCAGCGGGGCGCTTAACTGACCGCTTCATGCCGTTAACTTGTTCCTGTGAATCTTCTCGAAGTGCCCCATCAATTCCGTGACCTCGCCGCCCAAATCCATCGTTGCCGTGACCCACCAAATCAGGCCGTCAACTTCGCTCTGCAACGCCGTAACTGTCCCCTCCGCGCCCGACATATCTCTGATGCGGTCGCCAATTTTGATCCTCAATTTGGAGAGGTCCGGGTTCATGCCGCGCTAGATGTGGTTCTCAATCTCACTCAAAAAGTTTTCGGCGTCGGTTTGTGCGGCGCGGATGCGGTTGGCCAGTTCGGCAATTTCACCGAACAGCCCGACGGCAACTTCAGCCCCACACTTCTGGCCACCAATTGATGGAGGTTGCGCAACGCCCATTCGCTGAAGCAGCCCAAGGAGACGTTCTGTCGCCTGCTCTGCGCGGGTTGCCATCTGCCGAAGATCGGTGACCAAACCGTCAGCGGTTGTCTGTTTGCGCGGGTTAGGCGCGCCAGCAGCACTAACGCGCCCCATGTTCTGCTGCGCGACCGTATTGGCGTAATCCATTAACTCTTTCTCCTGTTTGTGAACTTCAAGCCGCCATCCCCTTCCGCTTCAAAACCGCCGCGATCTCGTCGCCTATGTCAGACGCAAGCAGCGCCAGCGGTTCGATGCCCAAGACTTCGAACAAAAACGCGCGATCCCCGGCGCTCCAAAAGAACCGGATCAGCGCGGACAGGTTTTCCGCCGATGGCGCCCCCTCACCCTTCGCCCACCGTTGCAAGGACTCAGGGTCCGCAACCGTGATCTGTTTGAAATGCAAGGTCGTGTTGGGATAGAGCCGCGCTACTAAGGCGGTACTCAATCGGGATTGTACGCTATCGCACGTTTGCGACTCGGGAGGGGTAACCTTGTGGGGCATGTTCGCTCCATGATTTGAACCATGAGCGAAGCCCACCACCACTTGCTGTCCGCCGCCGCCACCATAAGGCGGTTTGCTGCTACCCACCCGCGCGCGAAGGAACTGAACTTCCTCGCGCGAAAGGTCACTGACATTGCCCTCGCTATAGAGAGTGAACCCGCGCCAACGGGTGAAGTCGTCTCTATTGCGAGCCGCTTGGGTCATGCGTAATGACCCATGAATTGATGGGCCGCGACCTCGGGAGAAAAGATCGCGGCCCTAGCTGCGGGGCCGAAGCTCGCTCGCAGCCTCTTCGCGGTACAGGGGGAGAACCGCGAAGGGTCGATGTGATTTAAGCACCGCCATGCCATGACGCTATGCACCCTCCAGCATGGCCAGAAAGTCTGCCGGCAACGGGACCGCGTGGGCCTTAACGTGGGCGGCCACCTTGCGGCGGTACTGCCAGGGAACGGTTTCCCGCTTGGGCCACTTTTTGACGGAGTTCTTGGTGGCACCGGCCCTTAAGCCCGCCTCCCTCACCGCCTGCCATTGCTCGTCCGTCAGGTTCATGGGTGCCTTTATAAGGCCAACTTGGCCTGGTCGTCAAGGCCAAGTTGGACCGTTACACCGTGAACGAACCGGGCCAAGATGGCACTAGTAGAGTCGCCGGGGGGAGACGGGTAGGTTTCTTTTGGCAGTAAAGTCGAAAGTGTTCGGGGAGGCTGCGCTAGAGGCCGAATATGGCCGCCGCATAAGGCTTTTAAGAGACGCCCACGGACTCAGTAAACCGGAACTGGCTGCGAGACTTGGTATTTCCGAAGCGCGTTACAGGCGCTTTGAAGAGCGCGGACGGATGCCCGCCTATTTCGCCCCCCTCCTGTGCCGAATATATGATGTGGATATTGAGCGGTTCCTAGACTTTGGGCTGCCGTTCGATGTGGCCCCCAGCCCTTTCGCCGGGAAAAGCTCGGAAAACCTCAATAAACTGCCCTCCCGCCCTTTCATTCGGCTGCGGTCATCCCGCTGAAAAAGCGGTAACGCGAACGATTCCTTTCGCTAAACGTTCGCGGGGGGGGGGTATTTTTACCTATAAATAATCAGGCCAAGTTGGCCTTGACAGCCGGGCCAAGTTGGCCTTATCGTCTTTCCCATCAGCCCAACACGGGCGCGGCCAGAAGGGGAGACGGAAGATGGCATTTAATTACCAGATCAAAAACCGCTTCTCCGGTGCCGTCATGTTCGAGGCGGAACTAGATGCTTCGTTTGAGCGCGAGAGCGAGGGGGTGAAGTTGGGCGCAGCCGTCAAACTGGCGGTGAAAGCGGGTGCCGACCTCGCGGGTGCCGACCTCGCGGGTGCCTACCTCGCGGGTGCCTACCTCGCGCGTGCCAACCTCGCGCGTGCCAACCTCGCGCGTGCCAATGACGCGATCCATCTTGGCTATCCCAATTCCTGGGTCGCGTTCGCATGGCACCGGGAGGGCGCGCTGATGGTTCAAGTCGGTTGCCGGTCGATGACGCTGGCGGACGGGCGCGCCTATTGGGCCAACAAGGACAACCGCCGCGAGGTTTGGGCCGCGCTGGATTACGCGGAGACAGTCGCGCGCTTGCGTGAATGGCCGATCAAGGAATTTGCGAAGGCTGCCTAACAGTTCCACCGCCGCCAGTCGGTCACTGGCTAACTACCGAAGGAGAGGACGCTCGAAGCTAGTCAGTCGGAAGCACGGAAGGGGCCGATTCCCCCCGGTTTACGGTCCCTTCCTCCGACTACAAGAGCGACACCTTATGAACTCAAGCACCCAAATCGAATCCCAACAGGACGATTTCGCCACCCTTACGGAAGCAAGGGCGAAGGTCGAGGCATTGCGAGTGTGGGCGTTCAAGGAACTTGACCGCGCCATGATCGGCTCGATTGCGAATGACGTTCTGGAATCATTGCACCACGAACTAGAGAACCGCGCCGCAAGCCTTGGCTGCGCTTGCAGAGATAGAGGACGAGCTAGGCGCGATGGACGACGGGACGGACGAACACAGACGGGACTATTACCGCAACCTGGGCGTGGGGAGGACGGCGGCGTGACGAAAAGAATACCGAAGCAACCCCCGGTGGGAATCACGGGCGCGCACATCTGGAACGACGGCACGCACGTCCTTCTCGATTTGGAAATCGATGGCGAGTGGGTCCGGGTCATCAGCGAATACGCGCCTTGTGAAACTGCCTTCGGCCACATTGTAGAGCCAGCAGGCATCCGTGCAGCCGCCCGCGCCCATACGGCGAAGGGGGAACAGACGTGAGCATTTTGCGCTGTGAAATCTGCGGCCAGCACGTTGACGCCGATTTTAACCTTGCGTGCGTGGCTGGAAAGCCCGGAGCGTGCGGGCTGTTTGAGGATGTGATGATGCCCTGTCTCTACTGCCACGGCACTGGCGCGGTCGATACGCCCACGTCTGCGGATGATCCGTCGTGCCCCGAATGCGACGGCGAAGGAAAGGTTGCAGCATGAAGCGCAACCCCCATCGCGGCACGATACGCGGCGCTCTTCTGATCTTCGGATTGGGGCTTATGGCTTGGGTTTTAACGCCATGACCTATCTCCGCTCCATCCTCTACCGACTGAGACGCAGACCGCGCGCGAGGATGATTGTCAGCGTGTGGGGGATGCGGTGAAACGCCCCACTATCCCGCTCGAATCGTGCGACGTGTGGACCTTTGCTCCTTTATCCACGGACGAAATCATACGGCTTGGCCTATGGCTTGGGTTGGGCTGTTCCGTCTTTGCAGCAACGGTGTCTGTGCTGGTTTGCATTTGGCTTATGCCGAGAGGGATGAAACATGACGCGATGGACTGAAAACGACGCGGCCCAATACGCCAGCGGGATTCTGCGCGACGTTGACTCCCTCTTGCGCTGCCCGCCCCACCTGTTCGACCAGCATTTGCAATCCTGGCTCTTGGAAGCGCGGGACAAGCTGGACCGCATCATGGCGAACGCACGAAAGGACGCAGCGTAAAATGGCAACTCCCAAGGCGGGCTACTTCCTGAAAGACGGGACGAAGGTTCCCGGCACCACGACGGTTATCGGTCGGTTCAAGGAATCGGGCGGCTTGCTGCAATGGGCCTTCAAGCAGGGCAAGGAAGGCAAGCGCCACCTGTACGAGGAAGCAGAGAAGGCGGCGGACATTGGCACCTTCGCGCATTCGCTTGTGGAAGCAAGCATCAAGGGCGAACCGGCCCCCGCCCCGCCCGCTGGCGCGGATGAGGCTTTCGTTAAGGCGGCGCAATCGGCTTTCGGCGCGTATCTCACATGGGCCGAAAACTTCAAGGTCACGATTACCGCCCAGGAGATTCAGCTTGTCTCGGAACGCTACCGATACGGCGGGACGCCCGATGCAGTCGGGATCGTCGGCAACGCGCTGTGCCTGCTGGATTGGAAAACGTCGAACGCGGTTTATTCCGACTACCTGATCCAGCTCGCGGCTTACAAAAACCTTTGGGAAGAAAACTTCCCGGACCAGCCAATCACCGGAGGTTGCCACCTTCTGCGGTTCGCCAAGGAACACGGCGACTTCGCGCACCACTACTTTCCGAACCTCGATGAAGCGTGGCGGCAGTTCGTCCTGTTCCGCGAGGCTTACGAGATCGACAAGGGCTTGAAAAAGAGGGCTGCATAACATGATCGACTTCGCAAAACTCCGCGCCCCCTTCCCGCCCGAGCGGATTAGCTGGCGAGTGGGGTCAACGAATCAGGACAAGAGCCGGGGCATGGCCTTGGCGTTTATCGACGCCAGGGACGTGATGGAGCGGCTGGACGACGTATTGAGCCCCGCTGGCTGGCAGTGCCGCTACTCCCACGCCAACGGCAAGACGGTTTGCGACATTGGCGTAAAAGCCCATGGCGAATGGATTTGGAAGGCTGACGGCGCGGGCGATAGCGACGTTGAGGCCGAAAAGGGCGCGCTGTCCGACGCATTCAAGCGGGCTGCGGTGCGCTTCGGAGTTGGCCGCTATCTGTACGACGTAGACGCGCCGTGGGTTGCCCTAGAGCCTGCTGGGCGGTCGTTCAAGATCAAGGATTCGGAACTGCCGAAACTCCGCGCGCTGTTGGGCGGGAAGCCCGCGCCGAAAGAGCCGGAAGCCGAATCCCCCGCCAACTCCTACGTCACCCGCGCCCTTGCGGATATTGGCAGCATGGCAACAAACGACGCGCTGACAACGTGGGCCACGGTGAACAAGCCCCACATCGAAGCACTGGCGGACGATCAGAAGCAGAAAATCCGCAACGCCTACCAACGCAAGTTTAACTCATTGAAGGAAGCAGCATGAGCGACCGCATGGACGTACTCAGTTGGAAGCAGACGAAAAACGGCAAGTGGTTCGCCGTGCGCCTTGGGTCCGCCGCGATGAATAAAAAGGGCGGATGGGACTTGTATCTAGACGCAATCCCCGCGCCCCAAGAGGGCCAGTACCGCATGAGCCTCGCGGCACAGCGGGAGAAGCCGACCAAGGGCGGCGATGATTCGGATACCCCGTTCTGACATGGAAGCCGCACTTCAAAAGCGCCTAGAGGCCAAGAGCATTCCGGTTACCGAGAGCGGGTGCTGGATATGGCTTGGGGGCATCCGCGCGAAGTCGAGAGGGTATGGGTGCCTGGGCGTTGGAAATACGGTCATGCAGGCCCACCGCGCCTCTTGGCTTGCCTATCGCGGCCCCATCCCGGACGGCAAGCACGTCCTGCATCGATGCGACGTTCGGCTGTGCATTAACCCGGATCATCTCTTCCTTGGTACCAACGCCGATAACGTGGCGGACAAGGTAGCAAAGGGACGCGGGGCAGACTTGAGGGGCACCAAGAACCCACGCGCCAAACTGACAGAGGCAGACGTTATGGCAATCCGGCAGTCAAAACTGACGGGGCCACAACTCGCAAAAATCTACGGGATCGCCAAGCAGAACATTTACGCAGCGAAACACGGCAAAACGTGGGGCCATCTATGACCGACGCAACGGCAGCCATTGAAGCAAAAAAAGATGGCCTTAGGCAGACTCAGGGGGGCCTCTGGAAGCTGACGCTGACCCTCCACCCCGCAGATGCCCCACCCTGGCTCCTAACCGCGCCAATGGGGCAAAGGCTGGCCGTGGTTGTGGCGGCATTGGAGGAAGATGCGGAGAAGCAACCAGAGAAGCCGAAAGAGCGGCGACGGTTTGAGGATATGCCGCTGAGCCAGCAGGCGGCGCTACGGTGTGAGGACAAAGCCTTCCGGGACTGGCTGATGGTTGATGGCGTCGATCATGCGGCAAGGGAAGTCCGACTTCGCTGTTTCGTCACATCTCGTTCGATGTTCGATACCAACGCGGGGGCGGCAGATGCGTGGCGCAGCCTGGATGCTCAATTCCTCTCCGAGACAGGCCGCGTAACTGAGGCCCGTGGCGGATGATGCTCCCGAAGAAGCGCCCTAAGTTCCAATCCAACATCCTGCGCGGCCCCCGTAGAGACTGGCCCCGCCATCGTAAGTATGTACGCGGGTTTCAATGCTGCGTGCCTGGATGCGACCAGGGGCCAATCGAGTTCGCCCACGTCAGGACGGCGGCTAATTCTGGCAAGTCCTTAAAGCCAGCGGATTGGGACGGAATCAGCCTTTGCCATGAACACCACGCAGAACAACACCAGCACGGGGCCGTCACATTCGAGAAGAAATACCGAATTGACATGATGAAGCTGGCAAACGAGTTCGCCCGTCAATCACCGGATCAGAACATGAAAGAATCAATGCGCGCTAAACGGGCTGAGGAGATTTCCAATGTCTGACCAGTTCAAGATGGTGCCGGGAAAAGCCCGCGCCATCCTAACCCTTCTCAATAGGGGGCGGTGATGGGCTTGCCTCGTGGGAGTGCCGACCATTTCCGATGCCCGAAGAACGGGAGCCATTGTGAAGACGAAGATTGCAGTTTCGGGTGTCGGTTTCAGTACGACAAACCACAGCCGGTAAAAGGCCCAGCGATGTTAAAGCATTTCAATAGCCTGACCCCGGCAGAAGCCGAGCGCCTCGCGGTCCTGATTGAGGAGTGCAATGAGGTCGGGCAGATCGCGTGCAAAATCTTGCGCCACGGCTACGAGAACTACCACCCGGTTAGCGGAGAGGGAAACCGCGAGCTTTTGGCGAAAGAGATTGGCGATCTGGAATTTGCCCTCCAATTGGTCAAAGGGCGCGACGACGTAAGCCAAACCAAGGTCCGCGATGCAGTGCGTGAGAAGGACGAGAAGATTTGGCGCTACTTACACCACAACAAACGGAATGATCAGCCATGACCCCATCCCTGCGGGAGAGCTTTGAGGCGTGGTACGGGACCGTCGCCCATTACCCAGATTTCAAAGGGTACGAGGCCAACGGAAAGTGGCACTACCTGAACCCGATGATCGACAGCGCGTGGCATGGCTGGCAAGCCTCTGCTGCGTCCATGGCCGAGCAGGCGGCGAAGGTGGTTGACGAGGAAACGAAGCGCAGCGAGTTGCGAATGTATTACGCGACCATCGCGCACAAAATCAGGAGCCTAAAGCCATGACCGAGACGCCCCAGCCTGAGAAGGACTTGGTGGAGCGGCTGCGGTCATATGGTGGCGACCATACAAGGTGTCCGACCGTGTGGGTGGGCTTCTTGCGGCACACGGCTGACCATATCGAGTCCCTCCGCGCCAAGCTGGCAGATGCGGAGGGGAAGATTGCGAACATGACGGTGGAGTTGCGCGTAGCAAGCGCCGCCGCGAAACACAACTTTGAATGGGGCCAGCAGGAACAGGATCGTGGTGAGAAAGCCGAACTACGCGCTGACCATTGGGAGCGCGAGTTCAAGTACCACAACAAAGCGCATGGCGGTGAATGGGAAATGCGCCAGCGAGCCGAAGCCGCCGAGTCCCGGTCCTCCGCGCTGGAGGCAGAGATCGTCCGGATGCGGGAGGCGCTGGAGTGGATGCGCGAGGTCTGGGAGAACTATCAGAAATGCAACCTTAACCGCTCGCCGCACGCCTCCGATAACGGCGTTTACGGCAACAAGTCGCCGTGGGCCGAATTGGTTGACGCCATCAAACGAGTCCTCTCCCAGCCCCTCACCACTTCCCTCTCAGACCGGAAGAAGGCTGGAAAGCGAATCGAGAACGGCGTCATCATTTACGACAGCTACGAGGATTATTGCAGTGACTAAGGCCATGACCCGCCGCACCCCGCGCAGGCCATTCTATAAGAAGGTATGGCTTTCGATGAGTGACCCCGACGGTGAGCTTTATTGGACAATCCACACCAAGAGAGCCGATGCTTTTGCTTACGGCGAATTAGTCGTTAGGGCTGAGGTCCGTGAGATCGTTCCTAAGAGGAAGAAGAAATGACCCTATTAACCGCGCGAGACGTGGCAACCCGCTGGGGGGTGTCGGATCAGACCGTCTATAATATCCATCCGAACGGCTTTGAAATAAAACGAGAATCCGACGGATTAAATAGCCACGAGGCTAGGGAATCGGCTCTAGGGCTTCCGCATCGCGTCGATTGCGTGGCAGTAATTGACCAATCGGCCCAGGTAGTTGAACAAGGCCGGATAATCGCTCATAGGGAGGCTTGCAACCTCGTCCGCTACCTGGGGGCCAGCCTGGGGACAAGGGGGCGGGTTGGGGCTATTTACCGTCCCCGCGCAGCCACTTATCGATAGCATCCCGATCAGCAGGAGGGCGGGCAAGAATCTCTTGGGTCTTGGCATCGGTTTTTGCGCCTGCTTTGAGGGTGTCATTCTGCGTGCTTACAATGCCGTCGTGTTTGGCCGCCCTGAATCCGAGATAGATCACAAAGCCGAACAGCAGGAAGAAGCCAGCAACGCCCGCAGCGGTGAGCATTAGGGCGTGGGCTTCGTCTTAACCGCAGCCAGAATCACGGCCACGATGGCAAGGCCCGCCGTGGTGATCGTCTCGGCCAATTCCGGGGCGATCTGACGGCCCAGGATGGTCGCGGCGAAGGTGACAAGGGCGGCCCAGGTGGATTTCTCCGACAGGCGGGCGAGTACCCAATCAAGAATGGCGGTAAAGTTCATTTGATTACTCCTTTGGTTTTGGTAGAATCGTTAGTGCTGCGGCGGTGTGACAGCCGAGCCCCGTGCGTGTCCTGTCGCCGATGCGGGGTTAGTCAGAGAACGGGTCGGCAAAAGTCCGTGTAGGCCGACGGCCAGTGAGTTTGGGGCGAAGGTCACAAACGAGGGGCGCTGATATGCGGCCCGCAGCTTCTTTCCCAAGCCTTAACAAACTTCTCCACCGTCCCCTTGCCCCCGGCGTTGTAGGTTTTCACCCATACGGCGGCGAGCGCCTCTATGTCGTCCGCATCGGGTAGCGGTTTCGAGTCGTACAGATATCGGACCCTTGCTATCGCGCAGGCGAAGCGGTCGTTGGTTTCAACCTGTGCCCAGGGATCGCCGCTGGTTAGCAGCTCGTTGACGCGGGCCAATAGCCGGGGCTTTAGTTTAAGAAACCGCCCATAAACGTCATTGAATGTAGCTTTTTCGATCTGGAATAAACCACGCGCAGGGCCGCCGCCGATCTGCTTGCGGTGAATCAATCGGCTTTCAACGAGCGCCGTCCCGAGGAGAAGATTGCTCGATGCGGGGGAATAGAGGTCTAGCAGTTTCAGCGTCGGGTCGATGACTTCCGAACGAAACTCTTGCGGGGTCAATATGATCTAATCCGCATAAACCGCAGTTATGATCCAGGCGCTATAATCAGGCGTCAAAGTGCCGTTCCGTATTGGTCAGTAAATGCAGCTTGAGCGATTCCAGAAGCATGACGGCAACCGCCACTTCAATGCTGGAACTTTTAACTTGCATGTTCCCGGCACTGTCAAAGCCGACAATGATAATGTCCTGCCAGTCGATAAGGTCGGCATCGTCTAGGGCGTCGTCTGCGGTTGTCTCAAATGTTCGGAAGTCCACAACGTCACCCATTAGCAAATCCTCACAGGAAACGCCGCCAATACAGCGCGCCGGACAGCGCCCAATGCATATCCGGTTCGTACAACTGAAAGCCACGGGCAATTAGGTTATTGGCAGAATGCGGGTTGTAGCGGGTATCGGTCACAACCTCTGTCATCCCGAGCGACCGAGCCTTGCGAAGGCGGACAGTGATAAGCGCCTTTTGCAGCCCATGCCCACGATGCCCAGGCAACACGCCCGAGCGGCACAGATAACCGCGCTTCTTCGGATTCCGTTCGCCATGTTTAAGCCCGGCGAAAGCAACTTCCAACCCGGCCTTGTTAATGGCAATCCACCAGTAACCTTCGGCAGTCGAATACGGCGGCTCGCCAGGGAAGCAAATCTTGTGTAGGTCGCGGATAACGTCGGCTTCTTCCTCTCCGTCAACTTGGAAGATGCCGTATTCAGACACCGCCGCCTTCCGAGTTCATCAATTCCGCCAACTCCCCGGCAACAGCGCCATACCCGATCAAATCAATGTAATCGTCCAGATTGTGCGACCCGGCCTTCGTCCGCCCGATCTTTAGCAGCGCCATCATCAGGGCCACGTCTAACGGGGATATTTCTCTCCCCAAATACGCTGACCACAGCGAAGCGATGTTCTGATGATTCTCTAGCTTGGGGCCGTGGGTTTGCTGACGGTCGCCTGAGACGAGATCGGTCGAAGTTTTCAGAAGCTCACTCGCCCGCATCGACTTGCTCTATCAAGACGGAATGAGCGTGGTGATGCCCCATGTCCTGCCCCTCGATAAAGCGCCAGCCGGGAGGTATTTCTTTCCCCACGGGCCAGTATTGAACCACTCCGAAATTATCCTCACCGGGAACGCCGCTTCCGAGAAACTCACCCGTCATTTACCACCAGCCTCTAACATTGCAGGGTTAACGATGTGTCTCGCCACTTCGCCATATTCCCGATGCAGGACGATACATTTCATGTCCCGCCCGGTTCGGTATCCGAGGTTGGCGGCGTAGGCGTCGGCGGGGGGAAGGATGCGGAACGACTCGCATCTCACTCCGTTGAAATCCTTGACCTGATCGTGGTGAACGTGGCCGGTCCACCAGTAGCGGTATTCCGTCTCGCCCCAATCCTTCGCGCGGTCGGAGGCCATCAAGAGGGGCAGCTTGTCTAGCTTGACGCCGTGGCCGTGATAGACGCCAACCAAGTTATTGCCAAAGCGCCAGTAATGGAATTGCGATGGAGAGCGATCAACCGTGACGCGCGGCTCGTTCTCGTAAATCGAATACAAGCACTCGGTCAGGAAGATGGCGCTGGAGGGGTCGTGGTTGCCGATTTGGACAATGACGTGGACTTGCGCGTGACGGGTTAGCGCGGCCTGCACCATGTAGCGAACCGACTTGATCGCCGCCCGGACCATCTTGGGGAACCGACTATCGGCGTCGAGCAGATTTTTATGAGCCGGGGTTACAGCCTCAAATGAATCGTAATGGAGAAAGTCGCCCAGGAGACAGACGACGCCAACGGATGCCTTGGGAGAAGCCGATACAAGCGCGTCCATTGCGGACGTTAGAAGGCGCTCGCCTATGTCTAGGTCGTAATCCGCGCCGGTTTCTTCGTGCCACGCCAACATGCCGAAATGGTGATCGCCCACCGGGTAGGCGCACGCTAGATGCTCGGCAACGCTCGCGGGGGCCGGGATCGGATCGACCCTCGGAAGCCCAACCGTTAGAGCCGCAACGGCCTCTTTAAAAATCTCAATCTGCCGGTCCCAATCGACCGACGTTTTGACCCACTGGAGGCGCTTCTCGCCGTCTTGGTCGTAAAGCGTAGAGGTTCCCTTGATGCGGAAACCATCCGGGACCGCGCGCGTCATATCGTGGGCCGGGGAATACCCCTGCCTCGCGGCCTTTGTCAGCACCGCCTTCTGTGCCCTCCGGACGGAGGACTCGTTAAGCCCCAGGTGGGCGGCGGCGGCCCTACCGCTTCCGTGGGTCGATATTGCTTCTAGAATTTTCCATTGTTGTTCGGTGGCGTAATCTTTGAGCGTCGGATCGGGGCCTACCACTCAGCCGCCGCCCTTAACGCGCCACGCGGCCTTGATACCCTCCCACAAAGCCCAGGCGGCCAAGGTGCCACCCGAACCGATCATTGCCAGTTTCGCCTTTTTCCCGAACTCGTCGTAATTAACGCGCGCCTTACGCAGCCACGCCTGATCCTTTTGAACCTCAATCGCCGCATCGGAATCTATGACGTTGATCCCGATGCTGGTCAGGGTTTCGCGCACCGTCTCACGCACGATCTGGCGGACTTTTTCTTCACTGGTCACGTTGGCTGGCCCGGTATCATGGCCTGCCATTCCGGCCCCGCAGACAACCCGCAAACCCGCGCGCCGTTCTCGATAACCAGGCCCATCCAGTAGCCCCCGCTCGCTACCTCAAACACGATCACTAATTCCCCGTCCGCGTTCATGCCGAACGCGATGGGCTTAATCTCACCGGCTCGGATTGTTTTCTTGACCAACTCGGCGGGGTGGCAATCCAGCCCGATGGTGAGATCGGCGGCCTTTGCGTAAGCGGGCCAGCACAAAAGAAACGCCAGCAGGCACGCGCTAAAGCGGGTCATGCAATAAGCCTTGCTAAAACTGTGTATGAAATCGCGGTGACCAACCCACACGCCAACTCCGCGTAGGCCGTCCAACCGTCGATCAGGGGGCCGAACTTGGGAACGCGGCCTTCGCCTTTTCGAGCGAGCCAGTAAATTGGGCCAAGGAGCGGATTCAGCAGCGCAACGCCACAGACGGACGCCATGAAATAGTTAGGCGTTGGTCCGGTGGCAAAGCGCATATAAGGAACTTTCTCCCCCGCCCACATGGCGAGAAAGAACGGGGCGATGAGCCAGTAAGGGGCGGAGGATGTAAGGACGATCAGAACGGACGAAATAGCCGCCCATACGACGGACGAGACTTGCGAGCCGGGAGAAAACCCAACCCACCTACGCCAAACGTCAGAACCGGGGCCGCCCCTTGGGATACGATAGAGAAGCGTGGAAACGAGAACCGCGATCATTCCTTGGGCGGGCTATAGGGCGCTATCGGGATGCCGCTTTCGTGAAGAATCTCCCACGCTTGCGGCGTATCTTTTTTCCCTAGCAGAACCGTTGAATCTTCCACCGTGTCTATGATGGCGGCGGTGTGCTGTGAGTTGGCGTACCAAGCGCGGCGGACGCTATAGACCGGCATTAAGGCAGAAGTTCCTCAAGAACCAATGTCGCCGCAGACGCACCGCCGAACTTACGCCCCGCGAGTCCACCGTTAAGGCGGCATGTGCTGGTTGCGCCAATTCGCAATTTATAAGCGAACGTCCCGACGCTTCCCGGCGCGTCCTCAAATACGAGGGAGACAGACGAAAGAACGCCGGTCGTATAGGTGATCGGGCCAGCGAACACGCTATCTTGCAGGGCGTCTGTCGCGCTGTCGCGGAACACGGCGGACATAAGAGTATCGCTGCCGTTAGTTAGCGTCCCCCACGCCGCATAAGAAATCCTGACGCGGCTGGACGCGCTTTGCGTCGTGATGGAAACGCTAAGAACTTGCGTCCCCTCGCTGCTTTGCGGAATGGTGTCGTCGTAAACCATCACCGTGGAAAGATCGGCGTTGGTCGTATAGGAGCCGTAAGCGCGGTTGCGCTGAATCCCAATGGTGCCGCTTAGGTTGGGAATGGTCAGCGTCCGCGTGGTGCCCGTGGTGACGCCGGAAACCTGGAACTGTAGTTGCTTCGTCGCATCGCCGTTGTCTTGGACGGTGAACGCGGAATCCGAGAAGGTCGAAGTGTCCGCAACCACCTTGGGATTAAGTAGCTCCCATCGCGTGTTGGCGAGGTTATAGCGGACGATGTATTCCGCCAGCGCCCCGGCAATATCACCCGCCACAAGAGCGGAGCCGCCATTCTTAACAATGGTTCGCGCAGTCAACCCGCTGATCGCAAGCGTGGGCGTCGTGGTTGCATTTGCAGCCGCAGCCCTAAAGTGGACTTGCATCCCGTCCACATACGCGGCCAGGGTGTTCGTCGGAGTAAGCGTAAGAGCGTCCGCCGTTCCACCGGCCACCTGGGCAATAGCAAATTCGGCAAGGTTCGCCATGACCTTGCGGATCGTGTCGTTCACGCCGCTCGCAGCCATACCTTCAGGCGCGCCATCCGGGGCGGCTGAGTTGTTACTAGCGGCGGTGGCGCTATAGCCGTAAATCGAGGTCATTATTTCCCTTTTGAAATCAAGGCATTAAAAAACCCCACCGGGAGGGGCGGGGCTTGTGGTAGGATTGGGGTATGCAATGGAATTACGTTAAATCGGCCCTTTTATGGGGCCTTGGCCTGTTCGCCATTTTTCTGGCTCTAGACTGGATCAATGGCGAAAGCCCGATTGAAACGCACGGCGCGGTCATCAAGATTGTGACCCTCTATGTGATGTTCATCCCGCTTGCGGCGATCTTTGACATGATCGGATGGCTCAAGGAGAAACGCCGCCAACGGGCATATCGCGCGGTGTTCGGAGACCTCGATCCGACAGACCTCTCGCAGCCTGATCGGTCGCCGTAAGTCCCAACATATTGGAGACCAGCGTTAGCGCCTGTTCGCTGCGCGGGTTCATCATCCGAATCTTCTTGAGCAACCCGACGTTGTTCGGGTCGGTAACGGCAATGGCAAGTTTCTCCATGCCGTCGTTGCTCAACTTAGAACGCCACGCATCCATCGCCACGCCCACCGTGTCCACAACGCGGGGGGAGAACAGGTGTCCCGCAATGCGAGATGCCTGCCCCTTCACGCCCTGGACGGATTGACGCAACGCCTGACCACCAGCGGCGTCAGTCGCCGTTGCCGAGCCTTCCGGCAAAGTCTTGGCAACACCCTCCAAAACTTCCATCAGCTTTTGAAACCCGCCGAATTGCTCAGGCGTCATGGCCGATTTCATAATCTCGCGGGCGCGCGTGTCGTATTCCGATCCGTACACTTTGCCGAGAAGTTTTGACGGCGATCCCCCGGCCTCGTCCATCGAGTTTTTGATATGGGTTGCAAGGCCAGCGTTCCAGTCGTCAATGCGACCGGCCTTAAAGTATGCGGCGCGCGTCTGCGCTACGGCATCAGGGGTGATGTTATTCGCCCCGAACATGGCCTTGAGTTCCGCCGCCTTCTCAATTCCCTCTTTCGAGGCGAACAGACCGGCGGGGCCGTTTTCCAGCGCGGTGACGGCGGGCGAGTATTTAGCGAACGTATCGCGGGCAACCGGATAGGCGGGGAATAGGGTATCTAGCTTTCCCTTTAGATCATCGAGCGCGCCCTTAACAAGGCCCGCCTCGGTGTTTTCGCCCGCCCTTAATGCCTTGTTACGCACATCGTCTAGACGACGCTTAACTAAATCCCAAACAGGGAGCGCGCCATCCGGCATGTCTTTAATAGCGCGGGCATATGCCTTATTCCCGCGAACATACTGGAACGCATCTTCGATAAGCGGATCGCTCATAAGCGCCTGGCGGTCAGCGTCCGCCATGACGTTGTTTTCATTAACAACTGCCTTATAGGCGGGGCCTGCAGCCTTGGCGCGCTCGTTCACCGCCGCTTTAACGGCCTTATCCGCGCCCTCTCGGAACTGATTTACACCCTGCTGCGTGGATTGAACCGGGGAAAGGTTGTCCGCGAAGTTACCAACGGCGGACGAGACTTGCCCGCGCTGCTTATTGTAGAAGTCGGACATAATATCCATCGACGCGGGATCGCGCCCTAGCTGCCGCTCGTTTACAAGCTGGCTTCTCATCCCGGACGCCTGCCCCGTCGTCATATCAACGCCCAACCCGCGCGCGTCGGTTGACAATTGCTGCGCTTGCGCGATCTGCGCGGGCGTCAGATTCTTCTTGTCCACATACGACACTTCTAGCGGGTTGCTGGTCAGCAACTTATTACCGGCAACGGAAAGCGCCTGACTGCCGCCCGCAAGGGCCGCCTGCCCCGCTGAATTGGCAAAGTTAATGTCGCCAATGGGGCTATCAAGCAAATAGTTACCAAGCGCCTGCCGCCCAACGTCCGTAACAGCCGCAGCGCCACCGGCCCACAACGGGCTGGTCAGCGTCGGGCCGGTCACCAACCCCGCCGCCCCTCCGGCAACTTGTGGCGCAGTCGGCCCAACATTCGCGCCGATGTTCGCGCCAAGGCGGCGGAAGAAATCAACAACCCCTTCCGATCCCGCGATTGAGGGCGTAGCGCGGGCGAGTTTTCCGTCGTTCGTCTGATAGACGATATTCCCATCCACAACGCCGAACCGTTCGGCGGGGATGTTCATATCCTTTGAAAGTTGGAGGATTTGCTTTTTAACGTCCGGATGGAGGGACGATCTGATTGTTGCGCCAAAGGACGCGCTCGTATCGGGGGAGTCGGAAACAATCGGCTTGCGGTCCCAACCGTTTGAAAGGCCGCGCTGTTCGTCCGGTGTGGCGGAGCGCATTTCCTGGCCGCCCAAGACGCTGCCAATCGACGGCAACATGGCGGCGGGCTGGTCCGTGGCGGCCTGGGGCGCTGGCACGGTCGGCATGGGGCCGCTCAGCACATCCTTAATGGATGGCAGTTCGGCCATTATTTAAATCCCATTTTCTTGAGGCGAGTTTCCGCCTGTTCGCGCGAGATCGCGCCGGAATCCAAGTCCGCCCTGATGGCTTGAGCGGCCTTCATCTTAAAGCCGTTAATCTCTTGCGGCGTAACAATCGGCTGAGATTTGATAGCCGAAACGGCCTTTTGAATATCGGCGGGACCAGCTCCGTCTTGGAACATTTCCGTGACTTTGTTCCCGACTTCCATTTTACGGCGCAAAACCTTTTCGGAGAGCGCCGCCTTTAGCTCCCACCCCATGCCGGAATCGGTCAGGCCCTGTTCCATCTCGGTAATGAATTTGCGATCCGCCTCGCTAAAGTTGTTCGCGGGCATACCGCCAGCGCCGATGTTTTGGACAACCAGCCGTTTTGAAACCGCGTCAATGGCCTGGAAGGCTCCTAGGGAGTCCTTGCTTTGCCCAAGGTCAACGCCAAGCGCGTCGGCATAGGCAAGGGCGCGCATTTTTAGCGGGGCCAGCTTGTTAACGTCATCCCCGGCCTGATTCGCCAAATCCCGGAGGCCGTTCAACTGCTGCAAATAGCCCAACTGATCGGCGGCCCTATTGCCGGTTTCGATAAACGTCGAGTGTTCTTTGGCGAACGCCCCGCCCATGCCCTTCGTGTATTCGTTTTCAGCGGTGCCGGGAGGGTTTTTGTTCGGGGCTACAAGTGTACGGCTCATGGGCATTGCGGGAGGGGCCTGGAGCGCGTCCCCCTTTGGGCCGCCCAAGAGAGTGTCGTTACCAGAAATGCCCTCTAGCGCCCCCATCTTACCGGGGGCACCTGTCTGGGGCTTGCCGCCTGGGTAGGCCCATGGCGGAATGTCCATATTGCCGAAGGGCTGGATTGCGCCGCCGCCCGGTTGCATGGGAACAACCTTCCACGGGGCCTCGCCCATGGACTTATTAAAGGACTCGGTGAAATTCACCTGACCCATTGCAGGCAGGGCACCGGGCCGGACGCCGATCTCGCCATTCGTGCCGCTTTGGTACTGCCACGGGGCCTGTGCGTCATAACGGCCAACTAGTTTCGGCGCGCCGTTCTCGTCCAGCATCTTCATATTGTAGATGTTGCCGGACTCAAACTTTAGGAACTTGCTCGGGTCCTCGTCGCGCATCATGTATTGAGCGATTAGATCGCCGCCCTTTACACGGCCCAGGCTTCCCGCAACCTTCATAATGCTAGGCGGCACGCCGGGAATCCCGGTCGGGTTTCCGCCTGGGGGCTGAGTCACCCCAGCGGGGGAGACAACTTCCCCGTTTGGCTGCGGAGTGCCGGACGCAAAGCCAGTTCCGGTGTCCGAGAGTTTCGCCCAATTACGTTCGGCCTGGAGATCGAGCGCGTTCTTTTCAAACTGTTGCCCTGCGATTTTCTGCTTCATGGCGGAGTTCATCGAATCGCCCTTCGCCTGGGCATATCCACCAGGGAACGCAGCGAAGGCCGAGCCAAACCCACCGCCTGGCGTGCGCGAAGGTGCGCCTGCGGCCATTAGTGCTTCGGCAACGCGCCCCAGGCCGCCGTAAAGGCCCGCCTGCTGTGCGCGCTTCATGTCGTCCACATTCAGCAACCCGCCAGCCATCGGCTGCTGCTGATTAATCCAGTCGTCCAGCAAGCCAGCCATTAGCCGAAGTACCCCAAGAGGCCACCACCGCCGCCACCGACAAGGGCGGCGATAGCGGGATCAATGCCGAGCGAGCCAGCGGCGGATGCACCCAACAGGCCGCCACCCACGGCACCACCCGCACCGGAGGCGAGGCGGTTCTGATAGTAGGGCGTGCTTTGCGTGCTGGTTCCCGTGCCGCCGTACTGGCCCTGCACGATGTTCATAAACTGAGCGAGCCAGTTGTTCGGAGCGTTCGCGTCATAGTTATACTTGGCAACGTCCGCATTGATTCCAGCCTGCGCCATGCCTTCACGCTGCGCGCCAACGTCGGCAAGTTTGCTGATATCGTTGTAATCGGCGTTAGCAAGCGACGGGGCAAACAACATGCCCTGCATCTGCCGCCCGCGTTCGGTGTTGTAATTTTCCATCGCCTTCGATGACAGGGCGTCGGTAACGCCCATACCCACCGCACGGGAGGCAAGGCCGGAGTTAAGGCGACCGGAGCCAGCGAAACGAGACTCAATCCCAGGCTGCACGTCCGCCCGGATTTGATCCGCCATCGGCATGAGGTAAGGATTGGTATTAATGTCGAGATACTTGCCCGACATGGTATCGGCCAACTGATTCTGCGCCGAGGTCATCAACGGAGAACCGTTGACAGCGCGATTGGTCTGCGCGTCCAGGGCCGCGTTGGTTTCGGGCGCAAACGGAGCGATGGTCTGGCCGGGGTAATATCCCGGCGCGCCCTTCTGATAAATGTCCTGCGCTTGCTGGAAACCGTATTTGAGATACGGCTGCTGTTCCGACCAGGGATCGGCCTTCGTGACCGTCTGAGTCTGAGTCGAGCCGCCGCCACCGCCGCCGCTAGATTTGCCCATTACCGGCCCCCGCCGCCAAAGTGGCGCGAGTAGTCAGCGCCCGGATTATACGCCGTCCACCATTCGTAAGAACCAACAGGCGCGCTGATGTTGGGTTGTCCCATCACAGGAGCCGAGGGCGTGTTAGTCGAAGGCCCTGCCGTCACCGGAACGGGATCTTGATTGTTCGCGCCCTTCTTGGTGGGGACGTAGTTCGGAGTCGGAGAATAAGAACCGGGCGTGTAATACGACGGCTGGCCCATCTGATAGAACGACGCGGGATTGGCGAGGAAGCGAGCAACGCCCGCTCCGCCCCCCTGTCCTGCCGGAATATTGCCCTTAGCCAATTTTCCACTCCAAATGTAAATGCGGCACTTTCAAATCCTTGATGATCTTCCGCAGCACCCGGAAAAAACCGGGGCGGACGAGCGTTTCCATCCGGTCGCAACCGTTGGCCTTCGCCCATTTTTCAATGTCGAGCATGTAATGCGCCCACTTCGCGTAATCCCTGCCCGCCGCAAGGAACACGTTTCCAACTTTCGCCGTGGGGTAGGTCAAAATCTCAGTGACGCACGCGCACAAAAGCGCGCCATCTTCAACGGCAAGCCAAAGCTGCATCTCACGAGCGAGAAGCGCCCGCTTGATTGATTCGGAGGTGTATCGACCGCCGCGCTTGATAGCCCTTTCAAGCTCCGGTTCTACCCTGTCCCACCAGTCATCCACCTGTTCGGCGGGGACGGGAACCAACACTTATTTGAACCAGCCGCCAATCGTATCGGTCAGCCAACTAAACGGGTTGGGCACGTTGACGCCGACCATATTGAGCAACCCAGGCGCAGCCAGCGCCGCTGTTGCCGGATTGGACAGCGCGAGGGGATTAGCCCCACCCGCAGCGCCCGCCGCCTCGATTCCAAGATCGGCCATCGGGCCTAGGTCCGCTCCGGTCATTCCACCCGCGACACCACCCAACGAGCCAAGCAAGCCACCGCCGCCACCGCCCGCGCTCATCGCCATTTCCGGCCATGCGCCAGCGCCGCCGAGGGACGGCCATTGCGCGGCCTGCGATACAAAGCCAGGGTCCATGACGGACGTTGCTTGCGGGCCGCCGATCTTGGACAGCAAGCCAGCCGCGCCAGCCGCATCGCCCAATCCTAAACCACCACCGCCCTGCTGCTGCGGCCCCTGCATCGTGCCGGACGCCATCGAGCCGCCGCCCTGCTGTGACAAGGGGCCTTGCTTAGGACCGCCCCTGAACTGCACATCCGCCATGGGCGGGGCCATGTAAGGGTCAATCGGCATCCCAAAGCGCGGGCCGTA
>Ga0208147_1000071_pt1 | contig 37122 bp, 53 predicted proteins | sample DEB3_08_DNA_FD_184520 | JGI IMG/M metagenome (GOLD analysis project Ga0208147, IMG submission 184520) | Aqueous microbial communities from the Delaware River and Bay under freshwater to marine salinity gradient to study organic matter... | ecosystem: Environmental > Aquatic > Marine > Coastal ... | reverse complement strand
CATGAGGCCCAGCTCTTGCGCGGCGAAGTTGGTGCCGGCCGTGCCGAAGTTCTGCATGCCAGCGCCGACAGCACCGGTGAACTCGACACCACGTGCCTGTGCCTGAATACCTGGGCCCTGTGGCGTCAGGCGGTCTTCGTAGGTTGGAATTCGTACTGCCATGTCGTGCCTTTAGGTGAGCTTGCCCGTGGTGTCGTAGTATTTGTACTTGGTCGCACCAGCCAGGAGCTGCGATCCGGCGTTCCAGTAGCCAGCCTGCGTGGCGCTTGAGGCGTTCATGCGCGAGACGCCGGCGCCGTAGGTATCGAGCTGCGACTGGGCGATCAGGCCCTTGGCCTTGTTGTCGCCCTCGTAGCGGATGGTCAGCGCATCGAGCTCGTTGTTGACCGCGTTCTGCTTGAGCAGGTCGAGGTTGGAGCCGTCAAACCCCGTGCCGGATTGGGCGATGCCGGCATTGGCCTGGCCCTGCAGCGCATTGAAGTGACGGCGCTGGGCCTCTTCCTGGGCGTTGGCCTGCTCGGATGCGACCTGCGCGTTGTTGCGCGCCACGGTGGCGTTGTAGTCCTGCGCCTGGGCCTGGGCCCTGTAGCTTGCCGACTGGGCTTCGGCTTGTTGCATTGCTCCTGCGGCCGACACTGCGGTCGAAACGGCAAGCATGACGCCCATGCTGACTGGGTCCATTATGAGATCCTCGCGTAAAGGTCGCAGTCTTGGCCGTCTGGCGTGTAGGCGCGCATGCGGCCCTCGCGCTCAAAGCCGAGCAGTTGTGCCCAGCGCTGACCCTGCGGAAAATTGCAGGCGACGGCCGTCTCGACGCGACGGTAGTGGTGAAGGGTAAGCGCACGGCGCACGGCCTTGTGCAGCGCAAAGAAGTGTTTGCCGGCCTCGCCGCTGATCATCGCCCAGGCGATGGCGCGATGGTTCCATTGTGGAATCAGCCCCGCCACTGCGAAAACCTCATCACCGTCGACCAGCGAATAAGCAGGACCTGCAGCCTTGAGGCTGGGTCCATAGCTTGGGTTTGACAGCGTAGGTTGCATGATGGCCTGGCTCGGTTGAAGGAGAAGTCGTGAAAAGTGGTCTGGCTCAAACTGGACAATGTTCATCGGTCAAACGTGTGTACCTGCGGCATGATCGCGATCACCGTCATCGGCAATGGTTGATCCTGCTTCACCGTCAAATACCCGTCGAAGTCATAACCACCGGACCAGTCGAGCAACTTGTCTCCAGTGAACAGCGGCGGGGCCTGGTCCATCAGGTCGGATCCCGAGCGGAACTCGATCGTATCGAGCACTGTCTCGTTGGGGCCGGCCTTTGCACCGAGCGTATTGTAGAAGCGAATGACCGCTTTGGTGATGCGTTTTGTCTTGCCCTGCGACGTGCCGTCACCCGCGCCAGCATCGATGCGGGTGGTCTTCAAGAGCGAGGCAAAGCCAAGGCCGACCTGCACGACGGAAGCCGAGCGCTGCAGGGTGATGGCGCCCGACGTGACCACGCGATCGGGGTGCGCTGCACCGTCAGCCAGGACCTGCACGGTCTGGCCTTCGAGGTAACCCAGGCCTGAGATCGTGGTGGCCGCTGTGCCGGAATAGGTGGCGCCGGCATCAACATAGAAGGCCGAGGACTGTGCATCGCCGGTCTGGTACTCGCGTTCCAGGTACTCGACGAAGCGCTTGGTGGATCCGTTGATCGTGCGCTTGACGATGAGCCAGAGCTCGTCGCGGGTGCCGTCAGGCGATGGGATGACAGCCACCGACTCGACGATGCCGCTGCCACCCAGAGCATGCGGATGCCAGCCGATGACGTCCTGCTCCTTGTTGAAGGTGAAGCCCAGCAGCTTGCCGTCTGTGCGGGCGGCCCACATGCAGACATAGGGCTCCTTGTGCCAGGCGGTCTGGACGATGCCGGTGCGGGTGACGTGCTCGGCCAGCACGGTGAGGTCGCTGGTCACGTAGCCGTTTTGCTGGAAGTTGTAGCTCGCCTCCTTCACCTTGCGGCCAGAGCGCTGCACGAAGATCGTGGAATAGCCCACGCGCACGGGTGCGACAGAGCGCGAGCCCTCGGATGTCTGCTGCTCGATCTTGACGTTGCCGGGCGCGAACGCCTCGTTGGTGGTGTTCTCGCCACAGGCGAACTCAGCACCGGACGTGCCGATCAGCAGCGACTGCGTGGGCACGAGCCACTGCACCTGGTTGACCTCGTCGGACGAGATCGTGACCTGGATGGCGCGATCGGCGACCACCTGGCCGCTGTCGTCCTTGGCGGCGAAGTTTTCGAAGTCGCCGGCCACCGAGAAGTAGAGCTGCTGACCCATGGCCAGCGTGAGCCGCTCGCGGAAAAAGGTGACCTTGCTGGGGTAGCCCTCGACGCCAGAGAAGGAGCCGAGCGCCCAGCGGAAGGTGGCGCTGCCAGAGCTGACCACGCCGGACGGCAGCGGGTTGTTGCCCTGCACAACGGCCGTCACGGTGGTGGAGTTGGTGTAGCCGGTGATCTTGACGTAGCCAAAGCCCGAGTCGACGAAGAGCCAGGACAGGCCTTGTGATTCACAGGTCGTGCCGCTGATGCCGTTGCCATCGCCATCAGCCACGGTGCCGTAGGTGTGGATCGGCTTGTCGGGACCGGTGCGCCAGACCTTGCCCGACGAGGGCGAGCCGCTGGTCGTGCATTTGTAGGTCTTGCCGTCACTGCGGCGAAACACGTTCAGGGGTGAGCTTGAGAACTCCTGGCCCGCGGTCCATGGCTTGATCGACGAGAGATCGGCCGGCTCCAAATAGACGAACGAGCCGACCATGGCCGAGGTGAACAGGGCCGAGCTCGAGGTCAGCGTGATCGTGCCGGTGGTGGCGCTGGCATAGATCGTCTTGGTGCGATCGATGTTCTGCGTCTTGTAGGGACCATTGGTGAGCGGCGCGGCCGCGATCGTCCAGTTGGTGTTGCCCAGGCGCGAGAGCTTCTGCAGCGGGTAGCTGGGATGCGCGATGTAGATCACGTCACCCGACTGAACCATGGAGAGCTTGAACGTGCCGTCTGTGGCGTCGGTCAGGTCGCTCACCGAATAGGGCGAGACGATCTCATAGGGTGAGCCGCCGGACTGGAGCTGGCCGTGGTTGGTGTAGAAGCGGATGTAGAGGTCACCGAACTCCAGCACATAGGCCTGGGTGGTGTTGAACTCGAAGGTGGCCAGCCACGTGCGGTTGGCCGAGGCCTTCACCTCGCTGACGTATCTGGTGCCGGCACGACGCACGGCCGGGCCCTGCACCGAGGGGATGAAGTTGAGCATCGACGCGCAGCCATTGGCGTACTTGGCGACGTCGGGGCGTCCATCCATAAGCGGCGACAGCTCGCCGGCATTGAACGATGAGCGAAGGGGTGAGGCCTTGGGCATCTTAGATCCTTGAAACGATCCAAGAATTGTCAGGCGGCGTGGCGGGTGGCCTCTCGATTGAGTTGGTACGGACGGCCTGGCGAATGGCGCGATCGTAGTCTTTCGCGGCGTTCTGCTTCTTGGTGTCTGATTGTGTGAGGTCCTCGGCGAGTTCAGCGGCCAGGCGTGAGGCCATGGCTTCGCGGAAGTTCACGTCCCAGGCATTGGGGTCCTCGATGCGCGAGATGTAGCGCAGCTTCAGGGGAGCCTCGATGTCGGTGAGGATGACGTTGCCCTCGATCATGTACTCCTGCGTCTCGGCTCCGATGTAGTTGTCCATGACCGCCGAGGGGTACTCGTCATTGATCATGTCCAGGCGCAGGAAGTCGGGAGGCAAGGCGTACTGGTAGGCGAAGCCGAACACCGGAGCATTGGCCAGTGCGGCGAGCGTGGTGCGCTTCATCGAGAACTGCCAGCGGTGAGCTCGCAGCTCGTCGTCGCGGATGTCCTCAAAGCACGACGAGATCGAGCGCGCAGCCTTCACGTCATCGCTGAGTGAAGTGATGCGAGCCGAGCCCAGCTTGGTCAGCGCCCTGTTTGCAACCTGGATGACTGAGGCCATGTCAGCCTCCTATCAACCGAGGCCGACGAGGTAGGCGTTGATGCCCGATGGCGTGCCACCCGTACAGGCGCAGCGCACGTTGCAGGCTGGCAGATCGATACCGGTCTGGTTGCCTGGCAGGGTCGTGAACTTCACCGTGCTGGCTGCAAAGATCTGGACGTCCGACCAAACACCGCTGGGCGATTGCACCTGCAGGCTGATGGTCGAGCCGCCGACCGTGCCGTCGGTCTGGAAATGGTACTGCCCGCCCTTGATCGCGACAGCAGCGCCGGTGGCAGAGCCAGCGGACAAGAGTGTGTAGAGGGCGTCATCTGCGCGACGGATAGGCATAGTCGCTCCTTACCAGCTCTTGCTGTCAGTGACGAGGTATTGGTACAGCTTTTCAACCGAGAGAAGCAGGTCTTCTTTCGTGGGGACGTTGGCGTTGGTGTTGATCACCACTTCCACGTCTTTGCTGGTTGTGCTTGAACCTTCAGTGACGCTGCCCATGATGCCGGCACCGACGTTGATTCCAAAATAGTAAGCCATGATGTGATCTCCGAATGATGGAAGAAGGGGCCGGTGTTACCCGACCCCTGCCCAGGTCCCGATTAGTTCGGGATGCTGTAGAACAGATCGACCACCAGCGTGCCCGAAGAGGGCAATGCTGCGGATGCGATCGTACCGATCACGGTCTGCTCGGCAGACAAGCCGGCGTCAGACGCTGCTTCTTCAACAGCCAAACCGAACATGGTCGGAGTGTCAGTCGACGTGAAGGTCGCGGCTGCGCGGTACTTGCCGGTCGCGCCAGAGATACCGATGGCCAAGGTGGATGAACCCAGCGAAGCGCTGGAGTTCAACACGCCAAAGGCGAACACAGCGCCAGCAGGCAAGTTGCCCAACTGGAGAGTGTCGGTCGTGGCTTGAGAGGCCAAGGTCACGGTGGCGCGCAAGCGCTTCAAGCGGCCGCCATAGACGGATGCACGAGGCTTGTAGCCAACGGGAGCTGCGGTCTGGTTGGCGCTGCCGCCCAGTTCAGTAGAGAGATAGGTTGCCATGTGAAGTTACTCCTGTGTGTGATCGATTAAGCGCAGTTGATGATCACGCACTTCTTCTCTTCCATGCGAGCAGCACCGAAAGTGCCGGTCACATAGACCTGATAGGAGTTGCGCTTGTCAGCACGGCGGTCGATGGAAGTCTGGATGTCGTTCCACACACCCAAGGCCATGCCAGACTTGGCGTAGCAAGGGACCATGTAGCGAGAGCCAGTGGTGAACTGACCGTCAGACGAACCGGACGCGATCGCGGGGTTGATGGCGGTGTTGAAGTTGGCGCCACCAGGGATGCGCTCAGAGTGGACGAAGTTGAAGCCCATGAACTGAGAGATCTTGCCGTCGACCAAAACTGGCTTGGTGTTGTAGTCCAGGCTGATGGCCTGGGCTTCGTTCAACAAGTCGTCGTGCTGGCGAGCAGTGATCACGCAGAACAACTGATCGTTGTCCACGTCGACTTCAGCTTCCAACAGCTTGCGCTTGGCAGCGCGGAGTTTGGCGATGTTCAAGCCTGTGGCCGATGCAGCACCTGTGGCAGCAGCGACAGACTGGCTGTTGCTGTTGTAGGCGTACAAAGTACCAGTGGCAGACGTGCCGTTCTCGCCGGTGTTGTTGCTGTTCAAGATGCCCGAGATGATCTCGTCATCGATTGCACGGCCCATCGCCCAGGCGCCAGCCATGGCGTAGTTGCTGGTGGGGTCGATCAACATGCGGAGCTTGTCCTGGCTGTCGATCAGGTCGGCCCAGTCGTAGTCGTTGGGATAGACCCAGCGCTTGTCTTGGGGTGTGGAAATCAGGGGAGTGTCGCTGTGGCGAGACTGGTTGCGGACAGGAGAAACCTGGCCGAACTGCTCGGCCATGGAAGCGGCCTTACCCTGGAACTTCATGTTCTGCACAGTGTTGCGCAGGCGGGAGCCTTGCTGTTGCAAGAGCATCTGGACGTTTGTCGAGTACTGTTGGACAAACGCCGTGGAGACGTTGAATGACATTTTCGAACCTTTCGAAAAGGGTTGTTACGGTGCTGCTTTCGCAGCGCTCTTCGGAAGGCTTGTCCGAGCAGGAACTGTCGGGGCCAGGTTGCTCTCTTTCGAGCTGTCACCCGGCCGCGGTGCGGTTGTCGGGCTTGGCGTCCCTGCAGCCCATGCGAGATATTCTCTCGCGATGGCGATCACCTCTTGAGGTGACCGGTCTGCACGGTGCGCCAGTTTCAAACATTCTAGCCGAAGTTCGGCGTTGTGTTGTGAATTTTGCATGTGTGGTTGGACTTTCTCAACCCTCTGGGTATGCCAAAGCCATCAGGCGGGTCATCTCGTTCTGAGCTTCCTTGTCGCCACCCATGTACTTGCTGGACCAGGACTGATCGGAACGCAGCTCGGCGATGCGGCCACGCGCTGCTTCGGGTGTCATGCCGAACTTGTTGCCGCCGCTGTTGCCGCCCTGGAACGTGTCCTCGGTCAGGCCACGACCGATGCGGGCCATGAACTTCAGCATCTCGCCGGTGCCCATGGCGCTCTCGATCGCTGTCAGCTTGGCGGCATCGAGGCCGAACTCCTTGGCAGCACGCTGGCCGAAATTGACGTTCTCGTCATAGGCGCCGCCCCACTCGCTCTTGAGTGCGGCCATGTCGGCTTCGGCCTTCTGGGCGCTGATCTGCTGGACCTGCGACTGTGCGCCGGTCTGCTGCTCGTTCCACCAGGCGGCGAGGCCTTCAGCCTGCTGGCTCGACAGACCGAGCTCGTGGAACTTGCCGGCTGCGGCTTTGGTGAACTCGGTGGGCTGCTGGCCCTCGGGCACGGGGAGCTTGTACTCGTCGGCGGTCTTGGGACGGCCGAGCTGGTCGTACACACGGGCCCAGCCTTCTTTGTCCTCGGCGCCCTTGGGCATGGGGAGCTTTTCAGATCCGACCAGCTTCTCCAGGTTGCGGTAGCCGTTCAGAACTTCGACCGGATCCTTCCAGCCCTTGTTCTGCGCGTAGCCCTTGAGGTCGCTGTCTTCGATCGCGTCGTACCAGTTGCCGGTCGACGTGTCGGTCGGCTTGCCAATGTCGCCAGTGGCGTTGCCGCTCTGGCCTGTGGTCCCTGTGGATGCGGCGTCGTTGCCGCCGGTAGAAGCGGCAGCGTTATCGCCTGCCGGGTTGCCTGCCAGGATGGCAGACCCGCTTGATGCATCGGACATGAAAAACTCCTTGTGGTTTAGGTGGCGCGGCCGACGAGAGACTTCCCGTCGATGCCGTCTGCCTGGTCATCTTCGATCGTCCAGGTCACCTGGTCGGTCGTCAGATTCAGTGCGGCTGCAATGGCGGCGAAGTCACCGTCAGCGGTGAACTCCTCGCCATGCGGCTTGAATATCTTTTTGCCTGCGTCGGTCGCGTCCTGAATCACGTACATGAGTGTCGTTTCCTCTGCTGCTGCGGCTTTGGGTTTGCGGGTTGCCATGAAATCTCCTCAAGATAAAAATTTAAGCTTGTAAGTTGTTTGGTTGAGCAAGGTGACGATCTCGTCGATTGCGTTTTGAATCTCGCTGTCGTCGCTGACACCGGCGCGCTTCTCGTCGACATACTTGTTGAGCGCGATCACCATGGCCGCGGGGCTCGACATGGTCGGCATCGTGGCGTTGGCGGGGTAGTCCATGACCAGGCCGTACTTGCCCTGGTAACTTTCGATCAGCGTGTCGGTGAGGTCGGGCAGGCCGGTGTAGAGCTCGTTGAGCGCCAGGTGCTCGGCGATCGAGCGCGTCTGCAGATGCAGGATGTGGGCATGCGGCGCGGCCATCAGCAGCACGTAGAAAAACTCGTGCGCCACCTTGTTGGTGCTGGTCTGTGTGCCGTTGCCGTACTCGATCTCTTCGTCGGCTGGATTGTCGCCGGCCAGCATGGCCGCTGCTTTAGTTGCCATCGCTGGGCTCCTCAAGGTTGAAGACTTGTTTCTCGTCGATGTGGAGGTGGGCCATCAGGCGCAGCCACACCTCGCGCCGGCCTTCGGCCATGCCCATGGCGATCGGGTCGATCGACTTGGTGATCGGCGACACCATCACGCTGGACGACGTGGCACGGCAGAACTTGCGCAGGTCTGCCAGCACGATCTCGGCATCCCGTGAGATGTTGCCCGAGGCATCCATGAACGTGCGGCGGTAGGCCGACTTGCGGTTCAGGATGCGTTGCACGCTCTTCGTCAGGTTGCCGATCATGTTGGGAAGATCCCTGGTGCTGCTTGGCTAGGGGCAGACCCGGCCAGGGACTGGGCTTGCGCCAGGTCCTTGACCACGCCTGATGCGACGGGGGCTGCTTGCAGGAGCTGGGCGGCCTGCGAGGCCTGGGCCTGCTGGTCTTCCATCGCCTGGATCTCGTCGGGTGTGCGCATGACCTTGGCCGGCACGCCGTTGATGTCGGCGAGCTCGCGTGCGGTCTTCTCGGGGTTGAACACCATCATCACGCGGGGATCGATCTGGGCCAGCGGCGCCAGGCTCTCCAGCGTGCGCAAGATGGCCACGCCTTCCTCGCTGCGCTGGGCACGGTTGAGCGGGCTGACATACTCGATGTCGACGAGGCCACCGGCTTCGCGGATGACGTCTGGCATGGGAGGCAGCACGCCGGCTCGCGCCAGGATGTCGATCTCGCGCTCGATGAGCGGGCCCAGGAATTCAGACTGCTGACGGCCCATGGTGGGAGCGAGCAGCGCGCCCTTCTCTTGCGCACGCAGCATGGCCTCGGTGGCCGTCATCTGCGGTGCGTCGACCAGGATCTGGAACAGCGTGACCAGGAAGGCGTCGTTGATGGTCTTGCGGCGCTGCTCCATCATGTCCAAGCCGATGTCGACGCGGGCATTGGTCTGCAGCGCATGCACGAGCTGCTGGCCCTGCTCGTTGACGCCACCGTAGTTGAGCGCACCAGGACGCAGGTCGAAGGCTGCGAGTGCGCCGTCTTCCTGCAGCAGCAAGGGAGGATCCACCAGCTTGTGGGCTGCGCGGATCACCGTCTTGCTCATCTCGTTGAGCATCTTGATGTCGGCCAGCACGGTCATGGCGGGACTGCGGCCATAGACCTCCTTGGGTCCGGTCACGTAGCGGCCAACGGCGTAGGGCATCGACTGGTAGCCGCCCTCGCTCATCAGGCTGCGGCCGTCGATCGAGACGTAGCAGCTCGCGATGGGCATGCCCTTGTAGTTCTTCTTGCCGTAGTCGACGTCCTCGCGTGGGCTCACCGCATGGATGAACTCGAAGGATTGCTCGGGGCTCTTTTCGAGCGCGTTCTTCATCTTCTCGGAGAGCTTGTCGCGACCCCAGAGCTGGGCCGCCTGGCGCACCGTCAGGTTGAAACGGCGGTGGACCGTGTCGATCATGCCCTGGTGGTTTTCGGCCACGTACATTTCAGACAGCGGGATCGAGCGGTAGCGGATGCCACGGCCGACCAGGTCATCGATGAACATGCCGCCAGTGCCAAAGGCGCCGAGGCTCATGTAGCACTCGTTGGCCTGGCTCGCGAAATTGGCCTTGGGTGAGTAGCGCACCGAGAAAAGGATCTTGGTGACCTCGTCCAAATAGGCCATCACGGCAGGGTCTTGATCGAGCTCGTCGACACCGGTCTTGAGCTTGTGCCAGCGCTGGGTGCGAGGCGTGAGCATCGACTCCATGGCCGCGGCAAAGCGCTCTAGCGCCAAATTGGCTGTCGCGTCGAAGATCTTTTCGGTGTGCTTGTCACCGGCCTGACGGTTGACGCGGAAGTGGTCGGCACGTGGCAGGATGCGCTCGGCGATCTCGCGCCAATGGCTGTCGAAGACGGCACGGTCTGTGGCCATCTTCTCCTGACGCCGGATGATGTCATCGACGCGAGAGTCCATGTTTTAGCTCCCCAGCAACTGCTTCGTCGCTGTGCTTGGCGCAGTGAGGTCGCCCTGGTTGCTGGTCAGCACGGTGGCTGCACGCCCCTTGCGGCCGGCCTGCGCGTCCTGTGCCTGTTGAGATTGACGTGCCACGTCCAGCGTTGGAGCTGGAGCTGGCGCGGGAGGAGCTGGAGGAGGAGGAGGAGCAGAAGGACCACCACCGAATAAACCGCCCATAGGATCACCCCATAATGTTGTAGTTGGAGATCGCGGTCGCCTGACGCATGTTCGGACGATCGCGCTTGACGAGTGTCTTGGCTTCACCAGCACCGACCAGCATGTACTGGCCTGCTTCGCACACGTGCGAATACATGCCTTTGTCTGGAACGTCGCGGTATTTCTCTTCACCCGTGACCTGTAGTCGCTTGTAATTGTACCCGCCTGCCATGCCTTTGCGTAAAGTCTTGCATTGCGGATGAATCAACAGGCCAGGCTGGCCATCGATCAGACGCGACAGGCACATGGCCACGCTCTCGCGCCGCTTGGTGTAGTCGTTGGTCGGTGCCGGCCGTGCCTGGACACCAGCCGCCTGCAGGATCTGGAAAGGCGTCGTCTCGTCGGTCTGGGCTCGGCCTTCACCAGCCGGGTCACCGGTGATGGCGGCGAACGTCATGCCGGGGTAGCGCTCGTGCATGGCATTGCGCAGCAGCTCGGCGAAGCGCTTGGCGCCCATGTCCTCGGTCACGAGCTCTGAGTGCCAGCGCCAGCCACCCATGGGTGACTTCTGGCCGAACACGGCCGCCGGCGTCAGACCGAAGTCGATGCCAACATACATGGGCCAGGACGGCACCACGTCGAACTCCTTGCAGTGCACGCTGTCCTTGTACTCGGGATAGATCGGCTTGCCGTCGCGCACGAAGCCGTACTCGCCATGGACGTAGACCTTGACCCAGTCCTCGTCCTTGCCGGCCACCTGGCGCTCGTAGTAGTTCGGCGGCAGGTTCTCTCGGTTCTCGGCCTGCGGTGACAGACCGCTCGGCTGCTTGAAAAAAGCCCAGCCCTCGGGGTGGACCTCTTCGGCCAGCTTGTACCACCAGTGATCGTTGTCGCACGGGTTGGTCGAGGCGATGATGCCGGACCAGGTGCAGCCACCCATGAGCACCGACGGGTAGCGACCGACGCGGCCGGTCAAGCCATCAATCACGGCCTTGGGGATCTCACGCGCTTCGTCGACCCAGGCGCCGGTCAGCTCCATGCCGAGCAGCTTGGCCACGTCGTCAGGGCGATCGAGTGAGACGAAGATCACCTCGATGTCGAGGTCGCCTTCCTGGATGTGATGCATGGGCGGGCCGGTGTCGACCCAGCGGCCGATCGATGTCGGCACCCACTGGTGCCAGGTCTTGATCGTGGTGGTGCGCAGCTCGGGATAGGTGTTGCGAACGACAGCCCAGCGACTGCGTCTCTTGCCGTCAGCTCCGACGCGCTGGTCCTTGGCCTTGCGCAGGATCTCCATGACGCAGACTGTGGACTTGCCGGATCCGAAGGGGCCCATGATGCCGCGGAAGAAGTCGTCGGACAGCATGAAGGCCCGAGAGATCGGGCCAGGCGGCTTGTAGTTGATCTGGGTGGCGGTCAATCGTCACCGCCCATGGCCAGGATCGAGGCGGCCAGGAAGCCGACGCCGGCGCCGAACCAGACGGCGACCATGTGGGTGAGGAAGGAGCACAGGTTCATTCGGCCCGAGCTCCAGCAAGGAAGGTGATCGAGCCAGGCTTGGCGTTCACGACGCGGTGGGCCAGATCGATGTCGACCTCACGCACCACGATGCCAGGCACGCTGCGCTCATAGGCTGGCCGTTCGACGCGGCGAGCCTCACGCTGGGTGTAGTCGTAGGCCACCTCTGGGTTGGGGTTGACCGGCAGCATGTCGTTGCCGTCGACCGCCTTGGCGACCTGCTCCTTGTAGGTAAAGAACATGCCAAGCGCTCGAAACACCAAGGGCACACCCATGCCCATTGCAAAGTATCCAAGGTCTGATGTGGTCATGGTGCAGCCCCCACCATAGGAGCCGGCTCGTAGGTCATCTCGAAGATGTCCGGCTTGCACGGGTAGTGCTCGCCCTTCACGCCGGTGATGATCCAGTCGCCTGGCATCACAGTCATGTCACCCTCAAGCGTGGCGACCTTGCCCCAGCCGCGATGGATGCTGTGCGTCACTTCGGGATGGTCGCCCATCTTGAACCACTGGGTGGCCTCGATCACGACGGGCTTCTTGCGGAATTTCATGCTGCCTCCGGTTTCAGGTCGATGTTGATGGCCAGGCCAACCTGCTTGCCGCCAGATGTGACGTCGACCTTGTCGCCGTACTTCTTGGGGTTCCACTTGGCCAACAGCTTGAGGCGCTGCTCTGCCCGGTTCTTGAGCCAAGTGATGTGGCCACTGTCGCGGTGTTTGCTGCCGCCGTTCTGTGAGAACGTCTCGGCCATCTCTGGCTCGGTGTCGATGATCTCAAGGATCTCGTCGGCAATACAGTCGTGACCGATGTCTCGCGCCTGCGCGAAGCGTTGAGCGAACTCATCATCTTTGGCCATCCACAAGTACACGGTCGAATAGTGGATCCCGTTCTCACGGCACCACTGACGCAGCGTCTGGCCTGTGCTGATCCAGTCGATGATGGCATCGGCTTTGTCCAAGGGTACTGGCTCGGGAGGGCGGCCAATGCGCTTTTCTCCCTGCTCGTTCGGTTTGGTAGTCATGTTGTGAATTCTAATCGTTGATGTGATTTACGCAACAGTCGGGACAATCCACATGCCGTGCTCGCCGTTGTTTCCCAGCTTCCATTGCTGGACCACGTCAGCCTCAAGCGCGGAGCGGGCTTTTTTGCCTCGGGCTTTCTCGACCTTGTCGAGGTAGTCCCAGGCCCAGTTGGAGCCACGCTGGCGGCGTTTGACGATGACGTCTCGCACCTCGCACTGGTGGCGGTAGGTTTCGGACCAAGTGTCGGTCATAGCCTGCCAGCTCCCCGTGACCAGCCCACGCAGTAGCCGAACACCAGGGCCATGATGATGTAGGTCCAGGCCTCCAGCTCGCTCATCGGTAACCCGCCCACAACAGCGCGATGTACAGCATGGCGTAGATGCCGACAGAGTAGACGGGCACTTCGAGGCGCTCGCGCCACCAGGGCAGCGGCTCCATGGTGATGGCCTGGTTGGCTAGGCGCTGCCGCTCGTCGCAGATCTCACACCACAGGTGATCGTCGACGGCGCCTCCCAGCTCCATGAACCCGCGCACGTCCTGGTCGCAAAGGTCGATGCCGCGGCGGCGCAGCACGTTCTCGATGGCTTTGATGTGGTTCGATGTTGGAGTCATTTGGCCTTCTCCACGCAGGACATGCACACCCAGGTGCGACGGCCCAAGACGGAGCGCATGCGGGACCCGAGCGCTGGCTTGGCTTTGTGGCAGAGGCCACAGATACGTGAAATTGCGTGCATGCTTACTCCTTGATGCCGTGGGCGATTTCGACCATGTCGATGATCTCGGACGCTGTGCCGTTTCCATCGCGCCATGCGGCGGCAACTGCCACTCGTTGATCATGAGTCAAAGGTTTGCGTTGCTGCCCAGCCTCGAACCCGAGGTTGTAGGCATTGGTCATGGCGGTGATGGTGTTCTCGTTGACCGCTGCCATGCGCAGGGTCTGGATCAGTTCTTCGAGGGTCATTTTTTTCCTTTGCAATCGTGATAGATGGCCGCCTCGCGGTCGGTGATGTCTGGGAAGATGCGCTCGCACCTGGTGCAGCGGTAGGCCAGGTTGACCACCACGCCGCGGTGGTTGCTGGTGTAGGTCTTGATGATCTCGATCACCTCAGTCCTCCAGCCAGAGCAGGTCGATGAGCGCGCAGCAGATGGCGAAAGACATCATGCGAGATCCCCGGTGATCGACAGCGCGGTGTTGATGATGTGCAGCGGGTAGCGCACGCCGGCGCGCACCGCGTCCAGGATCTGGTGGGCCTTGTCGCGGGTCATGCCTTCATCCTCCCCAGGAGCTCGGCCATCTTGGCCTTGACCTCTGCCGGCGGTGGCGCAGCCCTCTCGCGGTCCTGCTCGATCTTCACGAGAGCTGGATCCCGCTCCTTGCTGCCTGGCACTGTGGTGCGTGCGGCGTCTGCAGGGTTCGCGAATTGCGGCTGCTGGTCCCTGCTGTACCAGTCGGCCTTGAAGCCGGCCCAGCCTCGCTCACAGCAGACGGTGAGGGCTTGCTCCAGGGTGATGCCTGCAGCCACTGCCTCGCGCCTGATGCCCAGGATGGCCAGGTCTGTGACGGCCGCCTTCTTGGCTTTGCGTACCGTTAGGAACGATCCCCAGACCGCTTCACTGACATCCACAGGCTTGGACAGAGCGGAGCTCTTCTTCTTCGTAGAAGAAGATGGTTCTGGTTCTTGGTTCTGGTTAGTTGACGGACGTTGAACGGTCGTTGAACGGTCGTTGAACCGACGTTCAGCAGACGTTCGACCGGCCTTCGATGCGGCCTGCTGTTTCGACTGGAATTTCCTGATCTCGTCGTCGGCGCGGGTGTTGATGTAGCCCGCGTCAGTGCGCTCGAAAAACGTGGTCAGGATGTAGTCCACCGCGGCCGCGTGATCGATCATTCCGATCTGCCGTGCAACGGTCGTTGAACAGTCGTTCAACGGATGTTCGTGGAGGTAGTATTCATCCAGCAGGCGCCGATAGGCCAAGTCCTCCATGAGGGAAAGACCCCTCGTGTGGCTGGCATAGTCGCCAATGTGGAACGGATAGTAGTTCACATAATCCCCAAATAAAAAAAGGATTTCACCTGCGTCCTCACCCTTGCGGATGTTGGCAGACCGGCTCAGTACCGGCAGGACGCATGTGAAACCCCACTGAGAAACGCTGCCAAGCGTTGGGGTTAGTGTATCAGAACTTGCGGACACCCTGCTTGTGCAGGCGACCTGGGCCGCGCTTGGTGTAGCTGCGGCTGCGCATGGGTCGGCCATAGGAAAGGCCAACGCCAAGCAGGTGGTGGATCTGTTGAGCGGTGTTCATTGGTTTCATGTCAGTGGCTCCAAGTCACGGCTTTGACGGCCCACATCTGCGCGGTCTGCGCTTCGGTGATGGCGATCGACAGCATGCGGGCTGTCTCTTTTTGGTCGAGCACGCCGGCCTTCAAGCGACGGTCGTGCAGGTCGTCAACGATCGCAGCGAAGGCGCGTTTGATCGCGTCCACGTCTGGGTTGCCTCCTGGGTTGAAGCTGACGCCGCAGGCCTTCTCGCCGAAGGTTGGCTCGCGCATAGGTTGGTTCATGGTTTTCTCCTTGGTTGGTGGTCAGAATGGGATGTCGCCGTCTTCAGGCTCTGCGCCGGCCGGTGCTGCCTGGCGTGGCTGTGTTCCGGCCTGGTCGCGGCCGCCGTGCAGGTCGATCTCGTTGACGGTCACGCGCATCGCTGTGCGCTTCGAGCCATCGGTGCGGCTGGTGTATTCGTCGAGGCTGACGCGGCCGGTGACGGTGACCTTGCTGCCCTTGGTCAGGTACGGCTGCAGCGCCTCGCCGCGCTTGCCCCACAGCGCGCACTCGATCCACATGGTCCGAGGTTCCTGCTTGGTGCCGATGTCGACGGCCAGGCTGAAGTTGAGCACGGGCTCGCCGGTCGTGCGGCGGTTGAGCTCCGCGTCCTTGCCGAGACGGCCGCCAAATATTCCTAGGTTCATAAGTTCTCCAGTTGATGAATGATGATTTCAACCTTGCCAGGCGCCTGTGTCGGCAGTCGTTGAATTGAGATCGAATCGAATTGCGAGTCGTCGACGATGACGCCAGCGTGAACGATCGAATCGAGTAGTGATTTCAGAATGTTGTCGAGGTCGCGACGACGCTTGTCCGGTGGGGTCGCATTGATTTTTATCGACAATCTGCCTGTCAACTTTTTGTGCAATCTGTTGATAAGCACCGCCTCCAGAACGTCGACCCTGTACGCACGCCCCTCGGCGCTGATGAGATGGCGACCAGCCAACGAACCCCGCGTTGGGTGGCGCCAGTAGCTGTTGACCGATGGTGGCCATGGAAGGGTCATCTCGATCACACGACCTCGCGTCCGAAAATCACGTCGTGTGCGGTGAGGTCGATGCCCTTGCTCCACGCCAGTTCGAGGACGCGGCGCTGCCAGCTCGATGGCACGCGACCGGTGTGCTGCCAGCGGGAGACGGTCGATGCGTCACAAGAAAGCAGACGTGCAGCAGAGCGCACGCCTCCAAAAGCGTGAACGACGAGAGTGGCGGGAGGAATCAGAGCGTTGTGCATTTCGCAACATTATGCCGCGATCTCAGCAACAGGTCAAAGCGATCGGCCTTGGCGACTCGATGCGGGATGTGCAATGTGATGTGATGACGACAATCAACACGCAGTGGTTCACAGACCGGCTTGCAGAGCGGCGCCTCTCGCAGCGCCAGCTTGCCAAACTGATGGGGGTGGACAACGCCGCGGTGTCGCTGATGCTGCGCGGCAAGCGCAAGATGTCACTCGACGAGGCGGCCCAGCTCGCGGTCCTGCTGCAGTCCACGACGACCGAAATCCTCGAAGCTGCAGGCGTGCCGGTCACCGGCAATAGCCAGCGCGTGAAGGTCATTGGCCACATGAGCGGCGATGGATCGGTCGGCCTGGAAGCCGAGGGCATCCACGACATGGTGGACGCGCCGCCCGGTCTGCCAGGTGACGCAGTGGCCATCCAGTGCAGGACAGCGCGCACCGACCAGGAGCTCGTCGACGGCTGGCTGTACTTCCTGTCTGAGAAGCAGATCAGCCCCGATCGGGCGGTGGGCACCTTCGCCATGGTGGCCATCAAGAACAACGGCCTGCACATGGCGCACGTCAAGCGTGGCTACCGCAAAGGGACCTTCAACATCGCCGACAACTCGGGTCGCACCATGCAGAATGTCGAGCTGGCATGGGCCTCGCCGGTGTATTGGATCAAGACAACAGCGTAATAACCCAGCGGAATAGTGGGAATTATTTTCAACGAGTTGCAATTCCTTGCGTGAAGTGTTGTAGAATTCTCAACACCGAAGCGAACGACGCAACGGATATTCAAGGAGTGAGCAACATGACACGACACAGCGACCTGACCCAATACTGGGCCGACGAGATGGACGACAGCGATGCCAAGCTGGAGTGCTATTTCGACCCAGGCACCACCAACCTCTGGCACGTCTATGCCGGCGAGATGGAGATTTTCAACCTCCTCTCCGACACCGTCATCCAGGCCCTTGAGCGCGAGTTCGCAAAGCACCAGCGCAAGGAAGCCGACGACCACAACCTCGATCTTGCCATTGCTCGCATGGAGTCAGCAGCATGACACCGCGCAGCCTGCACCTGGCCGAGATCGCTCTCGCCATCATTCTCGTGATCGCCCTGGCCACCGTCTTTGCAGACGTGTTGGTCTGGCGCCCATGATGCGATTTTCACAACAACCTGGAGAACTCATGACCACAGAAGTCATCATCACCCGCGACGAGCAGCACTGGCTGGAGTTGCGCACCAAGGACCTGACGTCCACCGACATCGCCGCCTTGTTCGGCCTGTCACCCTACAAGACCGCCTTCGAGCTTTTCCACGAGAAGCGCGACGGCCAGGTCGTCAAGCTCAAACCCAACGAGCGCATGAAATGGGGCAACCGCTTCGAGAGCGCGATCGCCCACGGTGTGGCCGAGGACAACGCCTGGACCGTGCAGCCGCTCAAGGTCTACATGCGCGATCCCGACATGCGCCTGGGCAGCTCGTTCGACTTTGAGATCACCAGCCTGGAGCACGGCCGCTGCATCCTGGAGATCAAGAACGTCGACAGCCTGCAGTACATGCGCAAGTGGAAGGACGACGGCGCCGGCGCGATCGAGGCGCCCGAGCACATCGAGCTCCAGGTCCAGCACCAGATGCTGGTCAGCGGTTATTCCTGGTGCGCGCTGGTGGCCATGGTGGGTGGCAACAGCCCCAAGGTGACCTTCCGCAAGTACGACCCAGAGATCGGTGCAGCCATTCAGAAGAAGGCCGCAGCGTTCTGGCTGTCGATCGACGACGACGATGCACCGTGCGCCGACTACAGCCGCGACGCCGAGCTGATCAGCCAGCTCTACAGCCAGGTCAACCAGGGCGAGGTGTACGACGCCTGGCATGATGTGGAACTCGCATCACTGGTGTCGAACTACCAAGCCGCCACCTCGAGCCGCGACCACTTCGACGAGATGGCCACCAAGTTCAAGGCCCAGATCGTTGAGCGCGTGAAGACGGCCGAGAAGGTCGTCGGCGACTTCGGCTCCATCACCATGAGCCGCACCAAAGACACAGCACCCACTGTGATCACCGCCGAGATGATCGGCAAAACCTACGGCGGCCGCGCAGGCTACCGCCAATTCAAAATTAACCCAGCAAAGAAGGACGAAAAATGAGCACAGAACTGACCCCCATGGAAGCCGTGCGCGGCACCCTCTCCAAGATGTCGAACGAGTTTCAGAGCGCGCTGCCGCCTCAGATCCCCGTCGAGAAGTTCATTCGCACCACACTGACCGCGGTGCAGATGAACCCCGCTCTCCTCGATACCGATCGCCGCTCGCTGCTGGGCTCATGCATGAAGGCCGCCCAGGATGGCCTGCTGTGCGATGGCCGCGAAGCTGCGCTGGTGATCTTCAAGGGCCAGGCCCAGTACCTGCCGATGGTTGGCGGCATCCTCAAGAAGATGCGCAACTCGGGCGAGATCGCCTCGATCGGCGCGCATGTCGTCTATGAGAACGACCACTTCGACTACAGCCTGGGCGACGACGAACAGATCACCCACAAGCCCATGCTGATCGGTGACCGCGGCAAGCCGATCGCTGCCTACGCCATCGCCAAGACCAAGGACGGCGCGATCTACCGCGAGGTGATGTCGCTGGCCGAGATCGAGAAGGTGCGCAACGCCAGCCGCGCCAGTGGCAACGGCCCATGGGTGCAGTGGTGGGACGAGATGGCCCGCAAGACGGTCATCAAGCGCATCGCCAAGCGCCTGCCATCAAGCGCCGACGTCGACCAGGTGATCGATGCCAGCAACGAGGTCGTGGGCTTTGCGCAGCAGCAGCGTGCCCCGATCGACATCACACCATCGCCAGAGACAGCGCAGGAGCCCAGCCGCCTCAAGGCCGCGATCGACGCTGACGGCGTGATCGAGAACGAGGGAGGTGCAGCATGACCCGCATCGTCACATCCAAGGCGAAAGCCTTTCTGTCTGAGTACAGCCCGATCGGGCCAGAGGAGCTGGGCAAGCTCACCGATGCGTCGCGCTTGCTGTTCTCCACCACCGACATGACCAAGTCCGGCTGGACCTATGTCGGCGAGGCCGAGATCTCCGTCACCGTGGTCGATACCGAGACGCTGGTGGCCAACAAGGTAGAGGCCCTGCGCAACCAGGTGCAGTCGATCCGAGCCAACGCTGCGGTCGAGGCCAGCCGCCTTGAGGATCAGATCCAGCAGCTCCTGGCCATCACCTACACACCAAACCCAGCAACAACCGAGGAGGTCGCATGAACGACACAATTACTAAGCGCCTTCGCGGCGATGCCGAAATGATTATGAACCACACCTTTGATCGCATGGAACAGCTAGAGGAAGCATTAGCGCAATGCGTAAAAGTCATAACTTGGATGCGCCAAGGTGATCGTTTCTACGACGACGAGAAAGACGCCATATTGATTGCTACTGATTTACTGGAGGAGTGAGCATGATCATCGACTACAAGGACACCGCCTGGCGCCTCCTGCAGACGCTGAAGGAGTGCGGCTCCTCCACGCGTGAGGCACTGACAGGCGAGGACGAGTACACCAAGGGCATCTTCAGCGACCTGCGCCGCGCCGGCCTGGTGCGCATCAACATCGATGGGCTGGTTGTTCTGGCGCCCGCTGGGTCCAAGCGCCTGCGCCTGATCAACGAAGCGCAGGGTGGCCCCGCTCAGTTTGCCGGCAAGCGTCTGATCAGCACCGGCACGGTGACCGGCGCCTATGACGGCAAGGAGCTTCGCCGCACATGCCTGCGGGCTGGCGCCTATGACGCCTTCGAGCTGCCCAGCCTGATCAGTGGCGAGCACCACTACCGCCGGGAGATTGCAGCATGAGCGCATTGATCACACCAACCGACCTGGCCACCCGCTGGCACATGGACGTCAAGACGCTGTCGAACTGGCGCGTGCAGGGCAAGGGCCCTGCTTTCGTCAAGATCGGCACCGGCCGCAACGGCAAGGTCCTCTACCGCGAGCAGGACGTCGCCGCCTGGGAACTCAAGAACCTCAAGGAGAAACAATGAAACCGTCACACCTGAAAACACCACGCACGATGGGGGAAGGCGTCTGGATGGCAGGCGGCGCTGCGATCGAGCGGCCTCACGTCGAGCGCATCGGCTTCTGGGACGTCGTCATGCTGCTGGCCTCGGCTTGCATCATGGCCGGCGCTGTCTGGGTCTTCATCTGGTTGGTGGCAGCATGATTGACCCCACAAAAGATCATAAGCGCGTCACACCCGAAGGCCGCGCCTTGGGCGACAAAATGGCCGACCTTGCCGAAGGTGCCGTAGCGTGGGCAGCCACACAGGGTGATCCAGACGAGCGCTGTAAGTCTTGCGCTTTCACTCGCGGAACAGTCCCGAATGGCTGCATCCAAACGCAAATGGATGTCATGAAATCTGTCATCGAGGGCGTTCCATTTTTTTGCCACCAGGCCGATCGGAAAGGCTGGCCTTGCCACGGTTGGTTCGCGGTGGCCGCCGCCTTGAAGCAAACGGAAAAGACCAAAGGAAAGCTCATCGACCATGTTGGCCCTTGCCCTTGGGAATTTTCACCGCCGGACATCGAGGAGGAGAAAGCATGACAGTCGCCACCACCTCCATCGAGAACTACCACGCCCACAAAGGCAGCGGCCGCCTGGGCAAGCAGTCTCGCGAGCTGATCGAGTTCATTGCCAGGCACACCGATCGCGACTGGTCCAGGGCAGAGCTTGCCGAGGCTCTCGGCCTGCGCCTGTCCAGCGTGTGCGGCCGCGTCAACGAGCTGATCCACAGCCGGCACGTCGACCCCCAGCCCAACCGACGCTGCCAGATCACCGGCAAGACGGTCAGCCCCGTGCGTTTGCGCGGATTGTTCTGAGTCTGCGACCCAGGTGCGACCCAGCTTTTTTTCGCTGGTGTCGCCCTGTGCCTAAGTCCTTGAAATTGTTGGTCGGAGTGGCGGGATTCGAACCCACGACCCCTAGTCCCCCAGAATGTTGTGACTGTCACAGCGCTGGCCACGCATTGACATCAAGCGCTTGAACTGTCACCACTTTCTCGTTGCGATTATCACAGCGAGGAACGCCATGACACGAGACGCTGCGACCCAGGTGCGACCCAAGATCGAGCGCGACAGCAAGGTCGCCGGCCTGCACATCAAGCACGGCGCGACCAGCTCGGCGTGGTTCCTGTACTACCGCACGAAGGACGGCCAGGAGCGGCGCCCCAAGCTCGGCAGCACCACGGTGCTCAACCGAACGCAGGCCCGCGAGATGGCGCTCGACCTGCTGCGCGACGTGGCCCACGGCAAGGACCCCAAGAAGGAGGCAGCCAAGGCCAAGCAGCACACGATGCAGGAGCTGCGCGAGGAGTACGACCTGGTCCACGGCAACATCGAGATCAAGGCCTCGACCAAGGCGACCTACGACGTCTACTGGGACAAGCACATCCTCCCCTATTTTGGCGCCAGCACACCGGTGCGCTCGATCACCAAAGCTGACCTGGTCGGCCTCAAGCGCCGGCTGGTGAAGTCGCCGCCCACCTACAACCGCGTCACCAAGTTGCTGTCGCACGCAATGCTGCTGGCCGAGGAGTGGGGCTGGCGCGATGAGCAGACGAACCCCTGCTACAACATCAAGCGCTTCCGCGAGACGAAGCGCACCCGCCTCCCCTCTCGCGACGAAGCCGATCGGCTGATCGCTGTCCTCAAGAAGTGGGAGGCCACGCACCCGTGGTTTGTCGGGATGATCCTGCTGCTGTGCCTGACCGGCGCACGCAAGGGTGAGATCCAGAAGAGCAAGCGCGCCTGGTTCCAGGGCGACCAGCTCGTGCTGCCCGACTCGAAGACCGGCGGCAAGATCATCCCGCTCAACACGCATGCGCAGGCCGTGGTGGCCTCAATCCCTGAAGTGCAAGGCAACCCCTACCTGATCGTCGGCAGGCGCTCTGGCGCCCATCTGGCCAGCCCCAAGGAGCCGTGGAAGAGGATGTGCAAGGAGGCAGGGATCACCGGCCTGAACATGCACGACCTGCGGCGCTTCTTTGCCAGCGTGTCGGTGAGCTCTGGCCAGACCCTTGAGCAGACCATGCAGCTCATGGGGCACACCGAGGCGCAGACCACCAAGGGCTATGCCTTCCTGATGACGCAGGAGAAGCTCTCGGCCATGCAGGCCACCGGCGACCAGGTCATGAGGCTCATAAAAAAAGAGCCCCACCTGGTCGGGTGAGGCTGCAACTGCCCCGGAAAAGGCAGATCCCAAAGGAGAACAACAGAACTACGCGAGCATTGTATCGGCGGCCTGCTGGACGTGGTCCACGCGAGCCATCCAGCCCTTGAAGAATTTTTGCTGTGTCGGGTCGCGGTCGACGAGGCCCTTGTAGAAGGCGGTTTTGGCTGCGCTGAACTGGTCGAGCGCGTGCTTGGGGTCAGCCTTGGCCACGGCGGCCATGGTGCCTGGTCCGATCGCGCCGTCAGCAGTGACGCCCACAGCCTGCTGGAGGAACTTGGCAGCGCGGCCAGGGCCGGCGTTCACAGCGAAGTCGAACACGGCATAGTCGAGGCCACCAGGCAGCTCGTCGCCGTGGACTTTGTCCCAGTACATCTTTTTGTAGAAGGGCTGCACCACGTCCTTGGTGAGCGCTTTCATCTCGCCGTCAGCAACAGGCCGGCCGATGTAGTCAGCCCATGCCTTCTTGGTCACGCCCAGGTTGGTTTCGCCACCGTGGTCGTGCGGGTCGTTCACATAGCCTCCCTCGCTCTTGATGACCGCCTCGAAGGCGGTGTTCCAGTTGTCTTTCATTTCGATCCTTTCATCGCTGATGCGATTTTCTCAGCAGTACGGCCGCCAAAATACGCGCCCATCACGAGCATGCCCCACTGGCCAAGCAGGGTGACGTAGACCTCGGCGATCTTGAAGTGGAAGCCATCCAAGACCGCGAAGATGAGGTAGGAGGTGAGCAGGTAGATCAGCGTCATGGGCCGGATGTTCTTCGACAGCCAACTGTCGCTGGCCATGTCTGCCGTCCAGCGATCCGACACGCCCTTCTGCTCGGCCTCGAACTCACGCACGTCGATCTCGCGCAGCTTGAGCTGGAGGTCTGGGTTGGCAGTGAGCGCCTGGGTCACGGCCTCGACCGTGTTGCCCACGCCGAGCTTGTCGGCGATCGCCTTGACGGCCATGCCGCCCATGGGGCCCGCCACCGCAGTGGCCAGCGCCGGCGCCGCGCTCTTTAGGAGATCAAGGAGTTTGTCCATCGGTGTCACCTGTTGGTTGTGCCGGTGCGCTGCTGCCGCCCTTGCGGCCAGAGATGGCGCCCATCGCTCCCACGCCCATGAAGGCGATGGCTTTCAGGATTTCGAGGAACACGGCATCGATCGGGGCGAGCGCCTGCTCTTCCGGTACGAACGCAACCGCGTACAAGATACCAAATGCAATGCCCAACACCATGATGGTGATCGAGCGAACGACGAAGGACCAGGTGCGAACCTCGATCTCTTCTTCGGTCATTCGTTCCGCTGGTCGGCTGATCCAGAGCTGGATGAGTTCTTTCATTCTTTGCCTTTCTCGGTGCTCTGCACCGCTTTGAGTTTCTCGCGCTCCTCCCGTAGGAGCACGATCGCTTTGTCCACCTCGCGCTTGTTGTGTCGCAGGGCTGCGTCCACCGTGAGCAAGCGCAACAGCAGAAACGCCGTCAGCACGATGCCGACAAAGATCACCACGCAGAGCATGAAGATCACCGCATTGTCGTCGTGTTTAGCCATACTGTGCCCATCAAGATCCAGAAGTAAAAGACCAGCGCCAGCGACCAGAACCAGGTCATGTTGCGATCGATCTGATCGCTTCGACGCTGCGCTGCATCTGCATCGCGCTTTGCCTTCTCGCGCTTCTGCTTCATCTGCCGCGCTGCCTGGCCGACCTTCACCTTGTCCTGCATCTCCTTGAACTGGGTCCAGATCGGGCCGAGCTGCCAAGGGGCGTTGGTGGTCATCAAGGTCATGAGCGCTGGGTAGGAGGAGTCGAGCTCGACCTGCAGTTGCGTCAGCTCCAGCACTTCCTTCTGATCGATGTCGTCCTTTCCAAAAACTTCTGCGTACCGCTTGTCGGCAAAGGCCTTCAGCGTGCTGTAGTTGTCGAACCAATCACCGACGTGCCCAATGAACTGCTGGACGACCTCGTCCTGCGTTGGGACGTGGTCGACGTACTCGTCTTTTGCTTTGGATTTTTTCGTGGATGGTTTGGCTGGCTCGGCGGCAACGGTTTGCTGGGGGCTAGTGCTTCCAGCAGGTTGAGCAGGCGCACCCAATAGACCCTTGATCCATCCCCAGATCCCGGTGACCTCGGCGTAGATTTTCTTGGCGTCGGCAACACCGCCTTCGACAGTCTTCTTGACGCGCTGGATTTCCACAGAGCCTTCACGCAGGCAGTCGCAGCAATACTGGATGCCGCTATACGCAGCACGCATTGCCTGCAGAGCCAGCATGATCTCTGGCCCCACATCAGCCGGCCTTGTCGGCTTTGCCGTCGAGCTTGTCGAAGATCTGGCGCAGGATGTCCTTCACCTCTTTGATGTCGTTGCGGTAGTCGTCCTTCTGCACGTAGTCGTGCGGCAGGTTGCGCTCTAACTCGGCGAGCTTGTCCTCGGTCCGCTGCAGTCGCTGCATGACCTGGTAGAAGATGAAGACCCCAAGGAAGCCAGCGACGGCCACCACCAGGTTGAAGAGCTGCTGGTTGTCCATGGCGTCACTCGTAGAGGATGTTGACCAGGCCGGCGTCAAACACATCTGTGCCGTTGGTGGTCGTGAACCGCACGCGATCAAGAGTTCCGGCGAGCGCTTTCGATCCTGCAACCAGGCTTGGCACGACGTTGTTGGAGTTGCCAAACAACCCCATGATCGCCCAGGTGTTGGTTGCCGCGTCTGTCAGTGTGAACACGACGACGCCGTGCGTAAGGTTTGTCGCAGCGCTGTCCTTGATCAGGTAGACGCCGGACGAAAGAGCGGCCGTCAGTGACTGCGATGCGTTCTGGATGTAACCGGACGAGCCCAGGTAGCCGGTCGTCTCAACGCCGCTTGCTGTGCCAATCTGCACAAGAAGAGGAGACGTGCCGTTGGTGGAGGCGCCAGAGACGTTGACGGTGACGCGCTTTGCCCAAGAGGGGATGCCCGTGAAGTCTTTGGCCGTGCCGGACGTGGTTGCCTGCGATGTGCCCAAGGTAAGGACGCCATCGCCAAGCATGCTGCTAGGTACTTGAATGAGTGCCAATCATCGGCCCTGCCTTTCTTAGTTTGTTTCGTCAGCCGGTTCCGGCGTGTTGCCTTCTTCCAGCCATTTCAAATACGTTTGGTAGTCTGTGTTGGCTGGGTCGAAGGGGATGCAAGCGCCATCGCTTGTCCGAACAACGCAAACAGGGTTGCCGCCAAAAGTGTTGATTGTTGCTTTGTACATTTATAACTCCGCTGTTGCGTCTACATAGGATGTAGTTGCGTTCAGAAGCCAAAGCGCTCCCTGAGTCGCCGTTAAGCCAGATGCAACTCCTGCTTGTATTAATGCTGTATCGCTTCCTGGAAAACTTTGAACAATAGACGTTATGTTAATAGAAGTATTACCTATATTGACAACAGTATTGTTTTGCGAAAATGTTGGGCCCGTTCGCATAGTTACGGGATATTTCACATAAAAATTTGCCGCTGTAGCGCCAGTGCTCACGCCCGAACCGGCGGGGTAATTCGCGCTTCCAGTAATTTTCCAATAGTACCGCTGACACAAAGCCAACTCGCGGCCATAGTCGCGGTAGTCAAACGATGTGGCTGTGCTGCCTTTTTCTAGTTGAACGCCTGTAAATTTGAATGTTGAGTTTGTGGCTTGCTGCGCCCATCGAACAGTACCAGTCACGCCCAGCAGAGTTGCGCTAGACCACGAGCCAGCGGTGGACTGGTAGTTTGAGCCGCAACCCAAATCAAACATGACCCAAAGTCCAGTGGTGTTGTCAGTAACCCATGTTCCAGCTTGGTCCCCAGCAATAGTCACCGACTTTTGCTCCCATGTGTTGGAAGCATTGATGGTGAAACTGAATGGGTACGAGCGTGTTTGAGCGCCGTTTTCCAAAGCGCCAGAGTATGTTCCAGCAACGCTTGATTTCACCCAAAACGAAACAGTGACGGTTTGAGCGTTTGCCGTACCGAAACCAAGGTCAGCGCAGTTGTAGCCTTCGATTTTTTGATACGTTGCAAATACGTCACCGACTGTTGGTGATGTGCGTTGCGTTGTGAGCGTTGCCTGCAAGCTGTTCTTGTACCCAACAGGTGCATCGGTGCTCTGTTGAAAAGAAATGATGCCGTTGCCAGCAGCTCCACGCGCATCACCAATCCATCGGTCGATGGTGTAAAGAACTGCGTTGTTTACCGACACAGCCGCCCCAGCATTACGCTGGTCAATCATCATCGCACCGTTGATGATGCGGTTCTTGAAGCCATACATCGCGCCCTGCACATCCGCAGAGAGCTTGGGGTAGGTCACAGAGCCATCGCTTGGGACACCGACCGACAGCGGCTGTGTCCACACGATCTCGACGTTGCTTGAGCCAGAGGGTGGCGCGGTGCTGAACGTGATTGTGGTGCCTGACTGGCTGTAGGTGCTCTTGTTCTGGTAGACGCCGCCGATGTGAACCCAGGTGTTGTTCTTGGTGCCAGGGTCGCCAGACAGCGTGAAGGCTGTCGTGCTGCCGTTGCCACTGAACACATCGACCGAGACGTTGGTGGAGCCCAGGCCAGAGCTCGATGCGAACCACTGGTTGGTCTCAAAGTCGGCCACAAAGGTCGTCTGGCTGTACTGGGCACCGATGGTTGAGCTCGTTGCGCCGTTTATCGTGTCGCTGCCAGAGCGGGCGATCGTCACGCCGTTGCCGTCACCAGTCCACTTGACGACCGACACCTTGAAGCCATCGGTCACGGTGCTGATCTGCGGCAGGGTCACGGTCAACGCACCGCTGCCGGTGTTCATGCGGAACAGCGTGCCGGAATCAGCCGACACCACGGTGTAGTTGGCGCTCTTGTCCAGCACCTGGCGGTAAAGGCCGGCAGCAGCGGCAGCAGCAGCGGCCGTCGCCGAGTTGGCCGCGGACGTTGCGCTGTTGGACGCATTGGTCGCGCTGGTCGATGCAGACGACGCGCTTGACGATGCGCTGCTGGCAGAGGTCGAGGCGTTGCTGGCCTGTGTGGTTGCCGTGCTGGCGCTGGTCGAGGCCGACGAGGCCGATGTCGCTGCGTTTGTTGCGCTTGTCGCAGCAGCCGATGCGGAACTCGCAGCAGCCGAGGCAGAGCTGGTCGCGGAAGCCGAGTCAACGATCAGGCCCCACTTGGCGCTGTCTGTGTTGGTCGAGATCGGCTGCGCGCCGCTGGCTGTGTGCGCGGTCAGGCAGAGATAGATGTTGTTGTTGCTCGTGTCCTTGATCAGGTCGCGCTGCTTGTAGGCTGATCCTGTGGCCCAGTTGCCCTTGTATGTGCCGAGCTCCTGGGTGACGACCAGCTCGCCGGCGGCATCAAAGCCCAGCACCTTGAGTGCGCGGGTCGTGGCATCCACCGTGAACTCGGTCGAGTTCATGGTGTTGGTCAGCGACAGCTTCAACGCACGCGTGATCTGCTCCTGGAGCTGCTGCACTTCCATGGTGAGCTGGTCGAGGGCCTGCTCATGCGTGTTGGCGGGGAATGGATCGTTGGGCTGATAGTCGACGAGCTGCGTCTGCGGCACGTTGCGGGCGATCACGACGGTCACGCCTGATGCTGGCGCTGTCACCATCGTGACCGTGCCACCCGATGGGTTGCCGGCTCCGCTGACCGTGTAATCGGTGGTCAGCGTCTTGACGGTTTCTGTGCCATCGGCTGCACGCAGCACCACTTTGAGGTGGCTGGTTGACAGGAAGTAGAAGCCGACCGCGAAAGCCGTGGTGGACCCGTTGCCAGAGAAGCTGACTTTCGAGGTGGTGGTTGAAACAGTCAAGGCGCGCTCCTTTGGGCAGTACCGGAGTTACATGCCATTATTTTAAAACCAAAATCCCGTGCTCGGGGTGTTGAATAGCCGCGTTTCATCGGATGATCTCCGAAGGTCGGACCAGATAAGTCTGGCCGTTTTCCTTCTCGACACGGCGCTCCATGCGGCGCAGGTAGCCTGGGTTCAAGGCCTCCTGCATGCGGTAGATGATCATGTAGTCGAGTGCGATCCGCGTGTAGAACAGGTTGATGAACGGCGTGTGGTTCAAGATCAGGCGCAAGGACTCAGCCGCCACATCGTCGCCCCGCAGGGCTTTGTGGTAAATGTCGACAATCTCGCCCAGCGCTGCCGGCACGGGGCCGACCAGGTTGTCGGAGAACTTGCCGCCAAAGCGGTTTGCCTCGCCAAACAGGAAGTCGCCATAGATGCCCATGCCGCCGCCCTGCAGCGCAGCCGCAAGCCATGTCTCAGGCTTGAGGGGGTCGCGTGGCGCCTTGCCCTTGATTGCGTCCTTGATCACCATCGAGCCGTAGCCGGCGACCGTTGACCAGACGATCAGGTTGACCAGCCCCTGCATCTCGCCGTTGCCGTTGGACAGCGACTTGAAGATGCCAGCAAAGCCGGCGTCCCCCTCGTAGCCGCGGCCATAGAGCTCGCGCCCCATGACCTTTTGCATGTAGGCGCCGGTGAAGCTCTTGAACTGCATCATGAAGCGCATCAGCTCGCCAGGCACTGTGCCGGCCTGGGTGCCCTGCAGCATGATCGCCTTGGTCTTTGCGTCGGGTTCCAGCGCGGCAAAGGTGTTGCGGTCGGTGAAGTAGGTGCGCAGCTTTTCCTCGAGCTCGCGCTTGATGGCGTCATCTGCGCTGACCTCGCGAATGAGCTCGGGCGTCACATAGGCGCGGCCATCGAGGTGCTTCTGCGCCGCCTGGCCGATCAGCGTCCATTCCTGGTCGCCGATGCCATAGAGCGAGAGCACGCGCTGGTACTCAGGCGACAGGTCGGCAAACGTCTTGGCGGCGTTGATGGCCATGTGGTGGCTCATGCCGAGCGCAGCCGATGCCCTCATGTGCTCTGTCCACCACTGAGACAGGTTGAGCTTCATGAAGAGCTGCATCGCCTTGGAGGTGGCGCCAGGGTCTTGCAGCGTGTCGGCATGGCCAAGGCCGCCGATCATGCTCTCCATCGCCACATCAAGCGACAGCAGCAGCTCGCGGCGCTCCTCGTCCTTGAGGTTCTTGCCAAGGCCGGCCACCGCCTCGCCCATCCCGGTCAGGAAACCGCGGCCCTGGTATCGCATCTCTGATGCGAAAACCGCAATGTCGTTGAGCTGCGAAAAGATCATGCCGCCCAGCTTGGCCATCGTCTCAATGCTTCGCAGCGTTGCCGATCGCTTGGCCCACAGGGCATTGCCTGGCGCGTTCATGGAGCCGTCGACAGCCTTGAGGTACATGTCGATCGTGTTCTTGGAGTTGTTGAGGCGCGTCAGGTTCTCCACGTCGCCGCTTGCCGTGGCCACCTGCACGAGGTCGTTCTTGATCGTGTCGAGCATGGCTGTCGGATTGGTGCCCAGGCCCTTGAGCAGGCCGACCTGATCGGCGCGCTGCGTCAGTCCGCTGACAAAGGCCTCGCGCAGGTTCTTGTTGCCGTAGAGCTGGTTGTACTCAAACCACGCGTCGGCGTTCTTGAAATAGATCTCGCGGCTCTGGCTGACCTTCTTGGCCAGGTTCGATGGGCCCTTGAAGCCGGCCATCTCGTCGTCTGGTATCGGCTTGAGGTGCATGCCAGAGGCCAGGTCGGAGTAGAGCTTGGCGAGCATGGGGTTGATGTTGCCGTTGCCGGACTCGGCGCCCATCCTGCCCAGGTCGAAGAAGCGCTGCGCGTCCGCGATCCATTGCTGCTGGCCTGCGTCCTTGATCCTGGCGGCGTCGTGCGCCTGCTTGACGATGTAGCCCTTGGCCTCGCGGATCCATGCGCCGGCCTCGTTGGCATCGGTGCGGGCGATCTCCTGCCACTTGTGGATCACCTTGGCGATCTCGACCGCCTCCTTGGGCAGCTTGCCCATGGCCGTCTCTTCGCCGTCCTTGCCCATGGACCACAGAGCGCGGGTGACGTCGCGGTCGAGCGTGCCGGTGGTGAAGAGGTTGATGTGGCCGGTCGCCAGCAGATCGGCCTGGAAGCCGGCCATGTACTTGTCGCGCAGGCCGCGTTGCAGTTGGGCAACACCGTTGCGGGCTCCGGTCTTGGCGCGGTTGACGCCGACCAGCAGCGCCTCAAGGCCTTCTGCAAAGTTTCCGCCGAAGTTCTGCAGGACGAATGACACCTTCTCGATGCGCTTGACCATGTTGAGCGCGTGATTGCGCTGCTCGATCACAGCGGCCATCTCGATGTTGTTGGCCAGCTCGGACGCAGCCTGCAGCGCTGCCTCCCTGTCGTCGGTGACGATGCCCTTGGCCTTGATGTATTTTTCCTTGACCTGCAGCGCCGTGAGCATGGCGTCGAGCTCGTCGTCGGTGAGGTTGCGACCTGCGGCCTGCTGAATGATGTCGATGCAATTTTCGTAGGCCATGATCAGCTCCTTAGACCGCAGATGGCGGCAGCGTTCACGGCCTCGCCCATGGCTTGGGCGTCTTTCACTCCTTCGTTGAAGGTCTTGCCGCTGGTCTTGATGTCTTCAATTACGGCTGCTTGGGATTGCTTGATGCTGGCGGCTCTGTCGTTTCTGGCTGCGCTTTCGCTTGCTGCGCCAATTTCAACAAGAGATCCATCCGGTCCTGGTATGACAGGTTCTGCATTGTCGTGTGCAACCCATCCGTCGGGTCCAGAACGGTGCTCTGAGACGACTCGCTTTGCGGCTTCTTCGTAACTGACGTCTGCTGATTGTCTTGCACCGAGCTCTCCATAAAGTCGTTTTTCATAGTACCACAGAACGGCCTGAATGTCGGCGATTGACAGGTCGACGCCCTTCTTCTTGAGCATGCGCTGGGCTTCGTTGACCGACTTGATCATGAACTCGCGGTCGCTGGCGTTGAAGGGTGAGTCCTCCAGGTTGACGAACGCGGCCTTGTACAGCGTGTTCGCAGCCTTCTCGATTTCGGTGCCGTCCTTGTAGCCCTTGGCCTCGTAGGCGTTCTTGAAATCCTCAAGGCGCGTCAGGGCTTCCGCGTCGGAAATGTCGGGCTCCTTGATCAGTTCCTTGAACCTGGCCAGGCCGAGCTTCTCGCCCTTGGTGTTGATCGGCGCGTCGGCCTTGCCGGTGACGCTGGTCAGGAGCTGGCCGCGGTATCGGTTGAACGTGCGCGACCACCAGCGGTCCATCGTCAGGTAGCCGTGCGACCCCATCAGGTTGGCGTAGAAGGCGCCTAGCTTGGGACCGAACACGAGCGCGGCCATGGGCAGTTTGGTGTCGGCCTTGTAGGCAGAGGCAAACGTGATGCCGCTCTCCTTGGCCATCTTGGACAGTTGGCTGACGGTGAATTCCTGGCGCAGGAAGTCGCCCATCCCGCTCTCGCCAAACTTGCTCACGAGATCGTTGATCGCGCGCATGTTGGTGTTCATGGATGTCGAGCGCTCGCCACCGAAAGTGATGTCGGTCGGCAACTTGCCGGTGGCCTTGTACTGCTCGTACATGCGCGCGGCGTAGGTGAAGTTGTTGAACACCTTTTGGCCGTCCGACATGATGGCCACCAGCGACGTGAAAAAGTCGCGCTTGACCTTGTCGGTCTTGAGCTCGGGAAACACCTCGCCAAAATTGTCGAGGGCGCGCTGGTACTTGTCGGAGTACCAGCCAACGCCGGCGTCCGATCCAAGCGCCTGCTGGTCGACAGCGAACTGCACCTCCTCGGTCATCCACTTGCCGATCTTCTTGGCCGTCTCGTCGCTGAAATCGTCGCGAGCGATGACGCCGATCTTCTCGCGCTGGCGCGCCTCCATGGCGGCCGCTATGTCGCGGGTGTTGTAGCTCTTGCCGGGCTCAAGGCCGAACTTGGTCAGCTTCTCCTTGCCGGTGCGGTAATCGACCGATGACCCTCGCGCATACAGCATCGTGCCAGGCGTTGCCGCTTCCTGCGCGCTGGAGACGCGCTTCAGGGCAGCCACGGCCATCATGCGGATGTCGTCGGCGTCGAGGTCGATCAGGCGGCCACCGAGCACGCGGTAGATGAACTGCTTGACCTGCGAAATGATGCGCTGCACCAGCGGCAGCTCTGGCTGGTTCTGCACCAGGTAGGCCAGCAGCTCGTCCTTGACGCGCTCGGGTGGTGTGTCAGCGGGGATGCGATCGAGCGCGTCCTTGAACTCGGCGACCCCTGCATTGGCCTTGGCCTCGATCTCCGACAGCAACTGCTGATAGAGCTTGGGCCCAAGCATCTGCTCCATGCCGTAGTGGGCGCCGACCTCGTGCAGCAGCACGCCGGATGCCTCGCCAGGGGCAAGGTTGTCGGCCACCAGATAGGCGCGCTGGCCATCGAAGTAGCCTTTCGCGTCTGCTGGGTGAGGCTTGCCATCAGTGCGCGCAGGCAGCTCGTCAACGCCCTTGACCACGTTGACCACGCCGCTGTCGACGAGATCCTTGCCCTTGCCGCTGAAGGCCTGGCCGACCTCGGACGTGACGCCCTCGACCGTGCCGCCGCCACCATCGCCGCGGCTGTACAGGATGACGTCCTGGCCTGCTGCAGCCTCGGCACGCAGCTTGGCGATCAGCGCAGGTGATGCACCGGACGCCTCGAGGTTCTTGATGGCGGCATCGAGCTGCGCGGTGGCCTTCTCTGCCTCTGCCTTGGCGACCTCGAGCTTGGCGTCCTTGACCTTGCTGGCCTCGTACCGGCGTGTGGCTGCCGCGGCGCCTTCAGGGTCGACAACGCTTGTTGCGCCTACGCCGTTCTGGCGCTCTGCTGCGGCCTGCAGTTGCTCTGCACCCGTGGTGATGAGGATCGGCTCGACGTTGGGCGTCTTGCCCTCGGCCAGGTGGGCAACAGCGACGCGGAGCGCTCCTGCCTGCTGGTCTGGTGTCGCCATCGCGACAATCATCGAGGCGGGCGGGGATGCCATCTGGTTGACTGCGCCGGCGATCTGGGCGGCACCCATGATCTCGTTGGCACGCGCTTGGACGCGAGCCGCGTAGCCGTCTGGCACGTTGCCCTTGTCGAGCTCGGCAAGCGCCTGCTCGGCCTGGCTGGCCTTGGCGTTGGCATCGAGCTGCTGCTGCAGTCGTTCGGTGCTGGCCTGCGCATCGGCGCGCTCTGCCTCGATCGACTTGCGGGCGGCCGACTCGGCCTCCTTGCGGCTCATGCCCTTGCCCTGGTTCTCCTTGGCGCGGGCCTTGAATTCCTCCGCGCTGCCCAGGCGGGTCATCGTGGCGTCGAGGCGTGCGATCTCGGCGCGCAGGGCGGGCACTGCGCCGGGCTCTGCACGGTTGCCTGTGGCAGCCAGGAGCTCGGCCCTGATCTGTTCCTTGACGTCGGCCAGGGCTCGCACCTGCGCGCCTTCTGGCGTGATCTCGTACATGCGCGCAAAGGGTGGCTGCGTGCCTGCCGGCTCGGTGGTGACGACGCGGCTTGTGGTGTCCTGCGTGTTGGGGTCGACGAGGTCGCGCTCTGGCAGGCCTGCCGCCTTGCGCATGCGATCGTTGAAGTTGCCGGTGGCCGCTTCCACATCCTTGACGTTGCCGGCCATGAAGTCAGCCCGGAAGCGCTGGACATCCATGGCTTCGCGCACGGTCAGCCCGCGCAGATTGTCGAAGCTGTTTGGCATGCCGCGCAGCCCGCGGTAGGCTTCGCCCGTACCACCGGCGATGACATGCAGGCCGCCGCCAAACGCCGTGCCAAACGCGATGTTGGCCAGGCTGTCGACCATCGTGTAGTCGTTCTGCAGTTCCTTGTTCAGGCCGTACAGCAAGGGCTCGACGAGCACCGAGCCGACCAGACCCTCGGCTGCACCGACACCGGCGCGCACCCCTGTACGTCCCAGGAAACCGCCAGCCGATGCCAGCATCGCGGTGTATCGCGCCTCGCCCACGATGGGCACGAAGGCCGACGCGATGTTGACGGGGTCAAGCATGGACACGGCAAACTCAGTGCCAAAGCCTGCAACAGAACGCAGGCCTGTTGGCGAGCGCTCGATCACCATCTGGCGGTTGAGGCGGTCCTGCTGGTTCTTGATCATCAGATCCAGCGCTTCCGGCACGATGCCTGTCTCAGGCACGGTCAGGGTGACGCCCGCATCCTTGACGCGCTTCTTGGCCTCGTCTGCGCTGATCTTGGGCTTTGGCGTGCCATAGGTCGGCTGCACGTCGTAGATCGGAACGCCGGTCACGGGGTCGATGGCGTTTTGCATCTCCTCCATGTTGGTCGGCAGATCGGTTTGCGCTGCGCTGATCGCGCCCTGCGTGGGCAGCAGTCCGGTGACATAGTTGCTGGCAAAGGCGTTCGATGCCTTGGCGCCGATGTATGCGCCGAAGCTCGACGGGTAATCGACCAGCGACTGGTCGTTGGGGTTGCGTGTTTCCTGGAGGAGGATGGGCATCACTGACCTCCAATCGCAACGCCTGTCAGGGGGTCATAGGCTGCCGGTGCGGCCGGCGTTGTCTTCATGAGCTGCGCCCATGTGTACTTGACGTCCTTGCCGTCCTTGGTGCGCACTGGTGTGCGGGCAAGGCTGTCATACAAAACAAGGCCCGTCTCGTCGCCGGCGGTCACCCAGATGCCGGCAGACTTCAGGCCGTCTGCGTACTGGGCCTGCGCGTCCTTGGGCGCCATACCTGCGGGCACACCCGATGGTAGCGCGAACTGCATGTTCGGCAGATCCCGAAACATGCGATCGGCGCCAGCAAGCACCTGGTCCTTGTCCAGCGACTTGGGGATCCGCATGTTGGCCACGATGGTGTAGTTGCGGCCGATCGTGTTGTTGAAGGCCTTGGTTGCGGCATCGCTGGTCGACATGCCCTGTCCCACATAGACGTAGGCGAGCTTCTCGGCGGCGTTGTACAGGGTCGAGAACTGCGACAGTCCACCGGACTGCCAGGACATCGTCTTCTTGAAATCCGCAAACGCGGTCTGGGTCTTCACGCCGACATCGGTGACGTCGGTGGGCACCAGGCCAGCCTTGAGCTCTTCAGGCTTCATGCTGGCGGTCTGGATGATCAGCGCTGACGTCGCGGCATCGACTTGCGGGCCAAGTGCGCCGAGCACCTGCGCCACGGGCGGCAGGTCCTTGTAGATTTCGCCGAACACGCGAGGCCAGTTGTTGCCCCAGACGCTCGACATGGTCTTCATCAGTTGGGCGGCATCGTTGCCACCATCGGCCTGCTGCTTGAACTGCGAGCCGATAGCGGCCGCCTGCTGGTCGGTCAGCAAGCGAGGCGACAGGATGCCCAGGCGCTTCTGCTCGGCCGTGGTCACCAGCGCATAGCGATCGGCTGCGGCGCGCTGCTGGTCGATGGACTGGTTCTGCGACTGGGTCAGTGCCGCGGCGGCATCCCTGACGCTCGATGCTGTCCTGACGGCAAAGCCTGCCGGATCGTCGGCGCGCTGCTTGATGCTGGTGGCGATCGCGCGCTGGAGCACGTCGCGACGGGCGTCGGCCATCTTGGCGCCAGGGCCAGTGGTGGGCGTGTAGCTTTCGCTCAGTCTCGTGATCTCTTCCGGCCCCATGCGGTTGACGGTCTGCAGGTCGACGCCGAGCTGTTGTTCTTTCTGGTACTCGGCAAACAGGCGTGCGCCCTCACCAGGCGAGCGGCGCTCGAAGTCCTGCTCTGTGAACTGGCGGCCCGTCCAGGTGCCGCTGTTCTGGTACGCGCTCTGCGCGTCTCCGAGATCGCGGTCAAAAGCCTGGTTCCACACCGCATTGTTGCGGTTCACTGCGGTGTTGGCCTCGCTCAGGAACGCTGGCAGGCGCTCAATCTCGAGCTGGTCGACAATCGAGCGAACCGATGCCGACACGGTCACAGGCGGCGATGCTGGCGTGGATGACACTGATTTGCTTGCGCCGCCGTGCTCCCTGCGGATCTTCTCGACATGGTCCGCGATGGTGCCGTTGCCGTCGCTGGCCGTGTCCGGCACGTTGCGGTTGCCGCCATTGATGATCTTGTAGAGGGTTTTGAGGTCGTCACCTGACTTGACGCCGCGATCGCGCAGGTAGCGCTCCACCGCAGGCATCTGCTGCTCAAAACTCTGCTTTGGGTTGATGCCGTACTTGGCCTGTTCCTCTGGCCCAAACTGGATCAGGCCCACATGGTTGTTGCCTTTGCCGCCGCGTTTGCCGGGATCGAAAGTTCCTCCCGTCTCGTAGCTGATGATGGCCGTCAAATCATCCGCGCTAATGCCCAGTCGATCGGCCACGCCCGTGATGGCGGTTTGTGACCCTTGGGGCAGCTTGGAAACAGTCTGGCCACCCTGCTCAGTTACAGCGTCAGCCTCCTTGATGGTTGCGCCATATCGCTCGCGAACGGCCTGCGCCACCTCAGGTGCATTGCGCTGGATCGCGCCCATCGCCGCAGCCTCGGCGATCTTCTTGGTCGCACTCACCGTGAGCTTGTAGGCCGTTGCCTGATCAAACCCGGAGTTGGCGATCATGGTCTTGGCGGCCGTGATGGTCGCGTCAGCCAGGGTTACGTCTGCTGCTGCAGTTTTTGCCCAGGTGTCGGTGGCCTCGTCGACCTTGATCGACTTGTTGCTGACGTTGAGGTTGGCCTCCGTGGCGATCGAGTTGCGCAAGGTCGACGCATAGATGTTGTCAAGCTGGCTGCCGACATAGAGCTTGGCCTTCGGGTTGGACAACTTCTCAAGGTAGCCGCTGCGAAACGTTGTCCACTCGTCATTGAGCTGGTCTGTCAGTGTCTTGTAAGACCCGTCCTCCTGCCTGATGTTGCCGCCGTCCACGGCCTGCTGGGCGAGCTGGGTTACGCGGTTGGGCCACTCGGCCTGCGCCTTGGCAATGTTTACACCCTCGTTGGCGATGGCTTGGTCGTCTTCTCTTTTGCGAGCGAGGCTCAGTTCTTGAGCAGCAAAGTTGGTCCCGGC
>Ga0208147_1000070_pt1 | contig 37256 bp, 35 predicted proteins | sample DEB3_08_DNA_FD_184520 | JGI IMG/M metagenome (GOLD analysis project Ga0208147, IMG submission 184520) | Aqueous microbial communities from the Delaware River and Bay under freshwater to marine salinity gradient to study organic matter... | ecosystem: Environmental > Aquatic > Marine > Coastal ... | reverse complement strand
ACACAGGCAGAGGCGAAGCAACTCGCCAAAACCTTCGAAAGCCTGACGGATGCCGAAGCGCATCTTGATGCGTGGTGGAAAGAATTTTGGCCGAAACAGGTGAAGTCTCGGAGGACAGCATGAGACGTCTCTGCCTCACCATATCCACATGGACAGCCATCCTGGCAGCAACGGCTTACTTCCGCCCTGCGCTGGTGACTGATCTCAACCTCGCCCTCGTCGCAATCTGCTGGGCCATCGTTGCGATGGGGCTGCACATGGCTCGTAGCGGGAGGAATGCATGAACATCGACTGGGGCATCGTCGCAGCCATAGCGTTCGGCGCAGCAATTCTCGGCGGCCTCGTCTGGGGCCTGATGAAGTGGCTTGAGGGCAGGCCATGAACCGCGAGCCTCCCACATTCCAGCGTGAAGACATCTGGTGGGGCTTAGGCCTCATCGCCTTCGTCGCCATCCTCGCAATGGCCGCTATCGGAACAGCCAAGACGCTCGGGTGGATGGCATGACCCGCCAGCAGGACCGCATCGCATGGGCGGCGCTTATCGTGGCTCTGGCCTTGGCCGTCACGCTGGCTTTCGTGCCGTGGGAGAACTGGCTTTGACCCTCTCCAAACTCCCCCACCAAGCCGCGTTCTTCGCAATCATCATCTGTCTGGCGCTCGTCGCCTTTGGAGGCTGAGTCATGTCGGTCGGACCAATCAAGTTCTACGCCCTGCGGGTCCTCGCCCAGCGGGAGCAGATGGTGCAGAAGATCCTCCGCTATGATGGCCTGACAGCCTTCATCAAGACGGAACAGCGCCTGCGCCGGAAGACCAAGAAAGACCCGGTTCGCCGGCCGATGCCGTACTGCGCGGCGCCTTCTTACGTTTTCGTAGGCTTGCCCGCCGTTCCGCCTGCGGGAACCGACGACCACAATCCGTGGTCCCTGGTCCGCAAGCTGCACCTGATCCGCAGCGTCGTCTCCCTCAATGGACGGCCCGTAGAATTGAATCCGGAGGCGCTGGGTGCGTTTCTAGGGTTTGACGACTACGACCTCCCGGATCACTTCAAATTCTTCCGCACGGGCCAGCAGGAGTTCAAGATCGGGGACCATGTCCGCATCACGAGCCCTGCTTTCGACGGCTTTGAACTGCCGGTGAAGGATATCCAGCGAGGAGAGGCGATATTCGATCTCGTGATGATGGGCAAAACAACCGAGCTACGGATTCCGCTCGATCAGGTTTTTAAAGCCGCCTAGCCCCAAGGGGTTGCGATTTACGTCAAACCGGTGTCAATATGCTGTCCAAGGGCTGTTCCTGCATTTCGCGGGTCTTCAGTCCGTGACCGGGGCGACTGCCGCTTGGTGGTCTAGAGGAACCTGCGAGCGTTGGTCCGCGTAAAGGCCGACGCACAAGCTGTCTCCAGATTTCAGAGTGATCACGCTCCGCGCACGGAGCAAATCCCGATTCCGTTCAGAGGCTTAGATGACCAAGCACAGGCTTCTGAAGAAGGTGCAGACAGCGTTAGGACTGGTCGAGATCAACCAGGACGTCATCGACGCCTGCGCCCAGCGCATCCAGATCCGCATCGCCAAGATGGACCTGAGCCTCTACCGCAGGCGCCCGGCACAAAGAGCCGTCGAGTTCAACGCGCTTGAGGAGATCGTCTCCACCTTTCGGACCTACTATCCGAACGAGGCTGACCGGTTCCGCGTCACCGACACATGGCCCCATGCCCACTGCATGATCCGTGGAAACCGGGCATGGGTGGAAATGTGGCTGGGTCAGGACTTCGAAGATGCTGATGAAGGCATCGAGGTTGTCGAGATCGCCATTGATCGCCATCCCAAGTCGATCAGCTTCCGCGAGCGTGTCGAAGACATCCTGTTCCATCGCGCACCCCGCCGCGCCGGCAAGCAGAAGCCCGAGCTGGAACTGACGAAACAGGCCCCGCCGAAGCGTGAGGCCGTGACCGCCACAGCCAAGCCCGAGCCGCAAAAACCCGCGCCGAAACAGGGCAAAGCCACGCCCCAGCGCGCAAAAGCCAATTTCAGGGGATAGCCCCGATGCCGCAGACCTTCGCCCGCATAAAGGGAGCCTGGCTCGGACGAGGCCGCGCCAAGGTCGTGTTCACCAAGGCCTACGACCGACTGGACCCTGAAGACCAGATCACCGTCCTCGACCAGATCGCCAAGCACGTCCGCGACGAACGCATCGCAGCCCAAAAGCGCAGCAAGAACAAGTTCGCCAAGGAAGACGCAAACAACGCCGCGATGATCCGCAATGTGACGCGGATCGTGGGCTAGAACGCAAAACGCCCCACCGGGTTAGGGTGAGGCGTTTCGTTTAGGCTGCACGTTGTTTCTTCACTTCGCGAAGCTGGACAAGCAGCTTGCCGGGATTGAGCGGTTCGCTCTTGTCCTCGAGCTGGCGGGCGAAACCGAAGCTGGCGAAGACATTCACGGCGGAGATGAAGAAGCAGGCGGGCCAGAGGAAGGCGGCCGGCGCCAGCTTGTATTCCGTATTCAGATGATCGAGCCCGATGTGGTTCAGGTTCGCCTCGATCGCTCCGAAGCCGAGGGCAAGGACACCCGCGACGATGGCGGTGAAGTAATTCCGGGTCCTCCAAGCCTCTTCCACGCGGCCCACAGCGCGGGAGAGGAGGAACACGATGACCACCATGGCGATGGTCAGGAGTGATCCGGGAAGCCAGCCCTTGGCCCAGAAGCCGAGGGTGGCGGTGACGACTGAGAGCCCGACGAAAGCAAGGCAGGCCTGCATTTCAAAGGGACGCTCATCGGTGTAGCGTTTCATTAGCCGGGTCCTTTCCGGTGAGGACCATGGGTGAGGGTAGAGACCTCCCCGTGGTCCGTTATTGCTGATTTTCAATTCGGTCTCCGCGAAACGGTCTGAAGTATTCGCGTCCGATGAAGACAATATAGGTCAGGTCAAAATCGCCTGTCCGAAGTATTTCGTGAAATGCAGTCGCCAATTGCTTGGTAAACCGCAAGTATCACGAAGAATTGATTTGTGTTACAGTTACCAAAAGCGCCGCGGTCCTCCTGAGAAGGACGGGCGCACACCTTTCGAGCAAAGCAGATGGCTGATATCAAAGTCCACATGCCAAAACCCGGTGATCGACCGATCATGTATCAAACGCCCCGCAACAAATCGGCGGGCGATAAGTATGAAGTCGTAATCGACGGAATAGCTCCAGACGGCACCCGGATCTGGAAGAAGATGGCGGCTGACCCGCGCGACGTGTCGCCCATCATGCTTGACACCATGTGCTACGACAAATTCCACGAGAAATGGGAGCAACACGGTGGCTGACACCGAACGCGCTCCTGACAAGCCGAAACATCCAGGCGGCCGTCCGACCAAGTACACCAAGACCGCTTGCACTCAGATCATCGAGTGCGGTCGACAAGGCATGTGTCTCGCTGAAATGGCCGACGAACTAGACGTTGCGCGCGCAACCCTGTTCAATTGGGCGGAAGAACATCCCGAGTTTTTGGACGCCTTTACGCGCGCTCAGGAGCTTGCCGAGTCCTATTGGGCCAAACAGCTGCGCACCGGCCTGCAGAAAGCACCCAGCGAGTTCCAGGGCCCGGCCAATCTCAAATACATGGCGCAACGCTTCAAGGGCTGGAGCGAGAAGGCCCATGTCGACACGAAAGAGGTCGACCCGGCTTCAGAAGCCGAGACGCCGGATGATCGCAGCGCCGCGCGGCGCGTGGCAATGTTGCTCACCAAGGGCGCTTTGAGCGCTGAATAGGGCACAATCGTGCTCACGTAGTGGTGGCTGGTGCTGCCATCTCACGGGCTGACAAGCACGAACATTCCAAATGAACCTTCTGGATGACATCATCCGGCGCCTTGATGCGTTGCCGGAGCGCGAGCGCAAGGAGGTGATCGACACCGCTCGCAAGGCAACGAAGGACATGATCTGGGTTCCAAACCCGGGTCCGCAGACTGAAGCGTATTTCTCGCCGGCAGACTGGCTGTTCTACGGAGGCTCGGCCGGCGGCGGCAAGTCGGCGCTGCTTCTTGGCCTGGCCGTCAACGAGCATCAGTTCAGCCGCATCTTCCGGAGACACTTCAAGGATATCGATGGCGTCGGCGGTCTTGCGGGGGCTCTCCAGCAAACGCTGGGCAGCTGGGACGGGTACAATTCCCAGCGCCATACGTGGAGGCTGAGGGACCGCGAGATTGAGTTCGGCGCCTTCACCAATGCACAGGAGGCAGAGGCCTATCAGGGCAGGCCTGCGGACTTCTTCGGCTTCGATGAGATCACGCAGTTTCAGCGCGACCTGGTCCGCTTCATCACGGTCTGGAACCGGACCACGAAGACGGGACAACGCTGCAGGGTGGTGATGGCGGGCAACCCGCCTGTGACACCCGAGGGCCTTTGGGTCATCGAGGACTTCGCCCCGTGGCTTGATCCGCGCCATCCCAATCCGGCCAAGCCCGGCGAGCTTCGTTACTTCACGACGATCGACGGCAAGGAGGATGTCGAGGTCGACGCCGACTGGCAGGCTGAAGACCGGTTCGGCAAGATCATTCGGCCAAAGTCCAGAACCTTCATTCCGGCCAGCCTGAGCGACAACCCGGACCTGCTTGATACTGACTACGCCTCCACGCTGGCCAACCTACCCAAGCATCTTCGGGAAGCATTTCTCGACGGTCAGTTCCGCGCCACGCTCGAGGATCAGGACAGACAGGTCATCCCAACCGAATGGATCTTGCAGGCGCAGGACCGCTGGAAGCTGAGACAGGGCGAGCTGGTCTCGAAGCCGCAAACGGCGATCGGGGCAGACATCGCAGACGGCGGACCAGACCGGATGGTGGTGGTTCCGCTTCATGGCGTGGTGTTTGGCGAACCGAGGATCAAGCCTGGTATCGAGGTCAAGACGACCGAGCAGAAGGTCGCGATGATCGTCTCTGCGGCCAAGGACGACCCGCAGATGAACATCGACTGCGGCGGCGGTTATGGCGGCGGCGTCTCAGATTCGCTGGAGAATAACGGGTTCAACGTGGTCCGGTGCAGGGGAGCCGAAGGTTCCAGCGCCATGGATCGCAGCAGGACCAGAGGCTTCGCCAACAAGCGGGCTGAATGGGTCTGGCGCTTTGCTGAAGGGCTCGACCCTGAGCATGGCGACAACATGTGCCTGCCGCCTGGCCGGGAGATTGTCGCAGAGCTGACAGCCTTTCGCGAGAAGGCGCACCCGGACAGCCGGAGCGTCATCGCGATCGAGGACAACGACGAGATCAAGAAGCGGCTCGGTCGCAGCCCTGACATTGCATGGGGCTTCATCTTCGCCTGGGCGGAGCCGGATCGGCCGCGCAAGGCGCAACGCGCATCGATCAAGCGCCGCCGCGACGTGTTGAGCGCGACCCCGCGCGTCTCTCGCCAATACGACAAGGTTATAGGCCGGAAAGGCTGACCATCATGTCCATCTCGAAGCTGTTCAAGAAGAAGAGCGCGCCGCAAACGCCCCTTCTGGGCTCAACTGCGGCCGACATGGAGCGCGCCAAGCAGGAGGTCATGGCGGGCCCTGAGAGGCCAACCGAGCTGCCGGCCGAGACCGATCCCAACATCATCGAGATGCAGCGCCAGCAGCGCAGGATGGCCCTCAAGCGCAAGGGCGTGGCGTCGACCATCCTGTCAGGCGGTCAGCTAGGCGACACAGGCTATAGCTCGGGCACGGTGCTGGGCTAATGGCCTATGAGGGCGAGGAAGGCGCATCCCAGCGCGGGAGGATGAGGGAGCGCGGGCAGAAGTGGAAGAAACGCGGCGATGCGCTCTTCACCGAAAAGGACCAGTACAACTCGCTGTTCCAGGCCCAGGCTGAAATCTTCTACCCCGAGCGCGCTGACTTCTTCGGCAATCGTGGCGTAGGCGACGAGCGCTACGATGGGATATTCACATCCGTGCCCCAGCGGATGCGCCGGGACATGGCTAACAATCTCGGCGCCATGCTTCGCCCCCGCGGCAAGGAATGGTTCAAGTGCGTTGCCCGTCCTGACCAGCTGATGGACGACAAAGCCAATAAGCAATGGCTGGAGCGGGCGACCAAGACCCAGCGCAACATCGTCTATTCCCCGCCGGCCAATTTCACGCGGGCCATGGCGGAGAGCGACAACGATTACGTCACGTTCGGCAACGCCATTGTGCGGCATACCTACAATTCCGAGCGTTCGGGCCTCCTGTTCACCTGCGCCCATCTCAAGGACTGCGCCTGGTCGGAGAACCATGAGGGCGTGGTCGACGAGATCCACGAGCGCATCCACATGACGCTCAAACAGGCTGCCCAGCTGTTCGGCCGGGACAACCTGCCCAAGGTCTGGCGCGACCAGCTCGAGAAGAGCCCGGAACAGAAGGTCAAGGTCCAACGCTGCGTCGCGCCGCTTGAGGCCTACGAATACGAGAAGGGCGAGAAGCCCCGCAACTCTGCCAAATTCCTGTCGATCTACACGGCCTGTGAGGTCGACGAGAAGGAAGCGGGGCTAGGCGAGGGCTATTTCGACTGGTTCCCGTATCTCGTCCGGAGGTGGATGACAGTCTCGGGCGAGCCTTATGGCAGATCGCCCTGTGCTGGTGTGGCCCTTGCTGATGCCAGAACCCTCAACGTCGCCCAGCAGGCCCTGCTCAAGAGCGTGGAATGGAAGGTCGACCCGCCCAAGTATGCCGCTCATGACGCAGTCGTAGGCGAGATCAACCTGCGCGCCGGGGCGATCACGTACATTGACTCGGAATACCTCGATAAGCGCCTCGATCCGATCAAGAACCTGGAGACTGGAGACCCCCGCTTCGGCATTGAACTGACCGATCGCCTCGCCATGACGCAGGGCCGGGCTTTCTGGCAGGACCTGTTCAAGCTGCCTGAGAAGCAGATGACGGCCTACGAGGCCGGCAAGTGGATCGAGGAATATGTCCGCTCCGCTTCTCCGGTGTTCGAGCCGATGGAAGCCGAGAACGCCCAGCTCATGGACGCGGTGTTTGAACGCGCCATGGCAAGGGGGGCGTTTGGCGAACTGGATGACCAGGGCGTCCCACAGGATATGCCCGAAAGCCTTCAGGGCGCGCGGGTCGACTTCGAGTTCGAGACGCCGCTTTCCGATGCCTATCGCGAACTGAGGACGCAGCAGGCCGAGGCGCTGGTCACGCGCATGACGGCGCAGTTCCAGATCGCACCGGACAGCCTCGACAATATCGACTGGGACGAGGTCACGAGCGGTTCGATGAAGAACCTGCCGGTGGACTGGGTGCGCGATCCCAAGCTGGTCAAGCAGATCCGCGACAGCCGGGCGCAGGCGCAGATGGAAGAGCAGCAGAAGCAGGCTGCGGCGCAGATGCTCGACATGGGCCTCAAGGCCAAGCCCGAGAACATCAACAAACTGGAACAAGCTATGGAGGGCGCCTGATGGCGACTAGGCTAACAGGCTCGCTCACAGCAGCGAATACGCCTTCGATCGTGTTCACAGCCTACGAGAGCTTCATGCTCTACCTGAAGCACACGACAGGTGCTTCGACGGTAGACCTGCAGATCGATTTCAACGACACGGGCACATGGGTCACGACCGACCAGATGACCACGTCTGATGTCTGGATCGTCGACATTCCCAATGGCGGGGCAAGCAAGTTCCGTCTCAGCATTTCGACCCTTGATACCGGCCCCGTTGGATGGGCGGTGAAGGGCAAGCTCAATGCCAATGACACGATCTTCGAGGGTGGAGGCGATGGCGTTTCGGCCGGGTCCTACATCATCGAAGAGGCTGGCGACGATATCCTCGCTGAGGATGGAACGAGTAAACTTCTTGAGGAGAATGCCTGATGGGCAAGATTTCGGCTATGACCGCCCTGACGGGCGCTGCTCTCGCTACCAACGACCTGTTTCCTGTCGTCGATGTTTCGGCCACGACTTCCGGCTCGAAGTCGATGACGACTGCAGAGGTGCTGGTTGGTTTGCCAACCCTTGGCTTCAACCCGCCGACAACCGGCATCTTCAAGATCAATTCCACAACGCAGTGGAACTACGCTGATGGCGCGATCTTCCCAGAAACGGATGATGACGTCGATCTCGGCAAGAGCGCCCAGCAGTTCAAGGACCTCTATATTGACGGAACCGCCTATGTCGACGCGATTGATTTCAACGGCACCGCGATCACGGCGACAGGGGCTGAACTGAACGTCAACGCCGGGGTAACTGGCGGAACGGTCTCTGCTTCCAAGACTGTCGTGGTTGACGCCAACAAGGATATCTCGGCCTTCCGCAACGTTGGGGTTGTCAACCTGGATGCTGGTTCATCGGGTGTCGCTGGTACGGTCGACATCTTCCCGACCACGGCGAGCAAGGGCAAACTGCAAATCTCGGTCACTGACCAGACCGGCGACACGACCGTTGGCCTTGTCATCGGCGCCATGGCGGCAGCCCGCACCATTACGCTGGCTGATCCCGGCGCTGCTGCGAACATCCTCACCAGCAATGGCGTTGGCGGCACGCTGATTGCCTGGGCCTCGGCTCAGTTTGATGCGACTTCGGGCACCACGGGAACGACCCTCACCAACATCACCGGTCTGGTGCTGACGGTCATTCCGGCAACCTACAAGTATCGCGTCTGCCTGCCGGGAACAGCCACGGCCAACAGCGGCATCAAGGCGGCGTTCAAGCTGACCACGACTGTCCTGACCTCGATCGAGGCTACGGGGCAGGCATTTACGGCATCTGGTGTTGCTGTCCAGCACACGACGACGACGACCGACCAGACGGCGCAGATCGCCTCCACCACGGCGGCCATCTACACGATCCTTGAGGGCTCGATGGTGGTCGGAACGGGCGGCACGATCCAGATCCAGGCCGCCCAGAACGCCAGCCATGCCGACACGACTTCAGTCTATGCCGGCGCGACGTTTGAACTGACCCGCATCGCTTAATGGCTGAAGACACCCGCTCGCGGCTTCCCGAGCCCGAGCATCTTGCGCTTCGCCCTGATCAACCTCCTCCACCCACGGCAGATGAACTGGCTGCGATTTCCGCGGTCCTCAACTGCCGTGGGGACAGGAAGCAGGAAGCGATCTTCGTCACGTACCTCCTGAAGCTCACGGGCTATTCGGCGGGCGAGACGATGGCGGATGCGGACTTCTGGGCTTTCAACGCGGGCAAGCGGTGGGTTGCGACCACATTGCTGGGAATGGCTGACGTCCGGCTTGTGCCGATGGGCGTGCGCCGCGCTTTAGAGGAACACTCCGATGCCGCTGGTTAGGCCGATTGTAGGCGAGACGGCTGCTCAGACGCTGACCCGCATTGTCGCTGCGGATGGCACGTCTGGCGGCTTCATCAAGGACAGTCAGGCAGGAACGGGCGGTCTAGCCCAGCTAGGAGCCACGGCGCTGAAGGGTCACCTCTTCGGCATGACGCTGTCCAACGGGACGGACGCCACCAACGACATCGACTTCGCTGCCGGCTCCTGCATGGACAGCACAGGCGTTGCCTTCATGGCGGGGTCAGCGCTGACCAAGCAGCTTGATGCCACATGGGCGGCCGGGACTAATGCTGGCGGTAGGATGTCTGCCGCAGCCATCGCGAACACCACCTATCATTGCTTCGCGATCAAAAAGGACAGTGACGGTAGCGTTGACTATGGTTTCGATGTCAGCGCGACTGCGCCGACCATGCCGTCAGGCTACACCTATTTCCGGCGTATCGGCTCGATTATCCGGGCGAGCGCCGCCATCGTCCTGTTTACCCAGGTTGGCGATGAGTTCCTGCGCAGCGTTCCTTCGCAGGACGCGGCCTCTGCTTCGTGGACATCGACATCGACGCTTATTGCACTGGGGGTTCCGCTCGGCCTGAAACTTCAGGCGCTGACATCGGTCTATGTTTCGCTGAACAGTACGCTGTTCGGCCTCGTGACCTCGCCTGACCAGGCCGACACGACCGCTGCCGCCAGCAATTTCAACATGGCTGTGACGGCCAACGCCAGAATTGCATTCTACCACGGCGCCATTCGCACCGACACATCCGGGCAGATCCGGGTCAACACCGACGTTTCATCTTCTGGCGGCGGGTTCGTCCACACCCGCGGCTGGATCGATACGCGCGGAAGACTGGCCTGAGCCCCACAAGGTAATGGAGAAACAGACGCATGGCTGAAGAAACCGCCGCCACTGAAACGACGACCGAAATCACGACTGAGGCCGCCACGACAACCACCGAAAAGCCTGCCAAGGGCGGGAAGACGGAAGCCGCCAGCACTGCGTCAACCGCCTCTACTGACTTCGACTGGCGCGGCGCCATTGCCGGCGAGGACAAGAAGCTGGCCAAGCGGCTCGAGCGCTTCACCGACCTAGGCCAGTTCGGAAAGAGCTATTTCGAGGCTGACGCCAAGCTCAACGATGGCAAGCGTGTCGTGATCCCCGGCGCTGATGCGACCGATGAGGATCGCGCGGCATGGGCCAAGCAGCGCGGCATTCCGGAAAGCCCGGACAAGTACGAGATCAAGGTCAAGCCGCCTGAGGGTCTGGAACTCAGCGAGGGCGAGCAGGATAGGCTCAAGGCCATCACGTCAAGGCTATGGAAGGCCGGTGGGCTCTCGGCAGACCCTGAAGTGGTGAACCTCGCCCACGAGATTTACTATCAGGAGCGCATGGAAGCCGAGAGCCAGATGATGGCGCAGGCGACGATCCAGAAGGAAGAGACCGAGGCGTATCTCAAGAAGATATGGCCGGGGCAGGACCTCAAGCGCAACATCGCCTTTGCTGATCAGGCGATCAGCCATTACTTCAAGGAAGACTTCGCGGCGATCAAGGACCTGCAATTCGCGGATGGAACGCGGCTGGGCGACAATCTCCAGTTCATCCAGGCCATGGCGCGCATCGGCCGGGACACCATGGAAGACCCGGTGTTCCTCGAAGCTGGCCGCAATGGCGCAGACCCCGGCAAGTCGCTGGACAAGGAGCTGGAAAGCATCATGTCCCTGCGCGCCACCAATCGGGGCAAGTACAATTCGCCGGAAACGCAGAAGCGTCTGGCAGAGATTTATGCCGCCAAAGCGCGGCATGAAGAGCGCCAAGGCGCGAACTAACTCGCCGGCCTGACCCCCGAGGCGATCAGGGTTTCAGGACCAGCACGCAGTCAACCCGCTTTGCGGCGCTGTGAATAAACGAAGACCGGAACGCGGCGCTCGGCAACGGGTCAACCCGCCTTCGGACGGCATCGCCATTCCTGATCATTCACAATCAAAAGGATGAACAGCCATGGCTGTTAACCAGATCACTGCGCAATTCCGCACGCAGTACAACGACGAGTTCAAGTTCGACTACGACCGCGAACCCTCCCTGCTCAAGCAGACGGTTCGCAACGATGGCGCCCAGCACGGCTCGACCGTGAAATGGGATGTCGTCGACCCGTCCGATGCGGCCAACGTCCGTACCCGTGACGGCCTGATCCCCGTCTCCCAGCTCGGCCTCTCTCAGGTCTCGGGCACGATGGAGGAACACTTCAAGAAGTTCCAGATCGACTCGTTCGACCTGTTCCGCGCCAACCCGAACACCCGCGCCGCACATGCCCGCAAGGGTCGCGCTTCGATCAACAAGGCCATCGACCAGTCGATCATCGACGCCCTCGACGGCTCATCGAACGCGATCAACTCGGGCTCTGCGATCGACTTCGGCGTCAAGTCGACCTTCCTGACCTGGATCACCTCGCTCCAGAACCTGGATGTGGATTGGAACGGTAACATCTGGGGCCTCGTCACGCCGAACGCATGGGCGCAGATGGAGACGATCAACGACTTCGTGTCGAACGACTTCAACTCGTTCCAGCCCCTCGTCGAAGGCGCTCCGCCCGTTGGCCAGTACCGCGAATGGCTCGGGGTCAAGTGGCTGCGCCACACCGGCCTCACCGGCAAGGGCACGTCGACGGCCAAGTGCTACATCTACTCGATGGATGCGGTCGGCCACCAGATCGACGGCGAGCCGCAGACGCACATGTACTACGAGGACGAGGAAGACCGTTACGGCACCTGGGTCAAAGCGATCCACTGCGCCGCGCTCGTCCTGACCCGTGGCGTCTATCGCGCCGTCCACGACGACACCGCGTCCATCGCGTAATCCAGCCATCAGGAGAATACGAACATGTCTTACAATTCTGCCAACCTCTCTCTGCTGGCGCAGGCAGCCGGACCTATCGGCTGCAAGCTGTGGGTCTACGACTCGGTTGAGGTCACGACTGACTTCGACATCGCTGGCTACATTTCCGACGCCAAGGAGCGCGGGATGGAAAAAGGGGACATGGTGCTTCATCGCATCTGGACCACTGCCGCCCCGACCACGACAGCGGAGAAACAGACGGCTGCCGGCACGGCCAACATCCTCACCGATGCTGGCTGGCACATCGTCATGGGCATCTCGACGGCCGGCGCCGCCGACCTCGCCAACGAGACGGCTATCACCGTTACGAATAGTGACTAGAACTCTCTCCCCCGAGAGTACGCAAACTGGGAGGGGGCTTCGGCTCCCTCCCTCCATTTCCTGGAGATTTCATGGCCGAACCGATGCGCTGCCCAACGAAGAACGCTCTCGAAGTCGAGCACGACGGCAAGCAGTTTGGAACCTATGTGGCGACGGTTCCGGCCGGCCACACGCTCGAAGACGTGCTTTCCCCCGACTATTTCGGGCAGATGCAGTCGCGCGGCCCGACCGACAAGCTGCTGCGCCCCGGCGACATGATCGATGTCCGCTCGGAAGACTGGTCCTGGTATGTGCGCCTGATGGTGCGCGCCTGCCTGCCAAGCGTCGACAGGGTTGTGACCGCCGCTCTCGTCGGCCCGGTCAACTTCGAGATCGGTGAACTGCCCAAGGGCTGGTCGGTGACCTACAAGGGCATCGAGCGCAAATGGACCGTGATCTACAACGGCGTCGAGAAAGCCGCGCTGTTCCGCTCGTCGGAAGAAGCTGTGGCCCGCGTTTATGAGCTGTCAGGCTTCGAGCCTGAAGCTGCGGCGCCGGTGCGCAACAAGCCCGGCCGCAAGCCCAAGGCGCAGGCTGAGCCCGAGGCTGAGACGGTCTGATGAGCAGGCGGCCATGTTCTATTGAGGGCTGCGACAAGCCAACGGTGGGGCGCGGCTATTGTAGCATCCACTGGCAGCGCTGGAAGCGACATGGAGACCCGCTTTCAGGCCGAGCCATTCGCGGAGCGGGTGAGGCGTTTCTTGAGATGGCTGTCGTCTCATGCACAGACGAATGTGTTATTTGGCCATACGGAAAATACAAATCTGGGTACGGCAGCATCAGCCTGAATGGCCAATGCGTTAAGGCGCACAGAGAGGTATGCCGGCGCGTTCATGGAGAGCCTGTATTTCCACGAGTGGAGGCCGCTCATGGTTGCGGCGTGAGGGCTTGCATAAACCCGAGACATCTCCGTTGGGCTACGCACCGGGAAAACGCTCACGATAAAGTTTCTCATGGCACCCTGCTTCGCGGCGAGCGGGTCGGTGGAGCAAAGCTGACCCAATCTCAGGTGCTGGCCATTCGTGCGTCCAAGGCGTCAAATAGAAAAGCTGCGGTGGAGTTTGGAGTTTCGTACTCCGCCATTGATCTAATTCGTAGGCGTAAGCGGTGGACGCATGTCGAACCAAATTGACGTCTACAACGACGCGCTTGAATGGCTTGGCGAGCCCCCAGCCTCAAGCACGGACGATGACAATACGTGGGTTGTCCGCATCAATGACGCCTATCCGCGCGAGATCAGGAAGCTGTTCGAGAGCCACACCTGGAACTTCTCGCTGACCAAGGCGCAGCTAGCGGCAGTCGAGCCTACGCCCGATGGCTGGGATTATGGCTTCACCAAGCCCGCCCAGTGCAAGCGCATCGTCAAGGTCGCATCGTCCTCCAATCCGACAGCAGGGCAGATCGACTATCTCGATTTCGGCGGGCGCATTCTCACGAACTCGGAAACGACATGGCTCGACTATGTCGACGGGACCAAGATCGACAGCCCCGGCATGTGGCCTGAGCTGTTCGCCGGGGCGCTGGCGGCGCAGATTGCCTACAAGATTTGCCCCGTCACAGGCACAAGCGATGTCAAGAAAGAGGAGCTTCGCAAGACCATGAAGCGCACCCTTTCGGAAGCCAAGCTGTGGGACGCCCAGCAGAACGGGGCGTTCCTGATCCCGCCGGGCGAATACGAGAAGGCGCGCTACGGCTTCTCGCGTCGGTACAATGGCTAAGGCGAACCTTACTATCCTTTCCATGAACGGCGGCGAGGTCGATGCAAAGACCCTCGCGCGTGCGGACCTGGATATCTACTCCCGTGTTTCCGAGACGATGGAGAACATCTTTCCGTCCACGCAGGGCGGGATGTCCAAGGTTCCCGGGTCCGAATATATCGATGATATCACGGCTCTGGCGAACATCACGGAAGAGGATGGTGATGTCATTCTCGACGAGGCCGGTGACGAGGTTCTGACCGAGGGTGATAGCCTTGGCATCCTGCGCCCCTTCGTGCGTTCGGACACTGTCGCTTATGTGCTTGAACTGAGCGCCAATCAGCTTCGCTTTCTAGATAATACGACCAAGGACTATGTATCGCTCACGGGCGCTGATGCCACGCTGGCGGCGTGGTCGGATGAAAGCGCGGCGCCATCGTCTGGCGGCGGGGCTCCGATCGATCCTGGCACGAGCGATGTCACCGATCCGTTCTATGTCGACGGCGACTATTTCTGGATTAATTCCGAGGGCGGGAACCAGCCGTAATGGGCAGCATCACGGTTGGCGCCAACGTCGAGTTCACGACGACAGCGGGCAGCGAGGCAGTTGCGCGGCGCTCAGTTACGACGACTGCGCCCACATCGGAAGTCACGTACACCTTCGAGGTCGACCGCAGGCCGCTGAAGATGCGGGCCGGGACAACGGCGGGCGGGCAGGAAATCTTCACAGACATCACGCTCTATCCCGGCCAGCACGTCATCACGTTCACGCCCGGGGTCAGCCCCTACTATATCGAGTTCCGCCTGCCCGATATCGGCTATGTCGGAGCAGCGGAAGGCAAGGCCACGCTCATCGACTTCGCTGCGGCTGTTGCAGGCGACCTCACGATTGAGACCCCATGGCAGGAAAACACCCTGCGCTCATTACGCTTCGAGCAAAGCTTCGATGTGGCGTGGATTTCGACCAAGAATGTGCAGACGCGGGTTCTGGAGCGGCGTGGGGCGAAATCCTGGAGCCTGCGCAAATACCAGCCTGAGAATGGCCCTTTCGCCGCCCTGAACGTCACGACCATGACGATGACCTGTTCGAGCCAGACCGGGCAGGCCACATTGACGTCATCCGCTCCGATCTTCCGGTCAACCCATGCCGGCGCGCTGATGAAGATCCAGCATCAGGGTCAGTATCAGACAGCCTCGATCGATGCTTTGGATGAAGCAACCGAGACGATCAAGGTCACGGGGCTGGACGACAACCGCAAGTTCACGCTGGATATCACAGGAGTATTCTCCGGCACGCTGGAGGTTCAGCGCAGCGTCGGCAACGAACTCAACTGGGTGACGTACCAGACGCACACAACCACGGTGTCGACGACCTATGACGATGGGCTGGACAACCAGATCATCTATTACCGGGTCAAGGCGACAGCCTGGACCTCTGGAACTGCCACTGTGGCGCTCACCCATGCCAATGGCGTGACGGACGGGATTGTCCGCATCTACAGCGTCGAGGCGGATAACTCGGCCACGGTCGACGTCCTGAGCCCGGTGGGGAAGACCACGGCGACAACGGACTGGAGCTTCAGCGCATGGTCTGATGTAGCTGGCTGGCCGGCGGCAGTTGCGCTTTCAGATGGCAGGCTATGGGCCGGACGGGATGACCGGTTCTGGGGCTCGGAATCGGACGACTTCGAGGGCTTCGAGATCGGGGCTGAAGACGACAAGGCTATCTCCCGCAGGGTGACAGGTGGCTGGGGTTCGGTTCGCTCCATGGTGGGGGTGGGCCGGCTGGTCATTTCCATGGATGCGCGCGAGGCCGAGATCGGCTCCAACGCGATCGATGATATCGTGACGCCGACCACAGCCAAGGCCAGACCGCGTTCAAGGCGGGGATCTGCCAATGCGCAGGCGCAGGTTGTGGATGAGGATGTCGCGTTCATCGATCGATCGACGCGCAAGGTCTTCCGGATGCAGCTATCCGGGGAGCGCTACGAACTCAACGAACTGACCCGTCTGCACCGGACCATTGCCGGGGATGAGGGCACGACAGACGGGTTCCTGGAATGCGCGGTGCAGTATAATCCGGAACCGAGGCTCTGGTTTCCCTGCGATGATGGCCGGATGGCTGTCCTGCTGTTCGAGCCGACCGAGGCTGTTGTTGCGTGGTGCAGGCTGGTCGACACAGGAGCCTATTACGAGAGCGTCTGCTGCCTTCCGGGCGACGTGGAGGATGCGGTTTATTTTGTGGTCCGCCGGACCATTGGCGGGTCGACAGTTCGCCATGTCGAGAAACTGTCCTCCGAAGCGTGGGAGAACATGGAGGACGCCTGGCGGCTGCGCTCTGCGGTTGAATACTCCGGCGTGTCGACGACCAGCATTACGGGGTTAAGCCATCTTGAGGGCCAGTCCGTCTATGCATGGACGGGCGGCTACCAGCAGGGGCCGTTCACGGTTGCGAGCGGGGCTATTACGCTCACTTATGCTGCGACCTATGCGATTGTCGGTCTGCTCTATGAAGGCAAATACAAGTCGCCGCGGGTGATGGGTGGGGCTTCCATGGGCTCGGCCATGACACAGAACCGGATCATCCGCAGGATTGGGCTCCTGCCCTACCGGACGCCTCCGGGCGCGTTGAAGTATGGGCGAGACTTTACCTCGATGGAAACCATCAAGGGCGATGCGCCTGAGAATTACGACGACCCGCTGATCCCGATCACGGATGACACCAACACGCCGTTCAACGGGGCTTCCTCCAGAGATCCGAGGGTGTGCATTTCGATGCCGAGTGCCGGACCTGCAACCCTTCTCGGCATGGTTCCGCATGTGGAGACCAACGAGCAGACTGCGTGATTGTCTGGGAGGACATGACCCCGGCTCACTTTGTGGAGTGGGGGGTGGAGTTCTTTCCCCATCCCTCACGTCTGCTGGGCTTTGCCTGCCGGCGGGACGGCTATCTGGTGGCCATTGGCTTCGTGCTGGTGGACGAGGACGAGACCTGGTGGGCGAGCTTCGCCAAGCGGGGAGATTATCCACGGGCGGGCATCCATCGCTATGCGTTGAGCCTGTTCGCGGCGATGGATCGGGCGGGAATACCCGAGATATTTGCAACGGCTGACCCGAAGATTGACCGCTCTGCCGAATGGCTGGAGCGGCTTGGGTTCACGCCAACGGAAAGTGAGGTATGGAAACGTGAGCTTCGTTGCGGACATGATCGGCGTCGGCGTGAAGCACAAAGCTTCGCAGATGCAGGCCAAGGCGGCTCTGGAGCAGGGCGTCTCGGCGCTGATGGGAGCGAATGCGGAAGCCGCCCAACTTGAGACACGGGCGCAGCAGGGCGTTGCGGTTGGCACCTATAACCAGAACATCATCGCCAATCGCGCCAAGGAGATCATGGCGGCGCAGCGGGCAAGGGCTGCTGCCGGTGGTGGGGATACGACCGACCAGACTGTGACGGCCATCACGGACGAGACGATCAAGAAGGCCAGTATGGCGCAGCTGCTGACGGGTGCGGAAGCCGAGGACAGGGCGAGGCAGGATCGCTTCGCAGCCAAGGTCACCCGCTATCAGGGCAGTCAAGCCTACAAGCAGGGCAAGATGAGTTCCAAGGCCATCAAGATGGCGGGCTGGGCCGATACTATCGTTGGCACGAGCAACGCCATCAAGAACGCCAGCGACATGGGCTGGGATAAGGCGTTCGGGTTCTAGGCCCCGGCGCAAATCACTTCGATGCTGCGTTTATCTCCCGGCAGAATGGTCCGGTTCGTTTCCACGTAATCGCCTTTGCAGACTTCACGGGCTCGCGACTGGCATGTCGCGATCGAGCCCGCGCTCCACAGCGAGCCGTTGCAAGAGACCACATGCCCCTTTTGTCCATCCGGGGTCACGAACGCCTCCGTTCTCGGAGTTGCACACGACGACAGAGCGACCAGCCCGACTAAGACGACGATCCGCATTCCAATCCCTTTCCCAGAATTGAGCCGGTCCCCAGTATGGCACGAATCCCTCGCGCACAGGAAATGGGACTTGGGGATAACCAGGCCCAGCTGACCCGTGGCGTTGTCGATGTCCCGACGATCGACCAGAGCGGACTGCGGGCAGGGGCAGAGGCGCTCAGTCATGTCGGGGACCAGATCCTCGAGTTCAGTTCGCGTATCCAGAAAGCAGCGATCGACCGCTCCGTAACGGAAGCCAACATCACGGCAAGGGACCAGCTCGACAAGCTTCAGCGCAGCCTTGCGGAAAGCGGGGAAGACCCGACCACGTTCGAGCAGCGCTGGGTCGAGGGTAGCCAGAAGATCGTCAGCGACGTCGCCAAGATGGTTCCCCCCGGCGGGCGGGATCTGTGGACGCAGCGGGCCAGGGAAAGCGCGCAGGAAGGCTTGTTCAAGACCCGCTCCTTGGCGCGGACGCGCCAGCTCGAGAGTGAGCAGGCCAAGGCGATCACGATCTTTGAAGGCGTCCGCGACTCGGCAGGCGATCTGTCGATTTCCGCGGATACCTATGCGGGCAAGGTAAAGGACGCCCACCAGCTTGTGAACGACCAGCTCGCGGCCGGGATCATCGGCAAGGACGATGCAGCCAAGCGCCATGCCGAACTGGATGATGCGCAGGTTGTTGATAACACGCTGCGCTTCACAGCCAACATCGACAGCCTGATCAAGGACGGTCGCGTTGCCGAGGCCGAGGCGCTTTACCAGGCGCAGATGGGGCTGAACAGCAAGGGCATTACCCCGGTCGACAACAAGACACTGGCGCAGCTGAAATCCGGCCTCGATGCGGCGAAGCAGGATTATGCCGTAGTCGCCAAGGGCGATGAGTTCTGGGCCGCAGCCAAGGGCGATTATGGCAAGGCCATCAAGCTTGCGGGCGCCATCACCGATGCGCCGCTCAGGACGAAGGTTGAACAACGTCTCGGGCAGATGGCGCAGCAGGCCAAGGCTGCTGAGGAAGTCCGGCAGGACGGGCTTGAACGCTCATTGTGGAAGCATGTCGTCGAGGGAGGCACAATCATGAACGCTGCGCCTTCCCTGCGTGCGGCGATCGATCCTGGCCGCATGGGCGCCATCCGTGCTTACGAGAATGCCCGCGATGCTGAGAAGACGATGTCGCCTGCGTCCATGGCGCAATGGAAGGACGACAGCGCACGTATCCGGATGCGCCTCGAATCCAGCCTGACCATGCCGCCGCAAGTGTTCATGTCCAATCCGGCAACATGGCCGCAGGAATACTTCACCGCCTACCAGTCGATGACGGCTGACGATCAAAGGGCGGTCGACGAGAAGCGTCAGACCATGACCGAAAAGAGCGGTTCGGTCGATGAAGTCACGCGCATTGAAAAGCTCCTGTGGGATGAGGCCAAGCGGGTTGCCCCGTCTGGCTGGGATCTGAACTCGCAGCGCGATCAGAAGACACCGCAGTTCAATGAAGCGGCTGGGCTTATTCGCGAGCAAGCGGCGCTCATGGCGAAGGATATGGGCGGCAAGCCGCTGACCCCGGACGAGGTTCGTCAAAACGTTGGCTTTGCTTTTGGTCGTATGAAGGATGGCGAAAATCTAAACATCGCTAGATGGGCGGCATATGGGGAGAATTTCCGTCCGAAGTTCAACCAGGACGTCAATGCTATTGGCGGGGACACGGACCCTGATCTCTACGGGGAAGCCTTCAAGGCGGTGCAGGCCAAGTATCCTGGTCAGATGCCTCCGATGGCGGAAGTGCGCGCAGCGTACAACCAGCTTGTTGCGGCGGCGGGGCAGTAGATGGCGATCCTGCCCATCCCCTCCGGCGTCAGCCGCATCGCTCGTGAAAACGCTGACGAAATCATCGGTCAGGAAGAACGGCGCCAGAACGATGCCAAGCTGCGCCAGCTTCAGAACACGCCGATGGTCCAGCTTGGGCCTGACGAGCCGCTGCCGTTCGACAAGCTCCAGCGCCCGGACTGGATGCGCAAGGGCGGCTATGACACGCCTGACCCGCCCCCCTCGACAGCAGCGCCGACATTTGCGCCGGCAGAGGATGACCCGAACCGGAATTATTCGGCGCTCGGCCAGTCTCCGATGCTCACGCGCGCAGACTTCGAGGGCGATCCGGCTCCTGCGAGCTATAACCAGTTCGGCACGGGCGGTCCCGAGGGCAAGGGTCCACTGGACGAACAGGTCGTTGTCGACATCCTGAAGAAGCGCGCCGAGCGTCAGGCTGCGCAGAGCCAGGCCGGGATTGTCTCGGGGCTCTTGCAGGCGCTGGGCTCACCGGATCAGGCGGCGGCCGATCTGGATCTTGCCAACAAGGCTGGGGTCACACGCGCTGAAGCGGAGCAGAACCGCAAGTCCATTCAGGCGGGCGTCTCGGCAAAGCTGATCGAGGAAAGCCGCCAGACGGCGCCGCGGCTTTATTCATGGCTGGACGCCAGCCGGGAAAACCTCGAAATCGCGCACGATGATGTGCAGAACCTGTCGCTCTGGGAGCAGCTTGGGAGCGCATTTAATCCAGGCTCGCTAACCGTCGAGGAAGTCGGCGGCGCGCTGCGTACCGGAGCGGTTGAGGGCGGCACCCAGCAGTTCTACGGCGCAACCGAAATGGGCATCGGCATTGCCCGGATGTTCGAGTGGCTACCCGGCGTCAAGAACCTGCTGGATCAGGGCGAAAGCGCCGCCAAGGCAGAACGCCAGAAGGCTGCAATCACGGCAGCCATGAACATGCCGCAGGGCGACACCGTTCTTGAGCGGGGCATCTACGGAGCAGCGCAATCCGCCCCGGCCAGTGTCGAGGCGATGGTTGCGGCGATCATCACCAAGAACCCGGCTATGGGCGCCATCACCATGGGCGGGGCCACGGCGGGCCAGTCCTATGGCGAGGCGGAAGACGCCGGCAAGGACTGGACCTCGCGGATGCGCTACGCCCTGACGCAGGGCGGCATCGAAGCGGCGACAGAGTTCCTGCCGCTGAAGTTCATCGTGGGCGATCTTGCCAAGGATACCCCGTTCTTCAAGTCATTGATGAAGCAGGCCGTTTCCGAAGGCATTGGTGAACAGGTCGCCACCTTCACGCAGGACGCCTCATCCTGGCTGGAACTCCATCCTGAAAAGACGCTGGGCGAGTTCATGGCCGAACGGCCTAACGCAGCGATGGAAACGCTGATTGCGTCCACGCTGATGACGGGCGTGCAGACGACGCTGGCGCATGGAATGCAGGCCGGGGCGGATCAGCTTAACCAGAACGCCCAGCAGGCACGGGCCGACAAGCTCGCCAAGACCTTCGACGCCATGGCGAAAGGCGCGCTTGATTCCAAGCTGGCCAAGCGCCTGCCGGACAAGTACCGCGAGGCCGTCGCCCAAGTCACCAAGGATGGCCCGCTGGAGAGCGTCAGGGTCGCTCCTGAAGCGATTGCGGAACTGGCGCAATCCGCCAACGTCACGCCGGAACAGCTCGCCCAGGCCTTCCGTATCGATCCCAACGACATGAACGCGGCGATCTCGGCTGGCGAGGATGTTGTCATCCCGGCCGGGAACTACGCCGCGGCACTGGCCGGGGCCAAGAAGGAACTTGGCATCTCGGGCGAGCAGATCCACACTGCCTTTGCACCGAACATGCGCCTGCGCGCTGACGACTTCACGGCCAAGGAACAGGCCGCGATGAAGGCTGTGTTCGAGGAAGAGCAAAAGGCGAGGACCGAGGCGGGCACGAAAGAGCAGGTCTTTGCCGATAGTGCGGATCGCGTGCGGGAATCGATCCGCGAGCAGGTCACAGCCACGGGCATCTGGAACACGGAAGCGGCGAACACCCAAGCCACGCTCATTGGCGAAATGGTAACGACGCTTGCCGAGCGCACGGGACAGGACCCCGAGGCGCTTTGGAAAGAGCAAGGCTTTGATATCGTTGCAGCCCTGACGGGTGAAGCCTCCGATGAGGGGGCGCTTTCGCAGGGTGGCGATCGGGCTCCCATCGAGGTCAGCGACGAGATTGTTAACCGCGCATCCGAGCAGTTAACAGACTACGAATTCGCTGTCTGGAAAGCTGCGGCGCTGGAGGGGCGCTCCAACAAGGACATCGCGGACGATCCGGACATTGCGGAACTGCGCACGCCGGTCAACGGAATGCAGACCGACATGCTGCCAAGCGCGGTCAACGTTGGCGCAATCCTCGTCAAGGTCCGGGCCAAGGGCTTCGAAGTCGGGCAGGCCAAACGGGGTCGCGGCGACAGCATCCGCGACGATGTCCGCAGGCTCATGCGTCAGGGCCTCAACGCCCGGCAGATCCACACCCGTCTTGGCCGGACGGACGAGCAATACAACTCGACCAAGGCGATGGTCTCCAAGCTCAAGAAGGAGATGCGGGAAGGGGCGCTGAGCCAGAAAGACAAGGCGCGCTACTCGGGACAAGCGCTGGAAATCCCGCGTATCATCTCCCTGTTCGAGGGCGCAAACCTTTCCTCGCTCGTACACGAGTCGGCGCACTGGTACTTGACCACGCTGGAGCGCATGGCGCGGGCGCCAAATCCTCATCCTTTCGTCGTTGCTGAGCTGGCAGCCATCCGGGAATGGCAGGGAAAGAGCGCCGAGTTCCAGATTTATGACGACGCCGGGGTGATTACTGCTGAAGGCAGGGAGGTTCACGAGGCCTTTGCAGAAACGTTTGAGGTCTATCTCCACGAAGGCAAAGCGCCAACCGTAGCTCTTCGCTCTGTGTTTGCGTCATTCAAGCAGTGGCTGATGCGCCTCTATAAGCAGGTGCGCGGTGTGTGGTTTCAACGCAACCCGAAGACTGGCGCATTCGATCAATTCGCCAACCTGGATCGCGCCAATCTCAACGAAGAGATCAAGGCCGTCTTCGACCGCATGCTGGCGACGGATGAGGCGATCAATGCTGCGACGGCTGGCATGGAGCGTGACGGCAAGGCCATGGCCGAGGCCATCATCGAGAAGACCGGCAAGGAGTGGTCGGACGAACGCAAGGCCAAGTTCACCGAGCGCATGACGGCGAAGTATGCGCAGGCGAAAGAGCAGGCCGAAGCCGACATGATGGCTCGCCTGATGGACGATTACGAGCGCAACCAGAAGGCATGGTGGCGCGACGAGGAGCGGCAGGTCCGCCGCGAGGTACAGTCCGAAGTCGACGAACGGCCAGAGCAGCGCGCCTATTCGTGGCTCACTGGCAAGGGTTGGAAGGATACGCGCGAGGCGCACACCGAAGCTGCCTTCACCGAATCCGAGGTCATGCGGGCGCTGCAACAGGCTCCCGAGCTGGGATTCTTCGAAGCGAACGCCACGGACGAAAGCCTCAAGGCGCTGCACCAGAAGATGGTCGACAACGGCATTGTCCCGGTCATCCTCCTATTCAAGACGAGTTCTGGCCGGGTGATCGCCTTCCCGGGTGATACCGGGGACTTCGGCTTCCATCACGATCTGGCGCGCGAAGTCTTCGGGCTGGGCGACCTCCAGCTTCAGCATGGCGTCTACAACCCGCGCCGCTGGCCCACCATCGAGGCGATGAACGCGGCCGGCGCTCATGCCTGGTACGGCACAAGCGGCACGCAGGCGGACACCGTAGAGGCTTCCCCGCTTCAGGCCCGCCGCGTCCAGAGCCTCGCCCAAAGCGGCACGGAGAATCTGCTGGTCTATCGTGGCGCAGGCGAAGGCGATCTGGCCGGCGTCGGCCGCCTTGGCTCTGGCGTTTATCTCGCAGAAGACCCCGAGATTGGAGCGGAGTGGGGCGGTGAGACGGGCAAGGTCGATGCCTATCGCATCAACGGCAAGCTGTTCGATCTGGACGAGACAACCGCGCAGGGTATCGAGAACTACCAGAAGCAGGAGAACACGCCGCAGGCCGAGGCCCTATTCACACGCCTGAAGGCCGAGGGCTATGTCGGCGTCCGCGATCCATGGTCCGGCCATATCAACGTCTTCGATGCCAAGGACATGCAGCGGGTTCCGTCCGAAGACAAGGAACTCGGCACGACCTGGACCAACTTTGTCGATGATGAAGAGGCGACGAGTGCGCTTGCGCAGACTGCCTTCGATCTTTCGACACCCGAACAGCGCGCCCGCTGGGTGGCGAATGAGACTGTATCGTCCAGCATTCCGGGCGAGGCGACAGACGCCAAGCAGTGGGGTTTTGTGCTTGATGACGGTACGGGCATTGTCGTCTCGATCGCCCCTGATCCAAACGGCGAAGATGTCATCGAGTGGACATTCCTTGATCGCCTGAAGGCTCGCGAGAGTGTTTCCGACCTCTACAAGCAGGGTGGCCCTGAGCTTACCGTCTCGCAGATCAAGCAGCTTCTGGTGCGCCTCGCGGCCATCATCGAGACGGACATGCGGGAAGGCGGCAGGGATGCTTATGCGTTCACGCCCGCGACGGATGCAATTGGCCGGATCAATGCGAGGTTATTGAAACTCATCGATACAGGCCCATTTGCGGTACTTGAGAACTATGACAACGGATCGGACGTCCTGATCCTTCACAAAGACGCGGACATCGACAGTTATGGCAGAATCCTCCCGAGGCCGGAAAACGAAAACCGCCATTACGAGTGGGATGACGGCCAAGACGCAGAAGCCCGTCAAGACGCCTTCTACGCCAAGGTCGAGGCGTTGGCCCGACCCATTCGACCGGCTGCCACCAGATCTGCTGGATCAGGCGCTGTCCGAACTGGAAGCGGAACGCAGGGCGGGGATGCACTAGCTCAATCCTCCTCCAAGCTCGATATGTCAGAGCCAGCAAGGATGGAGAGGGCGAGAGCGGACGGCTTTGATACGAGCAAGGTGCTGTATCATGGCAGCCCGAACGGCAAGATCGAGGAGATGCAACGCGGCACTGGTTACCTCGGTGACGGCGTGTATCTCACCACGGATCGGAAGGCTGCGGCGGGCTACAAGACACAATCTGGAAACGAGCGCGGCGTTGGTCCCCTCACGAAAGCCACCCGCACTGTTACGGGCAAAGTCTACGAGACTTTCGTTCGCGGCAAAGGCATCAGCGCGGAAGATTATCAGGCGCTGGTCAACAAGCTAAATCTGGACGCAGCAAACGGCAATATTTTTGCTGCTGATCCGTCGCAGACCCGCGCGAAGATGATCGCTCAAAGCCAGCTCAGTCAGCAGGGCATCACGCACGTGGTCGATGGTGACCTCGTCATGGTGTTCAACCCGAAGAACGTGCGCCAAGCAGACGCCGCCTTCGACCACTCTCAATCCGGAAGCGGCAAGCTACTGGCGCAGGAAGGCGACACCAAAGGCCGCACAGCCCCGCCCACGAACCTGCCTCTCATGCGGCTCAACCTCCAAGCCGTAAAGGACCAGTACGGCGAACAGGCGCTGAAAGACTTGCCGCCACAGGTTGCGGCCTACAGCGCGCAGGCGACCGATGCGGATCAGTTCCTTCAGGTTGCGCATGATGTGCGCAAGACGCTGAAGCAGAAGAAGCCCAAGAGCCTGTGGAAGTTCCTGTCCACCTCCCGCATCATCGGCTCGGGCAATGACAAGATCGCCTATCGCGGCATCCGCGACGATGGCGGCGAGATCATGAAGATCATCGGGGAGAAGAAAGCTGCCCCCGGCCTGATCTCCGATACCGAAGATGCCAAGAAGGTCCGCAGCTACACTATCGAACACGCGGCCAATGTTGCGTGGGAAGATGGCTATTTCAGCGGCGAGAGCCCGCCGACACCTGCCGAGTTCCTAGATGCTCTGCGCGCAGACTTCGACGGGCAAGCCAAGCTCTATGCCCGTGATGAGATCGGGCTGGTTCAGGAGATCAAGGCCGCTGAACAGTGGGAGCAGTGGTTCGACGCCAACGATATCGACATCAGCGAGAAGGACACCGCAGCCCTTCGCGCCAAGCTGGAAACGCTGCTCACAGGTCAGGGCGAGAACGCCATCAGCCCGGATGAAGCAGCGCCATTCTTCAACATGCCGGACGGCAAGGCGCTGCTGGAAGGGCTGAAGCAAGGACCGCTCCGTAACAAGCTGATCCGCGAGGAAACCAAACGGCGAATGATCGCCACTCACGGCGACATCTTCAACGATGGAACGATGATGGTCGAGGCGGAGAAATTCGCCCGCAACGAGATCATCGGCCGCCAGTTCGAAATCGAGCTTGATGCGCTGGCAAGAGCGGGCGGACAGCCCGCAGCGGCAAACCTCGCCAAGCAGACCGCCATCGAGAACCTGCGGTCGAAGCAGGTCCGCGAAGTCCTGAACTACGAGCAGTGGCGCATCCTGTCCGACCGCTGGGGCAAAAAAGCGCTCGAGGCCGCAACCAAGGGTGACATGGAGAAGGCAGCGGAGTATGCTCGCTACCGCCTCATCAACCACCACATGTTCATCGAGGGCAGGAAGCTTGGCGACAAGGTCGAGAAGGCCCGCAAGCATCTCCTCGACTATGGCAAGAAGCCGAAGCAGGCCCGTCTGTTCGCCGCCGGCAAGGACTATCAGGACCAGATGAACGGTCTGCTGGACGATTACCAGCTTCGCCCGGAGAGCAGGAAGAAGGAAAGCCAGCGGCTTGCCCGGGGCGAATGGATAAAGGCGCAGATGGCGTCCATCGATCCGTTCGCGGCCTATCAGGATACGACGAAATCGCCGCAGGAACAGCAGGTCGCAGCCGCTGAGGCACTGGAACGCTCCCGCGTCCTGTCGAAGCTGGCGGAAGGAACAGAGGCGCAGAACTTCAAGTCGATCACGGTCGAAGAGCTTCTGTCGGTTCGCGATGAAGCCGACATGATCTGGAAGCTTGCCACCCTCAAGGACAAGCTCATCAAGGAAGGCGAGCGCCGCAGGCTGTCACTGGCGGCAGAGGATATCTCGGCAGAGATCATCACCAACCAGCCGAAGGAAAAGCCGCCGGAGCCGATCGAGACGGATGCTCCCGGAGAGAAGGCCAAGCGCGGAGTCCTCAAATACTTCGCCATGCATCGGACGCTTCAGTCCCTTGCCCACCAGTTCGCGGGCGGGAAAGACGGCGGTGTCTTCTGGTCCTATATCGTGAAGCCCCTGAACGCTGCCTATGCGCATTTGTCAGACCTGCGCAAGCAGATGGGCTCGGAACTGGACAACCTGTTCTCGGCCTACTCCAAGGAAGAGCGCGCTCGCTTCTACAAGGACCGTCAGCACTTTGCTTCGCTGGGTGTGAGCCTTACCAAACAGGGCAGGCTGGCTGTCGCGCTCAACTGGGGCAACGAGAAGAACCGCCAGCGCCTGATGGATTCGACCGGCTGGAGCGAGGCAGGCATTCAGGAGGTCCTTGATACGCTGGACAAGCGCGACTGGGATTTCCTGCAGGCGACGTGGGATTATCTCGACACCTGGTTCCCCGAGGCGAACCGTGTGCATGAGGCCATTCACGGCGCGCCAATGGACAAGGTCCAGCCGCTTCCGATCGCGACGCGGTTCGGCATCTACAAAGGCGGCTATTATCCGATCGCCTTCGACCCGGAGCTTTCGTCCAAATCCGGCCAGCGCAAAATGGAAGCCGACGCCAAGCAGATGTCCGGCAGGATCGGGGTTCGCTCCGCGCCGGGCTTCTCGAAACAGCGCGTCGAGGGCAAGGTCACGCTGCCGCTCAAGCTGTCCGTGTTCGATGTCATCACGCGGCATCTGGATCAGGTTGCAACATCGATCGCCACGGAAGAAACCCTGTTCGATGTCGGCAGGCTGATCCGCCATTCCGAAGTTGAGGATGCAATCGTCAAGCATCATGGACGGCAGGTCTACAACACCATCGTCAACACGCTGGTCACGACCAAGTTCGGCATGGAAGGAACGTCTGGAATCCTTGCCCATCTTCGCAACGGGGCAACCGTTGTCGGGCTGGGCTGGAAAGTCACCACGGCGCTGCTTCAGCCGCTTGGTATCACCAACTCCATCGTTCGCGTCGGCGGTTACTGGATGGCAAAGGGCTATGCCCGCATGGGCAAGGACGCCGCAACCATCCAATCGAGCGCCGACTGGATCATGGAACGCTCCGAGTTCATGCGTCATCGTCGGGAAGCGCAAAGCCCTGAACTTGCGGCCTTGAAGGACAAGATCAAGAAGGGCGGGATCATGCCGCGCTGGCTGACGCATTCGATGTTCGCGCTGATGTCGAACGTCCAGTACTATTCGGTAGACATGCCGACCTGGTATGGTGGCTACTACAAAGCCAAGGCGGCCGGGCTAGAAGATGGCGAGGCGTTTGCTCAGGCAGACCAGGCCGTGATCGATGCGCAGGGTGGCGGCGAACTCCACCAGACAGCTGCGATCCAGACGGGAGCCGGGACCAAGTACGCGGCTGCTCTAAGGCTCCTGACCAATTTCATGAGCTATATGGTGACAACCTATAACCTCGCCACGCAGCGCGCGAGGAATGCCAACACGACCCTCAAGATGGCGGCGCTATCGTTCGACCTGATCCTGATCCTCGCAATCCCTGTCGCGGGAAAGATGATGCTGGATGCATGGACGAAGGGCGGCGGGGGTGACGACGATGATCTCTGGGAGAAGTATGCCCGGGAACAAGCGGCCTTCCTGATGTCTCCCTTCGTCGGCCTGTCGCAGATTGCAGGCGCCGCAAGGGGCGATGACGCCTTCAGCTATCGCGGTCCAGCCGGTCTCGGCATCTTTGGCGAGATGACGAATGCCGGAAAGGCGCTGGCTGAACTTGACCTCGATGAAAGCTTCTGGCGTCCCGCCAACAAGGCCGCGGGCATGATGCTGCATTACCCCGCCGCACAAGCTGACCTCACTTTCCGCGGCGCACTCGCGCTCTGGAACGGCGAGACGCAAGATCCTGGCGTCCTCTTCTTCGGACCCAAAGCGAACTGACCTGACCACAACTCGACTGACCTTCAACCCCGCTTCATCGCGAGGAACACGAGCCTATGACCCTGTCCACACAGACCCCGCGCGTCGTTGTTATCGGCAATGGCACCCGAGGGCCATACAGCATTGTCGACAGCACGTCGCAGGCGATCAGGGCGATATCGACCAGCCATATCCGGCTGACGCGCTTTGACGCCTCGACGGATGACAATGCTGACGGCTCCCTGCTGGTCGAGAATACGGACTACACGATCGGCGGCACGCAGGATGCACGGACCTTCACGCTGGCGTCGACCGAAGATGTCCTGACCTCTAGCCAGCGCATCCTTGTCGAGCGGGTGCAGGGCTACACGCAAGACCTCGATCTCACTACGGGCGGGGCTTTCAATGCGTCATCGGTCGAAAGCCGCCTCGACAAGCATCTGGAGTATATGCAGGAGCTGAAGGCGCGGCTCGATCGCACAGTCTCGCTGCAATATGCGGATAGTTCAACTAACGTCGCCCTTCCTTCGCCGCCGACGAGCGCAACCAAGTTTCTCGGGCACAACACGTCTGGTGAGATTGCTCACGTAACGGCGGCGGACCTTGGCGTTGATCTTGTTCTCGGATCTGGCTGGGAAACTGTGCTGGGGCTTCCTGCCGCTGGAACGCTGGACAACCTCTCAGGCGTTCGCTTCGTCGCTACCTATGCCGCGCTGACGGCGCTGTCGACTGCCACAGGTCTGAGCGACAATTCGATCTATTGCACTTATGCCCGCGCAACCGAGGAAGATGGCGGTTTCGGCTTCTGGCGGTATGACAGCGCCAGCACAACAACGGCGGATGGCGGGACGATCCTTGCAATTGATGGCGGTGGGGCAGGACGGTTCTTCCGGCTGTATGCTGATGATATTCATGTCGAATGGTTCGGAGCCAAGGGCGACAACAGCACGGATGACTCGACCGCGATCCAGGCGGCGTGCCTGTGTGCGCAAACCAAGGTGCAGAGCTATCAGCCCACTCTCGATGTGGTCGGAACGTATATTCAATCAGTCGGAAAAGTCATCTTCCAGCCCGGCAAGATATACAAGATCGGGACGACTATTGCGCTCTACAGCGGCAACCACTGGGTTGCATGGCAGGTCATTTTCCGCGCCCATGCTTCTCTTGGTTCAAGCCCAATGGTGCAGGCCACATCGGGCGGCGGGACCTATAACGGACGCTTTGTCACGATCGAGGGCGCCAAATTCGAGGGTGGCGCAAAGCACATTGACATCGACAACGGCAATATCGGGTCCTCGCGAATCCTGTTTCTGGAGTGCGAATTCTGGGGCGCTTCGACCAGAGCCGTTCACCAGAAAGCCGAAAGCGCGCGGGTCGATTATGTCCGCTGCACCTTCCAGCAGAATGCTCATTCTCTCCTGATTGAGCACACCGTAAACGGGTCGGCCTCGCAGACTTTCATGTGGGACTGCCTTGTGCAGCAACCGCGCTGGTCGGCCAACAACCAGAACGCGATCGAGAACCGCGGCTATTATACCAACGCCACGGATAATGGCGGCGGCAGTCTGCATATCTTTGGCGGGGCTTTCTCGGGCTTTGAAGAAGCGACGAACTCCTATACGGGGCTTGCCTGGATCAAGGCCAACGAATGCGAAGAGGTCTCCTGCTACAACGTCCGGTTCCCGCGAGAGCTGGGCGCCGTCTGTGCGATCGATAACTATTGCTCCTTCAGGACGGCTGATACTGCACCGCCGACAGTCATTCGTCTGGAGGATTGCGAGCTTGCGGACATGACGTCCAACAGTTCGGATCGCGTGCATGGCGTGCGTCTCCATTCTGTTCCGAACATGCTTGCCGTCTCCCGCTGCAAGACCAGCCTATATGTCCCGATTGTTGAATTTGCGACGGGCACGACGCCGTCGAGTCTGATATCGGGAGGAACCCGCGATCTGGTGAAGATCGACATCAAGGGCAACTTCTCGGCCTTTGAAACCAGCGTCAGCCCAGTATCCGACTATATTCCTGATGTACTGCGCCCATACGACGTCTGGCTCAAGGGCTCGGTGATTGCGCATAAGAATGCGTCAGATCAGGCCAGCGTTGCCGATGCAACCGCCACCAAGGTCACATTTGCAACCGAGGCGCTTGACACGGCCGGCATCTGGGATGCGGCGAACTCCAAGTTAACAGGTATCATTGGGCAGGTATCTGTTACGGTCAATCTCTACATCACCGGCACAATCGCGGCCGGTGGGGCTAACCAGATCATCCTCTACAAGAACGGATCGGCCCATAAATACGGCCCGATTACCCACGCTGTCAGCACAAGTGAATTAAGTCTCAGCGCGACCTTTATTGTCGATCTTACCGCGCTAACTGATTATCTTGAAGTGTACGTCTACGTGGATACATCTGCCGGAACATCGACGGTCAGCGGCTCAGTTGCCAGCACCCTATTCCAGGCGATGCAGATATAGACAAGGGTTGGGACATGATTGGTAAGAACTCGGACGAGCGCCCGACTGCCGATGACGGTTTCAAACGACCGGAAACCGGGCCGCCAAAAGATACAATGGCAGACGACGATAGCACACAGGCGCCTGAACCTCCAAAACCACCGCCGATAAACTTCGACATCATCGGAGACGGCGAGGACTAGGTTCACCCATGGGCCGCTCTTTTGAGAGCGGCCTTTCAACATCTGGAACACACCCATGACCAAGACGGATCGCCGGCCCGCAGGGCTGAAGGGAAAGCCTGTGCCTGATTTCGTCCCCGACAATCGAGCAACAAGTCTCGCCCGCCACCTTCTCAGTCTTGGCTATGTCCAGCGCTGCCCGCTCCATCCGCTGCCTCGCACAGAAGATCCGACGAACGGATACGACTTTTTCTGTCAGGATGATGGGGACGGATATGGCGAATTTCTGGTTGAGTGGCACACCGACAGACGACCCGTCGCTCCGCTTGGCTATCCCGATGAAGCTGGTCCCACAGCCGAAGAAGTCGAAGCCCTTCGTGAGCGAGCCGAAGCCGCAGAGCGGGAACTGGCGGAACTCAAAGCCAAGACGCAACCCGACGAAGAAGACGCCCGCCCGCTCCCCCCAGTCCCGTCAGAGACGCTGATGACTGACTACGGGAAGGTAGGCCAGCCTGATCCGGTCGAGGAAGAGATCACCACCGAGCATCTGCTTGATGCCATGCGGACAGACGCCGACGCCGCAGGGGATGTTATCGCAAAGCTCTCCCGGGACAAGCGCCGCCGCTTCACCGAACTGCTGAACGTCGAACTGGCCGAGCTTCAGCAACTGCATGGCGCGGCCGGTGAGAACCTGGAGCGTGAATCCGACATCGAAAAGCTGCTGGGCCTGTTCGCCCGCGTTGGCGAGATGTGACCAATGAACGGGGCTGGGAATCGTGGCGGACGAACCGAACTGGCTGAGAGACCTGCTCCTGCAAACGCAGGACCGGTTGCACGAAATCGACAAGGACATGGCGGTCCAGAAGGTGCTTCGGGACAAGGCTCCCGATGACGCCGACCTCGACAAGCTTGAAGCAAAGATCGGACGCGAAATGAGACAGTCCTCGGAAGCTGACAGGATTTACACCGACACGGCCATCGGGCGCGCGCTGGAGACGTTCCATGAGGCATCCGAACGGCGTGACACGGAACTCAGGAACGCCTTCCGAAGCGATCTGAAAGAGTTCGTCGGGATGCTCAACGAGCGCAACCTCGCAGCCGAGAAGGAAACCCGCCGCAAGCTCGTCCGCTACTGGTTCATCTTCGCGGGCGCTCTCACTTCGATCATCGCGGCTATCCTTGCCGGCGCTCCGGCTGAAGGCTTCCGCGCGGTCGGTCACTTCTTTGGAGCGTTCTAATGACGAAATGGATGAACGCATTCCTTGAGTTTAAGAACGAGGCCGACGCGACCCGCAAGTTCGCGCTGTTCGCTGTCGTCATCATCACGCTCGGCCTCGCATCGCTCAGCGTCACAGGCGTTGTTGCAACCGCCAGCTGGTCATGGCTGAGCGCCTTTCCGATCATCTGCATGGTCATTGCCGTGCTCGGCGCGGAGCTTCTTGCCACCGTCGCCTTTATTCGGATGCTGACAGCCTCGACGCAACTTCGGAAGGTCGTCGGGGCCTTCATCTTTCTCGGACTGGCGGCCGTGGGCGTGCACAACGCCGAAAACGGAGCCAGAGTTGTTTGGGCCAGCCGCTTTGCGGAATCGTCCTCTTCACTAGCTGCGAAGGCGGAACTGGCGGGCGAGGAGGCCGCAACCCTCAAGACTGCGCAGGATGCAGCTGTAGGCGGAACGGGACAAGAGCTTGAGCGCGTCAGGACACAGATTGCCGAGTTGAAGACCGAACAGCAGATCATGGCGAGCATGAGCCCCGAGGGGATCAGCAAGGCGCAATCGCTGCTTCTCGCTCAGGGCCTCTATTTCGGCAGCGTCGATGGCATCCGGCAGGACAAGACCGAAAGCGCGATGCGAGCGCGGGGCGAGGCCATTCAAGGCGAGCTTGCCACGCTCAAAGCCCGGGAAGACGGTCTGATGCAGGGGCAGGCTTCGCCCGTGATGCAAGCCAATACGGACAAGCGGCTTGAGCAGATCGCAAATGCTGACAAGGCCTCTGCCGCATTTTGGGCATGGCTCTGGCTGATCATCATGCTCTGCACGCTCGAAGGCTCCCGCAGCCTGAGCCTCTGGGCCTACATCACCGACATCAGCGCGAAGGACGCCAACCTCGATCGGCAGCGCTCGGATGAATTGGCCGAGCTTCGCCACCAGAATGAACTGGCAGCACTTGCAGCGCAGAGGGTCACCACCCCTCCGGCTGCGGCACCGCCACCTCCAGTTGTTGAGCCTGTTGCCACGCCAGAACCGATCGCAGCAGCGGCGCCAGAGCCGGAACCCGAGCCGCTGGAACTGACGCAGGTGGCTCCGCCAGAGCCAGCCGCGGAGGAGCCCTATCCGACATGGCGTCCTGGCATCATGGCGGCGAACCACGCAAGGGCGGCCAAAAAGGCGCGTGAGGAAGCTTACATCGTGGTTCCGTCCCTCGTGGCGCGCGACCAGAGCAAGCAACTGCAAGCGGCTGAATAAGGGGCAGGGCAATGGCGCTTATTGGAATCGACTTCGGTTCAACCAACACATGCGCGGCGATCTTCTGGGAAGGCCGCGTCCGCATGATCGAGATGAGCGCGGGAGGCATGACCAGCATTCCGTCCGTGGTCTGCATCGCGAACGAGGAAGTGCTTGTCGGGCAGGAAGCGGTCGAGAAGGGCAGGCAGTATCCCGATTTCGACTTGCGCAACTTCAAGCGCAATCTCGGCGTCAAGCTCAACCGCGATGAGGACATGGCGTTCCAGATTTGCGAAGGGCCGGGCGGCATGGTCGCTTATCGAGGCCCTGCGGGTTTCACATATTCGCCTATCGAGCTTGCGTCCTACATCCTCCTGCATGTGATCCATGCCGCCAATGATTTCCTTGACGGGCAGGATACCGTAACCGGCGCCGTGCTGGGCGTGCCCGCCACCTTCGAGCCCCATCAGGTCGAGGCGCTGAAAGAGGCGGCAAGGCTCGCCGGGCTTACCAATGTCACCACGATCGAGGAACCCGTCGCTGCTGCACTGGCGACAGGAGCGGAACGCCGCAAGAAGACCTGGCGCCCCTTCATCGTGGATTTTGGCGGCGGCACATTGGACACGTCGATCCTGAGCATTGGCGATGGCAAGGCGTCGGTGTTTGCCAAGAACGGGATTGGAGACCTCGGCGGCGTCGATTTCGACAAGCGCATTGCGGACTATGTCGTCAATCTCTGGATGACGGAACACCAGAAAGACCTCCGTCAAAGGGACGCAGCGATGTCCCGCATCATGGTCGAGGCCGAACTGGTCAAGAAGCGCCTGTCCGATCGCGACAAAACCACGTTCCGGATCGACACCATCGACCGCACCCCGGATGGCGTCAGCCTGCACATGATCTACGAGATCGACCGCAAGATTTTCAACGAACTGACGCGCGACCTCCTCGAGCGAATGCTCCACGCCTGCGAACTCACGCTTGCCGACGCCAAGGCGAAGGACCCGAACTTCTCGCTGCGGGACATCCATGACGTGCTTCTGGTAGGGGGCATGACCCGTGTCCCGGTGATCCGTGAACAGGTTGCGGCATTCTTCGGCAAGGCGGCGCGCAAGGATGAGAACCCGGAGCAGATCGTCGCGCAGGGCTGCGCCATCAAGGCGGCGATCATCGAGGGCAGATTGCCCGATTTCGACGTCTCCGACATCACGAACTATGACATTGCGATCTGGGCGAAGAACGGTATTCCAGCTCTCATCATTCCGCGCGGAACGCCGTTTCCGTTCCCCAAGCCGCTCCGGGTTCAGCTCCGCAACGAGAGCGACACGCAGACTGAACTTTCGGTGCGGCTGCTTTATGCAACGCGCTCGAAAGCGGAAGACTGCCTCGTGCTCCAGGCCGAGGATATTCCGATCGAGCCGGGACCAGCCGAGACGGTTCCTGTCTTCCTGAATGTGAATTTCAACGAAGACGGCGAGCCATTTTTCAGCAGGGCTGCGTAAGCGTAACCGCGGGGCTGTTCAGTGAACGAGAACCTGAAAACGGGGCCGCAAGGCCTCCGCCTTCTCATGGACTTCGAGAAGGGCCCCGATGATGGCAGCGTCCCGCTGTCTGAAAACGGGGCCGCTCTCAGTCCCTATGTCTGCCCCGGGGATGAGCTGACGGCGGGCTTCGGCTGTTGCACATGGTTCGATGGCGAGCCGGTGCAGATCCATCACCGACTGGAGACAGAAGCCGACGCAATCAATCTCCTGATGCAGAACCTCGTCGGCTATGAGGACTGCGTCCGTGGCGCACTGACCCGGGAAGCAACACAGCATCAATTCGATGGAATGGTCTGTCTCTGCTTTAATATCGGCAAGAGCGCCTTCCTCGGAAGCTCCGTTCTCAAGTCGTTCAATGCTGGCCGGATGGAAGACGCCGCGGCTGCATTCGGGCTGTGGACGGGATCGACCACGGCGAGGCCGCGCAAGAAGCAGATCGCTGACCCCGAATATGCTCCCAAGCTGAAGCAGGACCACAAAGGCCTCTGGCGCTGGATTGGACCGGAGGGTCAGTATTGCGCGTACATGCTTCGTCTCCTGGGCCTTCTTGACAGGCACTACGCGGAAGCGCTGCTTTTCATGTCGCGGAATTGGACCGGGACGCTTCGCAGCCCAACGGCAATGGAGCTGAAACTAGAGCCGACCCTGCCTTCCGAAGCCGACTGGGACGCAGGCAAGGGGCGCTGGATCGACAAGGTCCGCTACCGCACCCCGTTTAAGGACGTCTATGCGAAAGCCTATGACGACCGCCTTGACTCCCCCGAGCCCGCCCATAGCGATCAGCCCATCCCCGCTCCCCAAGAGCAGGTAGCCCCGAAATCCTCACCAGCGGCCACGGGTGACTCAGGAGCGCTGGTTCTCACCAAAGACATGCAACAGCCTGCGGGTCCGTCTGCAGCGGCTCCAAAGGTCGATCAGCCGTCGCCCGCAACCCAGCCCGCGACGGCTGGTCTTCCTCCATCCAACACGGACGCCAGTAAGTCCGCGTCGCCTGCGCCTCCTGTCGGTCAACTGCCCCCCCTAACGCCCCCGGCAGGAGCGCAGGCGAGTACCGTTCCGAGGCCCGGTCCAAAACCGCCCGGACCTCCATCTCCAATTCCTCCGTCCGTCCAGGTCAACACTGGCTCGGACATGGGGCCGACGACGAAAACGATGTGGGTGAGCAAGCGCTTCTGGGGCGGGGTCCTGATCATCGCCGGGCGCCTCATCATCGTGGCGGATATCGGCGGTCACTTCGCCCCTGCGGTTCGCTCCTTCATCGGTGACGGCGTTCTCATGGACTGGATGACCGGGGTCATCGTGACGATGATTGGCGAGGCTGTTCTTGCCCGCGGCGAGAAGAAAGCAACCGGCCCGATCGACACCCCGAAGCGTATCGCACTGACGACGCCCGCGCCATGAATTTGCTCGGCATCGGCTCTGCGATCTGGAAGTTCTGCAAGACGCTTCCCGACTGGGTTTGGTGGGTCCTTGTCGCAGTAGCGACCGGCTTCTTCATCGACATGAGGGCGAGGGGACAGCAGCGCCAGAAAGACAACGCCGAGCGTGATCGTGATGCGCGTAAAGTCGACAACCAGATTTTGGAAAACTCCGATGACATGGTCAATCAAGCGGATCGCATCCGCGCTGCTAACCCTCTCCAGCCTGACGGTTCTGGTGAGCTGCGGGACA
>Ga0208147_1000069_pt1 | contig 37468 bp, 53 predicted proteins | sample DEB3_08_DNA_FD_184520 | JGI IMG/M metagenome (GOLD analysis project Ga0208147, IMG submission 184520) | Aqueous microbial communities from the Delaware River and Bay under freshwater to marine salinity gradient to study organic matter... | ecosystem: Environmental > Aquatic > Marine > Coastal ... | reverse complement strand
TGCACGCTATTGCGACAATGACTTGGCTTTAGTGCTAGGGGAACGTCTGGAGACGCTCACAGACGCGCAGGAAGAGCTAGAAGCGTTGCAGATACTATACGACCGCCTAGTGGCTGAAAATAACGCCCTACGGGACGATATGGCCGAAATGAATTACCAGATCGACGCTGTCGGCGGGACACTGTGACCGCGCTACTCGCTGGAGCCGCGCTGTTCCTATTAACTTTAATGCTGGAGGATTAAATGCAAAGAGCGCCACAAATAGCCATATTCCAGCATGACCGCTCAATGCCAAAGCATATGCCAGAAGGCTGTTATATACACAGCGACAACATACGCATTGGCTCGATGTGGGATGGCAGCAAAGACCGCTACATTGTCCGCATCGACATATTCCAAGACATAGAGGATTAACCAATGACACACGAACAAATAGCAATCATCGCGCTGTTAATCGCGCAAGCCTTATCAATATACGCCATTTGGCTGACGCAACAGTCCGGCGAATGGTGGCGCAAGGCATGGCTGCGCGACAGCGCCGAACTGCTCTATTGGAAACGTCACGCCACCCTGCGCGACCCCAACACGGGCAAATATATCAAGAAAGACAAGCGCAATGGATAGGAACCTACGCGCCAAGATACGCCAACTGTGCAGCTATATCACCGACAAGTCGGCGGTTATGCAATACATCAACAGGGAACGTAACCTTAACCTGACGCTGCGCGACATAGAGGACGCCTGCATAGGGCAGCGCGACTATCGGCCCAACCTTAAGCCGATGATACCATCGCCGCTGATCGTGACGCACAAGCAACAGGGATATGACGACCTAGCTAGGGCGCTGTTCAAATACCATGCCGAACGCGCACAAGGGCCTGACCGCGCCTACTGGCTGGCACGGCTGAACGACAGACGCCCCAAGCCTACCACAACGATAGAACTGTAAAGGACACCGAACCATGTTTGAAATTAAAGTGATCGACCCATCCATTGATGATGACGAAGAAGGCATTGACCCTGAACTGGACTTGCTGCGCGTAGGCGCAAAGGCCATTGAGAAACACGAACGCCTAAAGGCTGAACTGCGGCAGCATGAGCGGCATTTATCCCTAGTCTGCCAGACCTACGGGAGCGTCTACCGCGTGTGGGGGTTTAGGCCGGAGCATCTGCGCCAAGCCTGCGTAGCGCGGGGGCTGCTGAAATGAGCCGCCCGATGTTTTACCCGATGGGGACTCTAGAGGTTGGCGAAGTTGGCACTATGCCAGCCGCCAAGCGCGGCGATGCAAAGCGCACCAGCCGCAACGCATCACAATATGGGATCAGACACGGAAAGGCGTTCAAGTGCCGCACTGTTGAGGGCGTCACATTCATAACGAGGCTAAAATAATGAACGCGCCGGAAAGCATAAGCGAATGGGGTTCAGTCATGCGCCTAGCCAGACGCGCTGCGTTGTTGGCTGGAGAAGAACAACGCCGCTTAGGTCGCGTGACGGAGCAAGAAGATAGCAGCATCATGCTGTATACCGACGACCCGACAACGGCAGGGCTGTTCGCCCGCAATTCCGACATGGCTGCAATGTGCAAGACCAGCGGCATTGAAGGCGTGTGCATCGTGATGGGCGACAAGTTTCCGCCCGCAGCGCATGAGGCCGAACGGGACGATCCGGAAATGCCACGCGTTGCTGCGATGTGGTTCCCTGCCCCCGGCAACAAATGCCCGCGCTGCCGCCTGTTTAGGCGGATGAAAGGCGAAGTCTGCAAACCATGTGAAAGGACACTGACAAATGACCGACATTGAAAAGAAAGCACTAAAGCTGCTGAATGATTGCGGCGGAGATGCCCTAGTAATTGTCCGCAATAAGAACCCGTGGGTCGAAGCCCTATGCCGCGCCATCGAACAGCACGAAGCATTCCGGCAAGAGGTGAGCGATGCGATGGAGCAGGTGCCTACTAAAGATTGGGACGTCCATCCTATTCTGTGGCGCTTCATCATCCCCAAGCCCAAGCCTGACCCGCTGCGTGAGATTGCAGAAGCTTGGGGTTTACACAACACCGTCGCTAAATCTTGGGTTGAAGACCTCCGCGCCACACTGGAAGCCCGTGGCTTTGAGATAAGGGAAAAGAACGATGACTGAATACGAACGCTTTTACAAAACCGTTCCAATGGTCGGCACGATACCGGAAAACAGCAGCGGCGGAGGCGGCACTGGTTTGCAGCCTGTGGTCTGCGGCAAAGTTACAGCGGCTGGCACTGACCGAATTGGTGGGGCTGGCGTTGTGATGCATAGTGTTGTCGTGGACGCACAGAGCGATGCGCTGCGTAATCAACTTTTGCAGGAAAGTCTGGTTAAGCTGCGCGATGTGCAAGGCACGGAAGCGCCAAAGCAATACGCCTGCAATTTAATCAAGCGCATTGAGCGCGTGTTGCAGGGGCAGGAAATGGGCATTAAAGTTATAGCAGCGATTGAAGAATTGAGGCAGGCTATACGAGCGGCAGGGGTTAAAAGGAATACGCCAAGACTTTATTCAGCAGTCATGGCTTTTGACGCCGCATGGAACACCCGCCAGCCCACACAGAGCGATGCGCTGCGTGCGGCTTTGGAAGCTTTGGAGGGTATGGTCAGGTATTCAGGGATGCGCGAGAGTTGGCAGGATGATAACCCTCAATATGTCACGGCGGCGCTAGATGCCATTGGCGTTATCAACGCAGCACTGGAACAAAGCAAATGACAGGTAAAGAAATCACACAGGCTGCACGGGAAATTTGCGCGCAGCAAGCCCTCAAAGGCTTTAGATCGGACCATGATAATTATATGTCCGGCAAATACGACCACACCGTCTGGATGCGCCTTGTTGAGCAGGGCATCCGGCGTGGGCTTGAGGGGCGGGAACAAAGCAAATGACTGAACACGACAAGGCGCTGGTGGAGCGGCTAAAACGCTTTTCAGCCCGACCGATAGAACATGATGCCCCCGCGATGAACCGCGTTGCGATGGATGAAGCTGCCGAACGCATCGAAGCCCAAGCGGTAGAGATCGAACGGGTGCGGGCCGAAGCAGAGGCGCATTACGACCGTGGCTATTACAATGGCTTCACGCATCTGCTTTTGCAGCACGAGGCGCTGCGTGAGGCTTTGGTGGACCTGCTCCATGCCGTTTGCGGGGAGAAAGGCTTTGCCCAAGCTGTGCGGCGGGATAGCGGACGGATATATCCATGGCCTGCCCTTGAACTGGCCGAAGCAAAGGCCCTTGCAGCACTGGGGCAAAGCAAATGATCGCGATTGAGCAGATGCTGGGGCTGGACCCAAAGCGGCCAAACCCGTGGGGGCATGGCTCCGTGTGCTTGCACTGGCCGTGCCAAGACTGTCGGGACAAAGAGGCGATGGCTGGCGAAATAAAGCAGCTACGCAAAGAACAGGAACAAAGCAAATGACCGTTGATGTTGAACGCCTGACAAGCCCGTCTAGGCTTAAGCCAGAGGAATGGGTAGCCTTCATCAAGAAGGCAAAAATTAAGAAGCAAGATATTGCGCGGATGCTTTGCGTGGAGCCGGAAACGCTGTCCAGAATACTGAAGGGTAAGGCGTGTTCTATAGCCGTTGAAAAGCTATTCCGCTTGATTATGGTTTGTGGGCTAACCCGACACGACACGGACGAAGATGGGCAGTTTACGCGGACGATTGAACAAGCTGTAGCCTTGAAGACTATATGCTCCCTCGAACTCAAATATCTGGAGTTGGTTAAATGACCGAACCAGCAAACACCTGTCCCAACTGTTCAGCGGACCTCGACGGAGGCTCGATCTGGCAGACGTTTATGGACCGATACCAAGACGAGGCAAAGGCGGACGAATTTGCTGAAATGTATGGCGCGACCAGAACCACAGGTCGCTGGAGCCGTCGGATTGGCCTTTACTCACAGGACCGTGACCGCACCATCGCGTGGGTTTGCCCTGACTGCGAATATGAATGGGAGCGCAAATGACCGACGATGCAAAGCAGGAACGCGAAGCTGTGCTACTGCCATGCCCGTTTTGTGGTAAGCAATGCGCTCAACTTGTTATCGACCAAGGTGACAAATGGTCGCATTATGAACCATCGTGCCTAGAGGTTCGCACCGGATACAACATTAGCGAAGATGCGCCTTGGCGCGATGAAGCAATCGCAGCATGGAACACCCGCCAACCCCAGACCGATGCGCTCAAGAAAGCACGGGAGGCTTTGGAGGGTATGGTCCGTTATTCAGGGATGCGCGAGAGTTGGCAGGATGATAACCCTCAATATGTCACGGCGGCGCTAGATGCCATTGGCGTTATCAACGCAGCACTGGAACAAAGCAAATGACCCTGCGCCAATTCCTGTTCGATAATTTCGGCTGGGACATTTACGATTGGAAAGACGATGACATTCGGTTCTGACACACGCAAATCTAAGCACGGCATAAACGCAATGGCTGTCGGTGAGGTTCGCGTGTTCGACACACCGACCGAACGCGACAAAGACATCCTGCGCCGTTCGGCACACAACCAGAACGAGCGAACGGATCGCTTCTACATGACGCGCTCCAAGGGTGACAAGCTGACAGTTACACGGCTGCGGTGACGCACAATAAAAAACCCCCGGCGGAGTGAGGACGCCGGGGGTTTAATCAAGCCAGCGGAGCATCACCGACCTTGAACCTATATCATTGCAACCAAATGGTTGTCAATTCTTGCCTATCGACGGCATGAACCCAGACTTGGGTAATTCCTCTGCCATGCGGCGCAATTCTGATTTGTTCCTCTGGCTGATTTCAGGCGCGACAAAGATATGCTTTTTCGTTGGATACTCGACAGAGTGAATGCGCCCTACGTCAACCCAGCCAGCTTCCTTCAACGCGTGAAGCAGTGCCGCCTGCGGTATCTTCACACCAGCGGGGACGTTGACAGCCAGCGCGTCACAGATGCGGTGGAAAGGCCCACCGATGACACCATCAGCAAAGACACCCGACCGAAGCCGCATCAGGTCTACCAGATAGCTTTCCGCGACGCTCATGCCATGCTCGACCATGTTCAGCTTCCATTCGGTCACTGGCGGCGCAGCAGCAGGGTTGAACGCCGACACGTCGCGCTGATGCAGCCAAGCGGCGCACTTTTCATAGCCGCCATTCTCATACCAGCCCCACAGCGCCTTAGCCGCCGTAGCTGACATGCGCGGCGCGTGCGTCCACACGCAGAACCAACGCCTGTCCTGCGATGGCAGCGTGATAGGCAGCGGATCGTTGGTGTATGCAATCACCATCAGGCGGTTGACCAACTCATAGGGGTGCATACCCTTGCGGTTGACCGACAGCGTTTCAGGCGGCGCAGCAATGAGCGGCTTTAGCTTGTTAGCCATAGCGCGACGTTCGCGTGCCTCTGGCTCCTTTAACTCGTTCAGGATGACAACCTCTGCCTCAAGCGCATAACCCCACTGGCTGTCCAACCCGCCGGCCTCAATGACTGACCTGTTGCGCCAATGCTTACCGCCAAGCGCCCACAAGAACGGCTGGAACATACTGTCCTTACCAGCGCCTTCATCGCCGCCGATCAGGATGGCGTGGTTTATCTTGATGTTAGGGTTCTGTATCTTGAACGCCATAGCGTCAAGAATATGGTCTAACTCGACATCATCCGACACCAGATTGCGGCAATGCTCAAGCCAAGGCTCGACATCATGGTCTGCAATAATGTCGCTGCCCGACACGTCAGGGCGTGCGTCTGTCCAGCGGTTGCCGTAGACCAGCCCGTCACGCGTCACCAGAACGTCATCGCCAGCGGCAAACGTCACAGCGGACAGCGCAGGCGCACCGCGGTCCTGACGGCGCTCATCAAAATAGACGGACGACCGCACAGCTTGTTTTTTATTGTGGATGGAGCGGCAGTCAACGTGACGGAACAACGCGTTAAAGACGTTGCGGGCTATCTCTTGACGCGTCACCATGTCGAAATAGCTATCGTCTGACTGGATATATGCGAAACGCTCGAACCACTCGCTTTGTTCCAGCCGCCCGGCTTCTTTCTTTTCGACCTCACGCACACGCGCTGCGGCCTCATCAGGGAAGGCTTCGGTTGGCGCTATCTTGTCATACATCGACGCCATGCGCTCTGCGATTAGTTCGTCACGCAAGCCCGGCGTTACCTTCGGGCCGCCTTCATTGGCTACCCAATCAAGAAAGGTGCGGCTGTCTAGGTCTTGGCAATGCCCATGATAGCAGCAGAACGACCGATCCAGCGGCTTGTAGCGCGCTTCGATCATGCCGTCGCTGTGTTCCTGATGGTTAGGGCAGACGATGCCGCACCAGCCGTCAGCGTTAGGTGCGCTAAGAACCAGATTGTTTTCGCTTAACCATGTCAGGACGTTATCCATCCCGCTGTCGCGCAAATGCACAGTTTTATATTCGGCTGTGTCGCCTTCCTCTGGCGTAACGCCCAGCGCCTCGCAGATTTCGTCCAGCGTATACTCACGCTCAGGGTGGAACTCGACCAGCCGCGCAGGGAAGTTGTTGCGTCCGCGCTTCAGGTTGACGCTGCCGGGGATACGACAGTTACGGACGGCGTTAGTCGCGCCGGGATCGGTGTAGCCAGCGTCGGCAATGGCCTTGATGGCAGCGCAGAAGTCGCCCTTGCGCGGCTGTTCACTGAACGCGTAGCCCCACTGGAACGAACCTTCGCTGGTTTCCAGCACCCATGTCGGCGCAAGTGGCGGCTCTTTTGACTTCGTGCCAACGTCGTCCAGCATCATGAACAGGACATACTCGACGTTGCTGGCCTTGGCGGCAGGTTTGCCGTCTACAAAGCGGTCAACGATGAACGAGCCTGTGTTGACATACCATGCCTCGCCTTCTTTCATGCGGGTCTTTTCTGGCAGGAACGCAGGGAACGTCGCCTTCGGGACGCCGTCTGCGTGATAAATCAAGTTGCCGTCGCTGTCGTGCTGCGGCTTCTGCCGCACAACAAGGGCTGTCTCGCCGACGTTGTCCGTCGCCAAGCCAGTTATATATTCTATAAACTTCGTGCGATCCTCACTCATCGCTTGCTCCTTTATTTGCCGTATCGTTCCATAATTGCCACTTCAGCGTTCAGGGGTAGCCCTGTTGCCCAAGGTGGCGGCTCACACATAATCCGCACCAGCCGCGCTGCGGCGGCCTCTGCGTCATCTTCCGGCACTTCCAAAACGATTTCATCGTGGATGTGCAAAACTACATCGTCCAACTGACGCAAGGCGTAGCGCAGCAAGTCGTTAGCGACAGCCTGCGTGATATTCTCACACGCCAGACCGCGCCACAGCCGCGCCCTTGGCCATTCCTTAGCGTCTGCGGCTGGCTTCCATGAAGCCTTGGCATAGGTCAGGTTGCCCTCCTCATCGAAGCGGGCGAAAGGATAACATAGCACACGGCCAGACGGAAGAGCATACCAAAGATGCAGTCCGTCAAATAAATATGTGACGCGGCCAATCTTAAACTCGCGGCCCTTGTTCCGCATGGCGCGCATATAGGTTTCCTCAAGGCCAGACCAGTAAGGCACAGCCCACTTGTTAGCCCTGCGCCATGCGTCCACCATGCGCTTCGCGTCGCTCTCCGACATCATCAGGCCGTAGATGCGCCCCATGCTGGCGAACGCACCGACACCGCCGGCGAAGCCGCACGCCAACTCTTGAACCTTACCGATCTGGCGCTGGTCTTTGTCAACGTCGTCATAGCCGACATGGAAAGTCGCCATAGCGTTGTGCTTGTAAACGTCCTCACCCTTGGCGAAGATGTCCAGCTTGTTCGCGCCAAAGACGCTGTTGGACGCCCACGGCGTCACCCGCGCTTCAATCGCAGCCCAGTCAGCGACGACCAGCCGCTTGCCTTTGTCGGCCATTAGCGCCGGGCGTAACATACCCTTCAGTACATCCGTCACGCGGCGACCATACTCAGGAACAATCTGGTGGCCTCGCACCATAGCCTGCCGCACTAATGCAGGGTCGGCGGCGCACTTGCGGGGGAAGTTATGGACCTGAAGCCCAAACGATGAAGCGCGTCCAGTAGCACTGCCTCCAGAAAATACGAACGCTCCTCTAACGCGAAAATCTTCCTCATCAGCAAGCGCCGCTGCACGTTGGAACTTCGCAACGGACGATGCCCACAGATCGTCCGCGCACTGGATGACTTCTGCAACTTCTGCCGGGACTTCATCTGGGTTCTCCTCTGCCAGCACGAGTAAGTTGGCGCGCACGTTCTTGTCAATGGACAGCTTCTCGACGCCGTCCTTCATCACAGTTGCCATTTCAAGCGCCTGCGGCCCTACCCTAGCTAACACCCAATCCTTCATCTTCGGGCTGCGGACGGACTTAATCTCGCCGTGCGTCACCTCTTCGACGATGGACTGTATCTCAGCCAATTCAGTCTCAGCGTAGCGCACAGCCGCCTGCGCCAGCGGCCTGTCAAGCAGGACGCCGCGGTCGTTGATGCGCTCGTTGGTGTGGTAGTCGGCCAACTCATCAGCCGACAGCGGACGCTGCGCCTGCGCGATAGCGCGCATGGCACGGACATCCTGTTCGCAATAATCGACCATCTCCTGCATCAGCGCGGCGTCTTCACGGAATGTGCCGTCTGACTGCGGGACGGATAGTGCGCGGATCAGTTGTCCGCCGCGATGGTCTTTCTTCATGGTAGCGCCAGCGAAGCGGCCCACATCTTCAAGGCTGCCGGGCGCACAGTTGGCGCGGGCCTGCGCTGCGGTGCAGTAGAACTGCTCCAGCTTGAAGTTTACCTGAAGGACATACCAGAATATCAGGCGCTCGAACGCTGCGTTGTGCGCGTATACCAGCCCCTTGTGGTCACGGACGGCCTGCGGGAAAGGCTCACCGGGGAGCCACGTCCGCACGTCTGCGTCATCAAATGCGTATGACATACACAGCACGTCGGTGCTGGCGTCCTGCGCGTAATTATACACGCCGCGGCTGCGAAGGTCGCAACGGCTGCGCGTCTCAAAGTCAATCCATAATTTAGACATGAAGTTCTCACTCTTCCGCTACTTGCCGGGACGCCAAAACGCCCCGGCTTTCGCACCCTGTTATACTACGCGACGACGACGACGACGCGCACCATCAGCGGCTTCAGGTTCAGCAGCGACTTCCAACTCTGCTTCATCTGTCTCTTCAACCGAAGCTGTATCCATCGACACCCAATCGGCGATGTCAAAGATAGGCGTATAGATACGACCATAAGTCTTATGCTGGTAATGCTCTGACGATAGCGAGAGCAAAGGCACAGGCTTATTCTGGTCTTTGTCCACCTGATCGGCGATGGCAACCGCCAAAGCCTGCACCGCGCGCTTGCCGCCGACTGATGTAGCCGTGAAGCGTGCCTGCATATCCTTGTCTTCACCGTTCGTGCAAACCAGCATCATGCCGACTTGCATTTCCCAGCCGCGTTCCGCGCCTGATGGCGCAGGGTCAAGCTGCGGCAGCGGCTCTGACACCGGCACCAGCTTTTCAGCCAGCACTTCGCCTTTACCCCATGCGATGTAGCCATGCACGAATGAGAACGGATTGGCTGCCCACAGGCTGCCGTCTTCGACTTCGGTCTGGTCTGCACCGAAAACCCAATGGCCTGTCTTGTCCATCTTCAGAATGACTGTGCCGCCGGGGGCGACTTCAGACTGAATGGAGCGCAACGCGCCGGAGAGTGACTGAACGGACGGCAAGTTAGCGCCACCAAAAGTAGTGATATTAGACATTGTATTGTACCTTTCTGTTTACTGGATTTTAGACATAGCTTTGGCAAGCGTCTGTCCGATTTGCAAAACCGCTGGCCGGGGGTCATTCTCCGGCGCAAGGGTAGAGCCTGTTGAGACGGCGACAATTAAGTCCGCCGGCAATTCTATTTTGGCTTTCTTCAAAGCCTTTTCCGCTTGGGCTGGTGACAGCGGCTTGGGGTCGCCCCATGCTTCTACACCAGCACCCGTCAGAAAAGCTACAGCCTTATCTTCATTTGTCCACTGTCTTGTGGCGCGCTTGTTGACCAGCTTCCATCCGGGGACTTTCTGTCCCTCTTCCAGAAGTCCGTGCGCCAACTGCTGCAAGTCCTTAATGAACCCTTCGATCAGCGGCGCTTGTTCCAGATAATGTGCGATCTGGTCAAGCGGCAGCGCCTCAAGCTTGGCTTTCAGCGCGCGGTCTACAGCGCCCGTCATGATAGGACAGACAGGCTTGGCCGCACACCACTTGCAATGGTCGCCTGACGCCAACGGCGCGTCTGCCCGCTGGGCAATCTTAACGGCAGCGGCAAGTTGTTTCTCGAACGCGTCAACGCGGGCAAGGTCTGTCACCCAACGCTTGACGTAGGGCGGCTGGACAATGATTAGTTCGACTTCTTTTGCGTCTTTGAAAGCCCACGCTGTTTCCGGCGTGCGTTTAGCCGCCGCAGCGTAGAAGAGTAGCTGGCTGTTTTCCTCGACTTCGACAGCCACACCATCGCCAAACTTCCAATCCAGAACAATCGCTCGACTACCAATGCGACCAAGAAGATCGGTAGAACCAAAAACGTCAGGCAGAAAATCACCAAAACCAACCCGGCTTTCAACCGCATATTCCATCTCCCCCTTGGGGTCTATCTCGTCCAGCGCGCGCAGCGCCGGTATCAGCTTGTCATCGACCAACGCTTCGGTAAGCACGGTCTTTTCGTAGGTCGTGCCAATCAAGCTGTACGGGTCAAGATCGCTCTCTAATATGGACGCGATGGTGTCGTGCAAAAGCGTGCCTTCGTCGGCGTAGCTGCTGCTGGGCTTTGGCGGGACGGTGTCTACCAGCGCCACGCTGCCGGGGCAGGCGATGACGCGCTTGGCGGTCGAGCCGCCGACTATCTTACTATGCTGCATACTGAACCTTCCTTTACTGTTTGAGCGGCCAGCATACAGACAACAAAATTTGATGCAAGCCTTGAAATGCAAAAAATTTTGTAGTAGCCCTTCGTCATGACTGAGAAAGAGATAGAGCGGTATTTCTGTAAACGCGTGCGGGCGGCGGGCGGTTTTGCCTACAAGTTCCGCAGCATTACGCAAGTCGGCGTCGCCGACCGCATCGCCTGTATGCCCAACGGTGAGGCTTGGTTCATCGAACTGAAGAAAGCTGGCGGGCGTCTGTCTGCGTTGCAGCGTATCTTTGCAGATGAGATGACGCACACCAAGCAGCATTACGCGTGCCTGTGGTCAGTAGAGGATGTGGACGCATGGCTCAAACGCTTCAGCTAAGGCCATACCAGCAAGAGGCTGCGACGTTCCTGTACGAGCGCGACCGCGCTATGATCCTTGCGCCTGTCGGCGCGGGCAAGACGGCCATTACATTGACGGCGATGGATGAAATGCTGCGCGACGGCTACGTCAAACGCTGGCTGGTGGTAGCCCCGAAGCGCGTCTGTACGGATGTGTGGCCGGTGGAAGCACCGAAGTGGTCTGGCGTCGTCCCTGCTCTGGCTGTCGGCACGCCAGTGCAAAGGGTGGATGCGTTGCAGAGCGACGCCAGTGTCGTCGTCATTAACTATGATAATTTAGATAAGCTAGAGGATTTATCCAGCTTCGACGGAATTGTGTTCGACGAACTGACGCGGCTGAAGAACCCCAGCGGTAAACGCTTCAAGGCGTTGGACAAGCTGCTGGCTAACGTCAAGATACGCTGGGGCTTGACCGGCTCGTTCACGTCGAACGGCCTTCAGGATGTCTTCGGCCAGTGTAAGATTATTGACCAGACGCTGCTGGGCCGTGCCAAGGGTGCGTTCATGCAGCAGTATTTCATCTGCACCAACCGCGACTTCGGCCAGTGGGTTCCGGCAGCCGGCGGGCTTGAGCAAGTCATGCAGCGCATCCGCCCTGCGACGTTCGTGTTGGAGCCGGGCGAATATAAGGACAAGCTGCCGCCATGTCACGTTAACGAAGTGCGGGTTTCCTTAACACATCGCAAGCCATATGACGACATGAAGCGCGAATATGTGGCGCGCCTCGGCGACGACAAGATTGTAGCGCAGAACGCAGCAGCGATGACGACCAAGCTGCAACAGATGGCGTCCGGTTTTGCTTATAGGGGCGGCGCAGGTGAGCCGGGGCATTGGCACATCCACCCAAAAGACCCCGCCTTGACCGCAAAAGGTGCTGTCTGGTTCAGCAGCCACAAGTTCGACCGGCTGGAAGAACTGCTGGCCGAGAACCAGCGGGCCAACACCATCATCGCCTACACCTATCAGGAAGAGTTGGCAGAACTGAAGCGCCGCTTCCCGCACGCGCAGACGATGGACGACGACAACGTCATTGAACGCTGGAACCGCGGCGAAGTCGAACTGCTGTTGGCGCACCCTAAGTCGGCAGGCCACGGCTTGAATCTACAGCATGGCGGCTGCCACATGGTGTTCCTGTCGCTGCCTTGGTCGCTGGAACTGTACGAGCAGACGGTCGGACGCCTGCACCGCAGCGGCCAGACAAAGGACGTGTGGGTCTATGTGATGTTGACCGAAAAGAGTATTGATGAACGTATATGGGCGGCGCTGCACGACAAGCGTGCGGTGTCCGACATAGCCTTAGAGGAATTGAAAGATGCAAACTAAATTTTTTACATACAAATGTCATTCGGTAACCGACGAAGGCGCACGGCTGGTCGGATATTACGACAAGGATTTTGAAGACCGCCCGCCGGCAGTCATAGTAAAAGGGGCGGACATGAAAAAAGGCGACGAATTAGAATTGGCGTTCGTCCACCACCCCGCAACTACACAGCAGACATATGGGACTGAAAAATGAGTAAGCTAAACTGGCGGTCGATGATTGCCGTGCTGTCCGACCTTACGGAAGACGAACTGAAGGCGGCGCTGGACGCGGAACTGAAGACGCACAAGCGCCCGGCCATCGCACGGCGGCTGCACCAGCGTTACTCTGCGTTGCGGACGGCACGGGAGCGTGTGGAGATTATGATAGGACTGAAGAAATGACAGACCATGCGGCGGCTACAGCCGAGGCATTAGAGAAGGTGATTGCCATGCTAAAGGCAGGGCAATCACCTGAAGACTTAGGCCCGATGGTTATACTGATCGGGCGTATGATGGCTAGGCGAACCTAACCTTTATGGGTGCGGAACGCTTGCGCGCAGGAACGCAAGAGCGCCTGCGGTGAAGGCAGCGTTAGCCGCCGTCATCAAGTCAGTGTCGCCGACTAGATAGCTGGCAGCAGCGGAGACAACGCCCAGCGCAGCCAGAACGTATGTGCGATAACCTTTAAGCATATTACTTTCCCTTCGGATAAAACTTCCAAGGCAGTTCCCAATGCGGGCCGTCCTTGAAAGCACGCCAATCGCCGCCCCATTGGAGCGGGACTTTCTCATCCGCCGCAGCGGTCATTACTATTTTAGCCAGCCTGTGATACAGCGGCCAATCCCATGATATTTTACCGCCAATCATCGGCGCCAGATCGACAGCGTGTCCGGTGATATGGCGTGAGTTCATCGTCTTTGATGCGCCTTGGGCGACCAACTGCTTCTGGCGCTCGACGGTACGCAGACCTTCCAGCACCGTGAAGTCGAGGTCGGACAGCGCCGCGGCTTTCTTGACAACGCGGACAAGGTCTGGGTGAACACCCTCAAGCCGTGACAGTGACCGCGTGCCAAGGACGATGCTCATGCGCCAGCCTTCAGCAGTATGCCGACCAGCAGCAGAATGATTGTGCCGGCCACAGACATACCTATGGTTTCAAGACGCTTTAACCGCGCACAGATACTTTCGTACCGGAACGCGCAGACCTGTTCGTGCGTGTTGAGTTGTGCTTGGGTCTGGTCGATGGTGTTCACGGCTGCACCTTTATTGGTTAAAATACTGATTGAGCATCTGCACAAAAGCGTTGCGTGCGGCGGGGTTTAGCTGCTGCTGCACCTGTTCTGACATACGCACCGCGGTCGGAAGTTCGTTCATAGCGGCCATCATGTTCGGCCCGCTCTGGTACGCTTGCGCTAACTCCTGCTGCACTTTTGGCGACATGATAGCGCGTTGAACTTGGTTAAACCCTTGGCCTGCAAGAGCGACGGAAGGAAACTTTGCGCCGACCGCGCCGCGAATGCCGCGCGACAAAAAGCTGGGTTGCTCTTTAAGCAAAAGATTTCCGCCAGCCGTTTCACCTAAAGAGCCTAAATCTGTCATACGGTTAACATTTTGCAATTCATCCGCCGACATCCTCATGGCGTTGTAACGACGCGGATCGGCAAGTGCCATACCCGCGATGTCAAACTGGCCCGTACCCATAGCGTCTTCGACGATTTGTGGGTGGTCGCCGCGCATAAGCGCGATCAACTCATCTGGATTATCTTTAGCTAACTGCGCGCCTTCGCCTGCCAACTTTTGACGGTTGACAGTTTCAAAGCCTTGGCGGGTACGTACCAGATAGTCTTTCCAGCCTTTACCGCCGGCGCCTTCAATGGCATCGTCAATCATTCCGCGGGCGCTGGTCAGCAGCGACGCGGTACGCTCCTTGGTGCCTGACCCCGGCTGCCGTCCGCTAAGCAGCGTATCGACAATGTCGTTAAGGCCGGTCTTGCGGATTTGATATAAGTCGCGTGCGTCGATGACGCCGTTGGGGTCAGCCAAACCTTCTAGTTTATCCGCTAACCCTGTAAGCGCGCCGCGCTGAAGTTCGTCCGCGCGTGTGCCGGGCTGCCCCGCCATGCTGCGAAGCTGCTGCACAATAGGGCTAACGCGCAAAGGCTGCATACCTTCGGCGGCCAAGTCAGCTACGACATCTTCCATGTCGCGTGCAACATCTCGCAAACCAATTTGCGCTGCAATAGCGTCATCGGCGCGTTGGCTTGCCGCGCCAGATATACCGCGGGTTTGCTGTATGCGTTCCATGTCAGGGAACAGCGCAGGCTTGTCTCCCATGATAGCAGCCTGTTCACCTGCGCGTTCTTCCAGACCGCGCATACGCGGGACAAACCCGGACGCAGTCATTTCGTCTGCACGTTGCCGAGCAGCGTTTGCCAATGCTTCGGCGGCGGGTACGGTTTCGCCAGCAATATTAGAGCGAGCAAGGGCTGCGTCGCGTGCAGGGCCAGTGGCGGCGCTAACCTCGCGGCGCCCAGTTTCAGCGGCTGCTCGTTGCGCAGTTGCATCGCCGCCGCCTGAAATGTTAGCCATGCGAGTGTTGCGGGCTGCTTCTTGCTGCGCCAGTATACGCTGCGGCGTATCGGGGTCAATTTGGTCGGCGACAATTTTGCCTATGCCGAAGAACTTGCTAGGCTCAATGTTAGCGTTGATCAGGACTTGTTGCGCTAAACGCTGGTCGTCAGGTGATAACTGCGCGAAAGCCCTTTTAGCAGCCTCTACGTCTTTACCTAACGCTTCGCGGATAATTTGCCCCGCCTTAACCGCAGGCATACGCGTAAGGTCGATAACTTTACCGCCAAGCTGCTTTAATACAGACCCAAGAACAGGTATACCCGCGCCATACATACCGCCTTCGACTGGGTTTTCGCCCATCAAAGCGGCAGTCCCTGCGCCAGAAGCGCCGCCGCCAGTAGTCCGCAAAGCGACGCGGGCTGTGCGCGACGGTGCCTGCACGCCTATACCGCCGCGCGCGGTAGCGGTTAAAATTTGCCCGCCGACATTTCCAACCACAGGTAATTTGGATACTACAGGGGCAGCCATTGTAGCCCCGCGCGAAACTGCTGCGCCCGGCCCTATCGACCGGCCAAGGTCGCGCGCTAGTGGGCGTTCTTGAGTTACAAACGCATTCGACACCGCATCAACCGCACGGCGGCGCTGGCCTTGCGCTTGCTTTACAGAGTCCTTACCAAAAATCATACCGGCTATAGGATCAGTAATCATGGCGGCGGCGTTGTACGCGCCTTCGGGGATGCCGATTAGGATTTCGTTAATGTTGTCCATCACAGTATCAACCGCGGGGATGCCTGAACCCTTATTGCGCGCGGCAGGCTTTCCTGCCTCCGGAAACTGCGCCAGAATTTTAGCTTTAACTTGCGCGTTTGTCGCACCGGCGGGGCCAGTGATGCGGTAGGTGCGCCCGTTAGGCGCTCTCATTTCATATGTTGGCATTAGTTACCTACCTGTTTGGCGCTGCCCCAACCGTCGCTAGATTTAGTCGGGGTCTTCGGTTTAGCCGCGCCGCCGCCAAAGTTAATTTTGGCTATGGCTGCTTTAAGTTTCTGTAGTTCGCGGTCTATCTCAGGCGTCCACATGACGCCTGCGGCGTCCTTGGAGTTTTCTATAAACCGGATAGCGCGGTCCAGCTTTGATTTGCGCGACGCCGGCGTATCCTGATACGTTGGAATGTACGTGTTCTTGTAGTTCGCTTCCTGTGTTTTCGACGTACCAGCACCAGTGTTAATGTACGTAACGCCGTCCAACAACGCTAAAAGCGCCGCCTCAAATTGCTGGCGTTCGCCGCTCTGCGCAAACTTGCGGGCTTCGTCGCCGTAGAACGGAATTTGCGACGCTATGTATTCCGTAGTGCCGGGGGCAGCAGCGGAAGGCGACTTAGAAAGCGCAGCGGTAGCTTCTTTCATTGAGTCCGTCATGTTCTTGGCGACTGTCCCAAACCGGCGCTCACCTTCTGTCGATGGTTTGGCTTTTGTACCTGATCCTTTAATTACAGGTGTAGGGGCGCCGGGCGCTGCTGCCGATGTGCCGCTCTTATTGCCTGTCTCAAACTCGCGCATGGCCTTAGCCACCGCCGGAATTTGCGCTGCCGAAATAGGCGTGCTGATGTCAACGCCGGCTTTCTGTGCAACATACCTCTTGTAGTTGGAGACAGACGCCGCGCTGTTTTCTGGCCCTTGTGGGGCGTAACGGTTGATGATCTTATCAATCGTGTTGAAGCCCTTGTTGACGTAGGCGCTGCGCAGCAAGTTTTCTTGGGCTGCAATGCCTGCTTGGGGCGTGTCGAACATAGCGAAGCCGCCGCTTGCGCCAACGTAGCCGGGCTGCGAACGGGCAAAACCGCCGTCTTTAAGCGCGCCGGGGTTAGTTTTTAATGCGTTAGCGACAGGGCTGCCCTTACCGGGCGATCCTGCGGGTGCCGCCGGCGTAGCTGGCGCACCCAACGCCGTTTTTGGCATGGCATAAATGCTGCCGTCGTCGCCTTTGACGTATGTAAGGCCTTGCGGCGCTTTTACGCGAGTGCCGGCGACTTCGGTAGCGCCCATGCCGCCCGGCGCGCCTGCGTATTTAGGCGCCGAAACTTGATAAGTCTCGTCGCCGGTAGTCATATCTGCAATTCGTTGCTCAAGCTGCTTGTCTGCTTCCATAGATTGAAACAGCACTTGCTGCCGAGCAGCCTCAAAATTAGCTGGGTTCGCCGTAAGTTTTGCGACTGTTTGGTCAACCGAAGATTGGATGCGAGGGTCGGTAAAGTTTGATTTAATGTATTCGCCAATTTTAACCGCGTCTTCGGGGCTTTGCGCTTGCTTTAAGCCTTCTATAGTAAGTTTGGTGAAATCACTCATCATTTTTATCTGCGCCGCATCCGCCTCAAAGCCAGCTTTTTTGAGGTTAGGGCTGTGCATCGCCGCCGCGCGCGCTTCTTCCGCGGCGTTATTATCCATCGTCTGCTGCGCCAGCGCCGCCTGACGTTTAGATGTCTCGTTCTGCTGCGCCATGTTCATCATGTTCGCGTACTGCGCCGTCAGCTTCGCCGGATCGGGAAGCTGTGGTCCACGCGCTTGAAGTGCTATCATTTGGTTTGCCATGCGATTACACCTTTACGTGTCAAATTGTTGCGTAGGGGTTATACGCGAAAGGGTTATATGTTGGCGCTGCCATTGAAGGCGCCGCGGCGGGTGTAGTGCGAGGGGTGCCGGCGGTATTGTTCCTGTAGTACGCCATCATGGCGTTGTTTATAGGCGCGTTAGCGTAATAGCCGCCTATCTGGCCGACAGCGTTGTTGAACGCGTTAGCCGCACCGACGTAGCCCGACGCGCGGGCTTGCCCTGCGCTAATCGCGCCTTGTGCCTGAGCGTTACCGACATTGTACGCGCTTTGCGAACCCGCGTTCGCTAGGTTCTGCGCGCCGCGCGAGACGGCGTCCGCTATATTGTACTGGTTTTGCGCAGTGTTCTGGCCTTGGCCCAACGCAAGATTGCCTTGCGTACCATAATAGTTTGCGGTGTTGCCCGCCATTGCACTCCCGCGGCCTAAATTCATTCCTGCTGTAGCTTCGCCGCGGTTCAGCGCGTTCTGCGCCGTGGTCTGCGCCCGCGCAAGAGCATTTCCGGCGGTCGCGTTACCGTAAGACATATTGTTTCCGGCGGTTTGCGATCCGTATTGGCCCGCAAAGTTGCTCATGTTATTCGACGCCGATTGGCCGGCGCTGGACAGGTTGCCCAGCGTGCCTAGACGCGCCGCGCGCTCAGTCTGATAGCGGTTAAATGCGTTGGAGTATTCTTGGCTGGCTAAGTCTTGGCCGAACCGCTGAATGCCCTTCATGGCGCCGCCAGACAGCAAACCGCCGCGTGCCGATGCGCTGCGCTCTAACGCCTTCATGCCTTCCGATTGACGGAAAGCATAGCCGGGGTCTTGCTCGAACTGGTCTGTGCCAAATGACTTAGCGTATTGGCCAAAGTCAGCAGCGTTCCTGTCGCCGCCGAGGCCCATAAGCTGCATGATCTGGTCTTGGGCAGTTAGGCCGCTCTGGATATATGGGTCTTGAAAGCCTGCCTGCCGCTGGTACGCTTGGTCATACGCACCCTGAGCGCCTTCGAACGCACGGTCATAAGCACTTTGAGCGCCGGTGAACCCTGCGTCGCTTGCTTTTTGGGCTGCGTCGTATGATTGGTCATACGCACTTTGAGCGCCGCCATACGCCGTGTCGTATTGCGCCTGCGTTTCTTCATAGCGCGCACGTTCAAAATCCTGCGCTGCCTTAGACGCTGCGTCCTGTGCAGTCTGTGCTGCTGCGGCTGCTTCTCTTGCCGCCGCAATGGCTTCGGCGTTGCCTGTCTTCTGGGCTTCTAGCGCCAGTGCGGATGCCCGCTCCTGCGCCGCTGCCGCAGCGTCAGCCGCTTTCGCCTGTGTCTTAGCGGCTTTGCTAGATGCGACTGCGCTGGCGCCGGCGCCGATAACGGCTGCCCCTAATACCGCTGCTGCTGTTGTAAGAGCCATTAGATTAAACCTTTCATATACGTCCGTTCAACCGGGGTATATCCGTTGCGCTTGTACACCTTAGCCAATGTATCAACGCGGGCGTCTGCTAACGCAATCATGAACATGGCTTCTGCCCCTTTATCTTTAGCCCATTTTTCGATGGTTTGAAATAGCATTTTTGCTGTTTGTCGCCCACGCGTTTCAGGCGTTAAATACCACCACAATTCCTGCGCCACCAACTTGGCGGGATTAAAATACATGGGGTATAATAACGCACCCGTTATACCAACTATTTGGCCGCCGTCTTCCGCCACTAAAATGAGCATATCGGGGTTGGCTAATGCTTTTTCGACAAAAGCGGCGGTGCCTTCGCGGTCAAAAGGTACTACGTGATTGATCGGTGTCGTCGCAACAAACGCGGCGGCTAAGTCCATATACGCGGGGATGTCTTCTTTAGTGGCGACGCGGACGGACGGCATTAACTAATCTCGCGGCCAGACGCACGCAAGTTGACTGCCGATGACGCCGACGCAAGCGTTGAGACAAACCCGCCGGACGGCAGGATGTGGCCCACGATTTCGGGGAACGTGTACGTCTCGCCGGGTTGCAGCGTCCGCGTCTTGACGATCAGGTTGCTGTTGCCGGTGGCCTCGCTGACCGCGCCTAAGTTGACGCTTACGTTGACCATGCCGCTGCTGAAGTTGGTAGCGGTAAACTTGTCAATGATAGTCGTGGTGCTGCTTGGCGCTACGTACTGCGTAGTCTGCGCGTTTTCCATGTTCTTAGCAGGAATGATGTTTGCTGCGATAATTGGCATGAGCCGATCCTATCAGGTTACGTTGCCGGTGACGTAGAAAGTTTCAGCGCCGGTGCATAGTACGTTAGCTACACCATAGGCCGCGATGGTGCGGCTGCCTGTGGTAGCTGTGCCGCCAAGCCGTAGTGTCGTGCCAGCGCCCTGTGTGAGTGTAATGGCAGCCGCGCTGCTGTTGACGACGAGAAACTCGTTACCCGCGACAAACACGCCCGAAGGGATTGTGGTTGTCGCAGAAACGAACAAATGCTTTCCGATGTCCGACGCAGCAGCCGTCGTGTTCAGGCTTTGCGGAACACTGCGGTAGCCAATAGTGTAGCCTGTGCCAAGGCTGTCGTTGACTGTTGACGCCGATGCCAGACCAGTAATGGTCTTGTTTGTCAGCGTCTGGGTAGCTGTCAGATAGACGCCGTTCGTCACGGTGCCTGCGTTGCCCGATATGTCGCCGGTGATAGTGGAACTGGTGATTGTGACGCCCGTGACCGTGCCGCCGGTGATAGCCACGTTGTTGGCGTTTTGGCTGGCGATGGTGCCGTAGGTCGCAATGTTATCGACGGTCCATTGCAGTTCGTCGGTAGCGTTTTTCAAGACTACTTTGTAGCTGGTGGCCGTAGCGAACCACAGATTGCACTCGCCGCGGGAGTCCAGAATAACTGGGTTCGTGTTCGGCGCTGTCGCCGACGCGTCGGTATACGTCGCCAGCGGCGTTGTCGTACCGGCTGCATAAGTAAAGACTTTACCGCCAACCAGCGGAGTGCCGCTGGCGTCGAAGAATTGTGCTTTAGGTTGTGGAGCAAGAACAGCCATGATCAGACCTCAGTTAATGTTATCAGTTACCGTCAGGATGACGGACGGAATTGCGGGTACAGGGGCGCTTGCAGCCGCTGCGTGAATTTCACAGTTTGTGTTATTCGTGGACCAAACCAGTTCAAAATAATCGCCTGCATTCATCTCTACCACAAAATTCCACGCAGCAACAGATGCTGAACTGCTTCCTGCCAATGTGACGATGGTTGCGGAGTTTGCTATATCGGCGCCGTTTACGCGGTACCAAATATAGACATTCCCAGAGCCGCCGCCGCTTTTAAGAAGCTGCGCCGAAAACTGGAAGTTGTACGTGCCTATCCGATCCACATACACACGCGACGTAGGCGTGCCGATGTAGACGCCTTCTGATATATCTGTAGAGTTAATCGTGATAGGGTATGCTGTGCTAGTGGCCGCGGCTGTTTGCGTAGTGGTGTCGTAGAACGAACCATACCGTTTAGCATCGACTTGCGGCGTATACGCTGGGGCCAAGTCTTGCCCAAAAGATGAACTTGCCGCAGAGTTAGATTGCCCGCCGCCCACTAGCGTAAAGAGATTAAAGAGATACCTGTACCATTCCCGCGTCACCGTGCCGTCTGACGCGTCCGTAATCGGGACGCGCGACGCAGGGATGCGGGTGAGTTGGTCGTTAGGCATTTGTACCGCTCAACAGCAGTTCAGCGCCAGTAAGGTAAATGCGGACGGGATCACTACCGGACAATTCATAGACGCGGTCGCGCAGCTTCAGCGTCATGCCAAGCCGCCGCCACATGACGCGGGTGCCGGTCGCGCCGATCTTGCCCATAGACGCCCAGTGTTCGTTTGACCATGTATGACCGCCATCGTCGGACCAGCGGAGCATGGCTTGCGGGTCGCTTCCTTGGCCGCTGTTCAGGCCGACGCCCGTCTCGCACTCAAGCTGCAAACTATGGTTTGCGGTACGTTTGAGATTGTTTTGGCCTGTCGGCAGCGCGCGCCACGACCGCAGCCAACGCTGGGCTATCCCGTTGTCCTCAAAAACATTTAGTTCAAACGTGTAGACGTTTCCGTTGGCGTAATCGCCGACGATGATGTTGCCTTGGAAGTTGCATTGGCAGTTGCTGCGGTGACGCGAGAACACACCGCTGTTGCCCGAAGGGGTAGTAAGCGCCGCAGTGTAGAACGCGGTGATTTCAAACGCGCTAGTCTCAAACGCGCCTTCGACCGGCGCGATAGCTGAGTAAGAAGACCGCTGGTGCCATGCGCCGGTAGACGCGTCGAACACCCATGTCTCGTCTGCGGACGGGAACGACAAAACGTAGAACGCATGACCGTCCTGCTGGTAGGTGTAGCCGACCGCGTCGCTCATATCCAGATAGTTTTGGATGCGCCATTCAATCGCGTGCGTGGACACGCGCTGTGCGTTATATCCTGCCGCCCTGTAAATGATGCCTTGGCCGCGCGCGTCAGCGCCGAGCCAGAACACGGTGTTGTCCATCTTGGCGATGGAGTGCGGCGCGGCGCAACCGATTTCGTTAAACGCGCCTTGGATCGGCGAGAGCGGAAAGTCCAGCCCGCCGGAGTTGTACCACACTTCGGTGGAGTCCGTGCCAAACACCCAGCACTCGCGGTGGTCTACCAACAGGCCGACAACGCCGTCAGGGCTACCTTCGGCGCTGGAAAACTCTAGCGGGTCGATCTGGAAGCCGTCGTAAAGCTGCGTCACCCAAATCCGCTGGCTGTTAGGTTCGTTGAACACAAAATAGCCGTCCAGATAGCCGACGGTAACCGCGCCAGGGAAGTCTGGGTCAGTGATTTGCCCGAACGTGTCGGTGGACTCGTCGTAGATGTACGCGTCAGGATTGCAGGCGAAAAATATCTGGGTGCCGTTGTCAGCAATGGACACAGGGCCGGTGCCGGTCACGTCGCCCAGTTTGATTGGCGTTCCGTTCAGGCTGGTCATTTTGTAGACTTCAAAGCCTGAAACGACGTAATAGTCTTCGCCGCGGGTCTGGTGCGCCCACAGCCCGCGGATTGGGCCTTCGCCGATAACCTTTTGTTTTAGCAGGCCGGGGCAACGCTGTAGAAAGGCAGGCTCTATGCCGCCTTCCGGTACGACTTCCGGAAACATATTTATCATGCGTGCGTCGGCAGCGTTTACCGAGCGGGCCACATACGCGCTGCCCAGTATGGGCGTCTTCATTAGTAGTTTCCTGCGAAGATGTTATACCGCTGGCGCGTAGCTACAAGGCTGTACGGCATTGACATGATGTCATCAGGATTGTTGATGCGCTTCAGGTTGCGCTTAGACGCCATAGCCAATCGCTGAACTTGCGGCGACGGCTCAACGCCAAACTCAGGCGCCAGTTCGCACGCTAAGTTGTAACGGAACGCACGCAGATAGCCGGGCGGGAAGTGCAAGACTGTTGCCAGCGTAGCGGGCTGCGTCAGTTCTTCAACCGAAATAAAATGCCATTCCAACGCACGCGTCGGGCGCGGATAGACAAACATTTCAACGTCAGGATACGACATATTGACGAAGATGACTTGCGGGAACGTAGACGTTACAGTCTTAACCGCAATGCCGTCATACTGCTGCTGGTTAATGAATTTGATGCCGTAGCTAACGCCGGTGCCGGGGTCGAGGAAATAGGTCGCGTCGTCCAGCAGCACGGGGCGGTTGCCGACGAAGTCGCCGGAAGGGCCAAGCGTGCGCGACAGTTCGCCGGCAGGCCATGTAAACACTTGGTCTTGCGTGGAGAAAACCGACAGGCGCTCAGTATTCCAGCTATCAATCATCTGGTCCATAGCGCGCAGGGCGTCTTGCGACGTTTCAGCCGATGGGACTTCGCCTTCTGCCAGAACGCCTAGAAGCCTAAGCGAACCGTTGATTATGTCGCCCGCCGTTTCCATCGTTTAGTCTTCCTGCGTTGTGCGGCGACGACCAGTGCGCGCCGGCATTTCGTTCACTGTAGCACTTACAGGCTCGTCAGGATAGTATCTTTCCCAGCCATAATCTTCGTCGCAGCGTGCTTCTTCTTCAGATATAGCAACTTTTGCGCCGTGGCGGGGGTGAACGAGATAGATAACGGCCATAAAATTATCTTTCAGAGAAGTTTGCCCCGACCGAAGCCGGGGCAAAACCTATTAGCCGGCGATACGGTACAAGTTGTACGTTGTCGCGCTGGTTTTAACGGCACGGAACAGTACGCTCTTGGATGCAACGCCTGCGCCGGAACCAACCAACGTCCAGCCAGTGCCTACTACGATAGTAGGAACGCCAGTGCTGGTAGCGACCAAAGCAAACTCAAACGATGAGTTGGTCTTCGCGCTGCTGATGTCAGCATTAACAACCGAAACAGCAGGAAGCGTAAGATCGGCTGTAGAAGCCGAAGTGTACACGACCAGACCGCCAGACAAATCAAGAGTGGTTAGTGTAGCTGCTGCGGTGTACGCAGTAGGGATAGCTGAAGTACCAAGAGTAACTTCGCTAGTATTTCCGTCGCCGACTTGATAACCGCCAGCACCATTAGGAAGAGCCATAATAAAAATCCTTTAAAAAAGTTGGCCCCCGGCAAACCGAGGGCCAGTGTTAAATTAACCCCACATCCGGACGGCCATTTGTGGACGGATCGTGCTGTAGCCATACAGAACGTCAATACGGCAAGGCATACGGTCGTTGTTGATGTCGTACTGACGAACAACGCGCAAGCTGATGCCGTTATGCACCTGACGCGAAGCCATATCTACGCCCTGTGGGAGCAGAAGGTCGGCGGTTGCGAAGGTGATAGCGTCCTTGTGGTATACAAGGTTCTGAGCGTACTGTGTGGACGCTGCGCCGACGAACACGATTGCCTTGCTGTTGCCGGGCAGTGTGTTGACGGTGGCGAGTGCGTGAGCAGCCGAGTAGATCGGTGCAACAGTGATGCTGCCTGCGCCAGAGCCGTTGAGCGTGACATCAGCCAACGCAACGAACTGGAACAACGAACCTGTGCTTTCACGCGTCTGTGGGTTGACTGAGTAGCAGTCAGCAACAGTGAACACGTCACCAGCCTTAACAGTAGCGTTTGCACCAGCGCCAGTAATGGCGATTGCCGTTGCACCTTCAGCGGTGATTGCAGCCGAAGTCGTGCCGCCAGTTGCAGTACGCGAACCAGTGGTGAACTGCTTGATGGACTGCGACATATTGATTTCGTCGAAACCAAGTACGCCTGTACCCATCATGCCGTTCTTGAACTGCTTGCTGATTGTGTCGGTTGGGTTGAAGAGACCCTTCAAGCCTTCTACCAAGCCAGCGTTAGCTGCTGGGTTGACGGTGGCATAACGTGGCGACATCACCGCAGCGTTTTCGTTCAGCTTCTGCTGTGCAGCAAGAAGAACTGCCGAAGTGCCGGGAGTTGTGCCGGGCGTGCCGACCGAGTTACCGATGGTTGCATACGCGTTTGCAACGTCAGCGTCGATGCTGGAGGCAAGCTGCGAAATGCGTGGCTTGAGAACGCGCTCCGCGAAATCGTCAAGCTGCATGGTCAATTCAGCAGATGTGAAGTTGACGCCGATGTGCTTCTGGTTGGCAACGGTCAGCGTTGTGAACTGTTCGTTGTCGTCCTGTACCTGAAGGGCTGCGCCGTCAGTTACGAGCGCACGGTCTGGAAGACGGATACGCAGGGTTGAGCCAATTTTAGCACCTTCAACAGCGAAGCTGTCGTCGTACTGGCGGTTTACGTTACGTGTAAGCACGAGGTTGTTCTCTAGAATTTCTAGAGCCTTCCGCGTGATCATATCAATGGTTAAAATCGAGTTAGACATGGTAATAATCCCAAATTATCTGTTGCGTTGTGCCTCGTACTTCTTGATCTGTCGCAACCGTTCGGCTTCGATCCATTCCGACGTACTCATCGACTTAGTCGAGCGAGGGTCGGTTGTATCATACTGGGTTGACCCAGCAGAACGAGCAGTGACAGGCGCAATTGGTGCCGGGGCGGTTGAGGTTTTTTTAACCGGCGGATTTGAAGCCAATGAAGCCTCAAGTTTTCCAATTTCTTTTGCCTGCAAAATTGGCGCTAGGCGGGCGATACGATCAGCTTCTTTCGGATTTGAGCCGAGATAATATAGAACGTCTGGGCCTGCTTCTGACGCTTGGATGCTTTGCGCCATGAAATCCGTAATCGGAAGGTTGGGGTTGTATGCGACTTGTTCAAAGTCATCATACTTGTCCCGCGCCGCTTCCTCACGGTCATGGTAGGCGTCCTGCATTTCAGATTGCTGCCGTGCGGTTTCCCGCCGCGCCAACAATTCTTCGGCTTTACGTTCGGCCAAAACCTCTGCGTAATCCTCATAAGTCTCAAATTGTTCAGGGGTTATGTCATGCACCGCTTGTTGGCGGGCCTGCATTTCCTCTGCTTTTTGAGCCTGTTCGCGCTCCCATTTGCGCTGTTCTCTTGCGAGGCGCTTGCCAACAATCGCATCAAGTTCTTCTTGTGTGAAGGACTTATTTGCTTCCTGTTCAGCAGGCGTTTCCGGCGTCGTGTTTTCTACAGGCTCGATTGCTGCCGTGGCTTCGAGTTCTGGCGCGGAGGCATCCGCTACTTCGGGGACTGTTTCGTCCATGTTTAACCCCTATGGAGTTCCTGATGTGCCGCACCAGTACGGTTAATGGTCAAACTACAGTAAAATTTGTGGCTTGACAATATGCTTGGTTTGTTCCGCCCATCGGATCATGCTGTGTAGCTACCCGACGAAGTGAACGTCAAAATTGTGTTGGCGCCTGAAGTCGTAACTGTCGGCGAACCTGTGGTTGTGCCGGTGTACCGAGCGGTTGGTACAGACAGAATGACAACGCCTGAACCGCCAGCCCCGCTGGCCGTAATAAGGCCGTTGCTGCCGCCGCCGCCGCCGCCGCCAGTATTGGGCGTTCCTGCAACTGCATCTAATATGCGTGCGCCCGCGCCGCCGCCGCCAGCGCCGCCAGCGCCAAAACGGTCCAGACCGCCGCCGCCGCCGCCGCCGCCGCGGGTGACTGAAGTGCCAGTAATACTTGACGCAAGACCGTCGCCACCCTTTTGAGGGTTGGTTCCTGCGTCCGCGCCAATACCTACGGCAGACGCGCCACCACCACCACCGCCGTTGCCGCTTGCTGACGAGCCAGTGCCGCCGGCAAAACCTTGCCCAGATGTAGCACTACCACCGGCTCCGCTCTCATACGCGCCGCCGCCGCCAGAACCACCATTACGTCCGGTAGCAGTCCCTGTTTGAGACCCGCCGCCGCCGCCGCCGGTTGATGTGACGCTTACCGCGGTGCCAGAAAGCGAAGAATTAGTGCCGTCGTTGCCTTGAGCAGTTCCTGTAGCCGCCGCCGCGCCGCCGCCGCCGACAGTGACAGTGTATACCGCGCTTGCCGTTACGGTTGCAGTGTTTGTAAGATAGCCACCCGCGCCGCCGCCGCCGCCATTGTTTCTGCCGCCGCTTGCGCCGCCAGCAATAACCAAATAGTCAACGCTGTACGGTGTGGTGGGAGCCACTACCCCGCCGCGCGTAGACAGCGTAGTAGAGGCTTTTAAGCCTATACCTATACCATTACGGACGGGGACGCCGAAACTCATCGTATGTTAATCGGCTTTGCGTACATCGTGCCGCCGGCGCTAATCTGGATTGCGCTGACGCGCCATACGCCGCCGTTGCCGCTGGCATCGCCGGGTTGTGGTACGTAGATCGGTACAGGTGTGTTGGCAGGAAGCGGCGTGTCAGCCGTTGTAGCGGTGGCGCTGTTACCGACGCGGATGTACGCGTCAGATGTACACCACACTAGCACGGCTTGCGGGCCAGCGTTCCAGCCAGTTACCGAACCAGCAGTTCCGGTGTAAGCTACGCTTTGCGTAGCGAAACCGGCGTCATTAAGAGGGCGTAAAATTTCCATATGTCGCGTCCTTATGCGAGAAATTTAAGTTTATACAGCGTGCTGTAATACAGACCAAAAATCTCGTCGATAATGTTTTGGAGCGGGGTGCACTCCTTATCGACGACTTTATACCGCATTTCCATCAGTTCGTCTACTTGACCTTCAAGAAACTCGACAATGTTGTTTGTCTTCTTAGCTGACATAAGCGAAATAGGGCCGATAAGGCCGTATTTGCCCTGATAGGCTTCCGCAAATTTGTCCGCCAGTTCGATCACTTCGTCGTAAAAAGTGTTCAAGGCAGAGTGCTTGGCAAAGCTACGTGTGTTCAGGTGCGTCGAATGGGCCACATCGCGCGCCAGAAACAATGTGCCTATGAAGTTAGCGCAGTTCATTTGGATGGGCTTTCAGGCAGAGGAGACCACGCCTGTGCGTCTTCGTCCCATTCGTATGCTTTGCCGTCTGTAGGATACGGTGTCGGCGCACCCCAATAGCAAGTGTCTTCATCAAGCACCCACGATGGGAACGGCTGTGGCGCATAGAACGCGTCGCGTTCCGCGTCATATGTAAAACCGATACCGGCATAGTTTTTACGCAGGGGGCGCCCATCTGGGTGCTGTCCGCCATGCGTGTTGTATGATGTCTGCACCCAAAGCGCAGGATCGCCGAACAAACCTGTGTCAATAACGTCTTGGTCGATAACCAAAACTTCAGTGACGATGCCGTTTTCTACTTTTGCAAAATGCGCCATGTTAAATCCTATGCGAATGTAATCGAGCCGGAGGCCGTAAATTTGTAGATTGTGTAGTTTCCAACCGTTGTTACTGTTGGCGATCCTGTGGTTGACGCCGCAGTTACAGTTGTGCTGATGATGACTACGCCTGAGCCACCGTTTCCGCCGCTACGTTGTGCGCCGCCGCTATAGTTGCCGCCCCCGCCGCCCGCGCCGCCAGTGTTGGCCGTACCCGCGCCGGCGTTTGTTGATGTTCGTGGCGATGCGCCGTCGCCGCCGCCACCTACGCCGCCGCGGCCCGTTAGGTCAATGTCATCGCCATCCGCATTGCAGCCGCCGCCGCCGCCGCCGTAAAATACAGATGCGCCAGTTATGGTGTCTAAAACGCCGCCGCCGCCGTTGCCGCCTGACCTATAACTGCTTATTCCAACTGATATTCCGCCTATAGTGCCAGCACCGTTTGCGCCGCCGCCGCCGCCGCCGCCATAGCTATTGGTAGACTGACCGCCAACAGAACCTTGGTTTGCTGTGCCTGCGGCGGCATAGCCTAAGCTTGTAGCGCCGCCGCCGGAACCGCCGGTGCCGCCATCGGGTGCGGTGCGCCCGCCGCCGCCGCCGCCGCCGACAGCCGTTGTAGCACCTGTTAGCGTAGTGTTAGAGCCGGCAGCGCCTTGTCCGTCGCCAGTTTGCCCCGCGCCGCCCGCGCCGATAGCTATTGTCAGTGTACCTGCTGTAACTGCACTAATGCCGGCTACAACCCCACCACCACCGCCGCCAGCGCCAGCGTAAGAGTCGCCTAACTCGCGTCCGCTACCGCCGCCCCCACCGCCGGCTACCGACAGGAATGAAAGCATATTGGTGGTGCCAAGTGCTTGCGAAACCCAAGTTGTGCCATTGCTGGTCAAAACGTTCCCCGACGTGCCGGGGGCGACCACTTGAACTGCGCTTGTGCCGTTGCCTAGCAGGACGTTGTTAGCTGTTAGCGTGTTGGCTCCTGTGCCGCCATTGGCGACAGGCACCGTGGTGACAGCCAGCGTGCCGCCCGATACTGACAAAGCAGTGCCGATGCTGAGTTCTTCAGCAGCGCCTGTACCAGCGGTAGCGCGGCCTAGCACCTTGTTGGTGGCAAGCGTCAGTTCGTGTTCTGCGTTCCAGTTGGAAGGCTGAATAAGCGAAGTGTCAGTGCCGTCCGGTTTAGCAGACTGAAAGTTATGTTTGAGGCTTACGGTCATTGCATCGGTCCTTCAGGCGGCATCTGTGGCATACCGCCCATTTCTGGCATTGGTTGCTGTTGAGGCATTTCTTCGTTCATCATGGGCTGTTCACGCATTTCTGGTGAGCCGCCGATCAAGTCGCCTGTATCCAGTGCGCCTGCAATCGTACCCATGACAATATCCTGAATTTGCTCAGGTGTCATGCTATTTTGCATCGCCGTGATACGCTTTGTCTCAGCGTCGTAGGCGTCTACCTGAGCCTTATACTCCTTGATGTCCACTTCGCGCTGCGCGACGCTGTCCTGAACGTTTTCGATGATGTCAGTCATCCGGTTCAATTCTTCGGTCATGGCCTGCATTTGCTGCTGCGCGGCCATCATCTCAGGCGATTGGTCACCTTCTGACAGCACCTTCGGATCAAGGATTTTCTTGAAGCGTTCCGCCATTTCCTGCGCGCCGGGCCAATCCATGTTCTTTATGAACAGATCGCCTGCAACCGACCAAAGCTGCGGGTTGGACTGCAAAATCTGGCTCATGGCATCAAGGGCTTCTTGACGCTTGGTCATGTAGCCGGGGCCAGTTGTAACCATAACGTCGTATGTACCAACGCCGGGGTTGTAAATCTTTTCGATCAAACCGCCAGTTTCCATGTCGCGGACTTCCTTGACCGGCTCTGGCTGCGTTGGGTTGAACTTGACCATGCTGACATCGCCATCAACGCCGATGATGCGGGCAATGCGCTGCGTGTCGTAGATTTTAGGGATCATATCGACAACTTGGCGTGTGATGTGCCGAATGGCACGCGCAAGGTTGTCAACGTAGTGATACGTGCCGACATCACCCTGCTTTTCGCGTGCGACAATAGCCTTAGCCGACCGTTCGTTGCCCTGTTGGCCCAGCGATGCGTCATACTGGCCTGTTGTGGCCTTGATGTCCTCTCCAGCGCCCATTTTAGCCTGTATAAGGCCTGTTTGGGGCAGAGGTGGCTGCGCGCGTTGTGGCAGCGGTAGAACGCCTCCAGCGCCGTCTGTAACGTCAGGATTGACTTCCAGATAAGGCCAGTTGGTCGTATTGGCTGTCTTCCACTGGTTTTCGTAGCCTTCGAACTGGCCGCCGTAGCCGATAAACGGTGCTTTAGGGGCCAACGCAAGCATTTCTGCCTCTTGGCTGGTCCAGTAGTTATACATCCGCTGGGCATCCTTGGCATTACGCACAAGGCCAGAGATGTACATACGGCCTTCGACTTCCCATTCGTTGCCGACGACGCGCACGACAGGTATCCATTTGCCGGACCACTCACGCTCGTCGAGGATGTCAAAACCGTTGGTTTTCATCCACATGACCTTTTGGCGGTCTACTTCGCGTGTGCGGATTGGCTTGCCGAACATCGCCTGCAAGTTGCTGTCCTGCGGCGTGCCTTTGAAAGCCGTCTGGTTGTCTGGATACAGGTGCAGCGTAGCTTTTTCGTAGGCTTTGTAGAAATATTCCGCGATGCGGATGGTGTCTTCAGCCAGCCATTGCGCCATGCTCTCGTTGCCGACGCCTTGCGACATGAGAGTCGAGATAGGCGATGCGTCCGGAAACATACGCTCATAGTCAGATTTCAGAATGTCTTCGGTAACAAAGCACCATTCAGCGTCTGCGCCGCACGGGTCTTGGATCGTAGGGTCCATGTAGACACTAAACGAGTTGCGGACACGCATAATGCGGATGTCTTGGTCGAAGCTGTCTTCGTTGCAATACTCAGTTATGAGGCGAATATATCCTTCGCCATAGGTAACTTGGTTGTCGCAAGCTGTGTCATATGCAACGTCGGCGTCCGACATATACTCAATATGACGCATGACGCCGTTGAAAATCTCTGCGACTTCAACGTCGGCGTTGTCGTCAGCAGGAATTACCTTACCGCTAGGCCGGTTTTGACGCTGTTCGTTCGTAACTTGACGGACGTGTTGCGGTAATTTGTTAATTGTCAGGCAGGGACGTGCGTTAATTGTCTGCCCTTGCACGCTTCCGCGTGTTGACAGCACGTCAGCAGGCCATTGCCACTGGTTGTCTGGCGATCCTGCCATAAACCGTAGGTCGTCCAGTTCATCTTCACGGCTGTCAGAGTACGCAGCCTGCGCCATCTGGAGGCGCGACCGCATGGTCGCCATCTTGTCGCCATCGTCGCCTGACGTTTTAGGCGGGTTAGAGCCGACGTTGGCGACTTTGCCTGCCGTGTTGATGCCTGTGGGGTCGGCCATGTGCTATTTCTTGCCCTTCTTGGCGGCTTGACGCTTGACGCTGTACGCTATGGCTACAGCCTGTTTCACAGGCTTACCAGCGTTTACTTCAGCCTTGATGTTCTTGCGGAACGCGGCTTTACCTGTCGATTTGCACAGCGGCATGATTATTTCTTTTTGCCCATCGGCGTAGGCTTAAATGAAACGGTCGTGCGTGTGACCTGCTGCGCTTTGGGCGCTTTTGGCATTGCCGTTTTAGCTGCCGGACGACCGCCGGCGGCGCTTGTGGTGCCTTCGCGCGCCATGATTTTTTCGGCTGCTGCTTTGCGGGCTGGATCGCGGTTGGCAATCGCTGCTCGTTCAGAAGCAACAGTCCCCGGCTTATACAGGCTGCGTGTGTATTTATTGGCTGGCATTTACTTACCCTTCTTGGCGGTTTTGGCGCTCTGCTTGAACGCCTTGGCTGTAGGTGCGCCTTTAGCGCCCGGTTTACGCATCTTTTCGCCTGATCCAGCGGCTATCCGCTCTTTCTTGGCGTGGATGTTGGCATATAAGCCCTTTTTCATGAGCATTTCCACCTTTTTAAGCTGGCTTTAGCGCGTTCGCCGTTTTTAGCCTTAGCAGCTACCGCACCCATGCGCGCGCAAAACGACGCTTTGCGGCCTGCATCCGCCTTTGTCTTCGGGTTGGGTGCAGGTGCCTTTAATTTGCTGCCGGTCGCAGCATTATACTTGGCTCTGCCAGCGGCTGTCAGTCCCGCGCCCTTTGACACAGGCAATTTCTCACCCCTGCCAACGGATAGCGACACCGATTTTTTCTTGTCCGCCATTAACTGCCCATCCACGATGTAGAAACTCCGGCGGAAGAATACCCGCTTGTGCGGCGCTTGTCAACGCGTCCTAGACGCGGATCGGTAGATGCTACAGGAAACGCGAACGTGACCGCTATGGCGTCCGCAGCGTCAGGCGATGCTAGGCCGCGCGCCTTCATATCCTTCTTGCTCTCTAGGAACAGTGTACCCTTGCTGTCAGGCTTGGTGCGCGGGCTGATCATGTCGGTTTTCAGGAACCTATCGGTCGGTATGTGGCCTGTTTTTAGCCAATCGCGCATGGCACCCCACATTTCGGCCCGTTTGTTGCCCCACATGGTCTGATTTTTGGCTTTATTGCCGAAATTCACGCCGCGTATCTTGTACCGCTGCTCTTTTAGCCGGTCTACGACGCCTGCGCCTAGCCCACCTTCGTCGATGCAGACCAGCGCAGGCTTAAACTCTTCTATGGCGTCGATAACATGGCCGGCCACCTCCATTGTGTCCGCGCCGCGGTGTCTCCGCAGCTCCAAAATGTCCCGCCCTTGGCGCACGGCGATGACGGTGGCGTCAGCCCCGAAGCGCGCAGGGTCAACACCGATGACAATCGGCGCTGTGGTGTCTCTGGCGGGTGTCCGTTTCATGGCATCATCGACCAAATTGCTGCCGATGAACTGATCGTCGCCTTCTGACGGGAAATTACCGTAGACTTCGACGCTGGCTTGGTAGCTTTCCGGGCCATATTCGTCGATAATGCGCTGATACAGGTTTTTATCCGTACCTTCGACATCGCGCGCGTCGATAGTGCGCGTGCGCCAGAACGCGCGCTTGCTGTGAAACGTCTCGTAGAAGTAGCCGGTGTTCCGCCGCGGGTTGGAAAAGGCCAGATGGAAGCGATGCGGCGTATTTTCGGTGAAGAAACCGTCCGATACCGACCATATAGAGTCTGGAATACCGCTGGCTTCGTCAAATATCAGCATCACACCGTCGAAGTTGTGCACCCCTGCGTATGCGTCAGGGTTTTCTTCGGACCACAGCCGGCCTTCGACCGACCAATAGCGCGTGCCTTTCTTCAGGTCGCGCTCGACCAGTTCCGTCAGCCACTTGGCGGGCATGATGCGGGTGGCGGCTATCTCGAACCAATGGCTGTTAAGGCTCATCGCCAGCCACTTAGTAATTTCTGCCCATGTTACCGACCGCAACTGCGCCTCAGAGTTGGCCGACACGATGGTCGTCGAGCCGATGCGGCTAGAGAGCATCCATATCACCAACCATGAGACCAAGGCAGACTTACCGATACCACGCCCAGAAGCCACCGCTTCACGGAACGTGTCGTAATCTATCTTACCTTGGTTCTCTTTGATGTGGTCGCGCAGGTCGGCGAGTATCTGACGCTGCCATTTGCGCGGGCCGGGGAAATGTTCCAGCGGCGTACCCTGCTGCCCCCACGGGAATGTATATAATACGAACGCTAGTGGGTCATCCTTCAGAGACGGGGACCACAACCTCGCCATCAACTCCATCTCGTCTTGGGCTGAATATATCGGCTGCTGCATGTGTGTTATCCTCTAGGCGGGGCAGTTCTGTGTACAACCCTTCGATGACGCGCGACTGTGCTTTTTCCAGCGCGCCTGTAATGCTTATCTGTTGGTCGATGTTTACGTCGATCTGCTGCTTGGCTACCCAACCGTGCTGATGCTTGAGTATCTCCAGCGCAGCCTTGCTGTCGCCATCGCGCGCCGCTTCGTACATCGTCTTGGCCGCAGTGTACTCGCCGTCAGCGCGGCCTTTGATCTCAGCCATCTCGACCAGCGGGTCAGCGTCGGCCAACACGCGGAACTGCCGCGGGGTCAATCCAGCGGCCATCGCCAGACTGTCGCCTTTAAGTCCGCAGCGCGCAGCGTCATAGATTGCCTCTAGCCGCGCCTCGGTCGCTTGCACCCGCTCAGGTGTGAATGGCAATGAGTAGAAAGTCATTGGGCGTACAATAAGCTACTGCACGCAGATACGCAACAGGCTTTGGTGCAGTGAGATTTTAAAAAAAAATTTTTCAAAAAAAAATTGCTCACGACCCTACCCGTGACAGTCCCACGCGCCGTCGGCCCCACCCACCCCCTGCATAAAACTACCTGCATTTTAATGCCTGCATTTTAGTGCTTGCGTTTGGCTGCGCGAATTGCGCGCTGCGATTGGCGCGCGCGGATTGGGATTGGCATTTCCATTTGGCTAATGCGAACGGTTCGCAAAAACATATTGCTGGCTGGCTATGCTGCACTGCAACATATTGCGCTGGGCAATCTGGGTCATGCGTTTACAAGTCCACGACGAACCGAGTTTACGTGAATGTAAACTGATGAGAACAAACTGCGTAGGTGTGTTACATGGGCAACACGGACTGGGCAAAATGGTCATTCTGTTTTCAGTCGCTGAGAAATACATACGTGTTAACCATATAGGTTATAATTTACTAAATCTCTGTTAAATACCAAACAACTACCCAGAATACCCAGTTTCCCCCAAGACCCGCGCATTCGAGCCATTTATTTCTGGGTCATTTAGTGCGAAATCATTACCCAACAGACTGCCCAGTTTATGACCCAAAAATCCGGGCATTTTTCCGGATAAATCCACGATCCAAAAACTGGGCAATTTCTGGGTCATTTCTGGGTCATTCTGGGTCATTTGGCATTCTGGAACATACACAGAACAGAACGGGAACCTTTTCAGACTCGACCCTTTTCCATACTGACCTACCCTCAAACTCAAATCGCGCTGTATGAGGCTTAAAATCGGTTTTAGAGGGTAGTGCTAAAATGCCACACAATTTGGTGCATAGGTGCAGTTTTATGCACTCGATTGTTTTTGTGCCTACCCTCTTATTGTGTAGAATGAGGGCACAGCACAACACACACAGGAGCAACACAATGACTACCACCGACACCGACATCATCGCCACCGCCGCCAACTTGCCCGATGCAATAGCACTAGCGCACGATATGTTTAACATTATCGACCTTGAGATTGACGCATCCAATCCGCTCTGCGCCGATTTCTACACATCCACCGGGCGCGTCATGCAGATTGAGCCATACGCCTAATATCAAGACAACAAGGATCAACACAAATGACCAAACGCAACTATTTTAACCTCGCCATGCAACAAGAGCTTCATTGGCTTGAAGCCATTGTCCGCACCGAAAAGGATTACGGCGCGATGCGTCCTATTCATGTGGCGCTGGTCAAGCTGGCAATACGCAAGAAAGGCGGTGCAGCTTGAAGCGCGCAGCAATCCATAACCTAGCGTTCGCGGTGTATATCATCGCGGCGCTAACCCTCGACGCCCTACTATTCACAGTTTAACCACCACAGTAAAATAAAGGACAGTAAACCATGACAACCGAAACAATCATCACAGTATCGACCGATCTATTGCGCGCTGCGCTTATCTGCGCGTCAACGGAAAAGGCGCGCTATTATCTAAACGGCGTATATGTGGATCCGCTAGGCTATATCGTATCGACCGACGGACACCGGCTTTTCTGCGGTAAGATCGACGTTAGCGACCTGCCCGAATTTAAGGGTTGGATTATCCCTAGCGACGTTATTAAGCGCGCTGTCACTGGCAATAAGTTCGACAGCGTCACAGTAACGCCTACGCAATGCGGCGATATCGCCTGCCAGCCGGTAGACGGCACTTTCCCCGACTGGCGTCGCGTCATTCCCACCGGCGAATTGTCCGGTGAAATCGCACAGTTTAACCCTGCTTATGTTGCGGACATGGGCAAGATCGGCAAACTGTTAGGTGGTAAAAGTTCGTTAGAAGCGCATTTGCACCATAACGGACAGTCACCAGCCGGTGTTACCTTCCCGCTATATCCAAGCGCGTTCGCTGTCCTAATGCCGATCCGATCAAGCCATACGGCGCCTAATACGGCGTGGAATGATGCGATAGCGGCCTAATGCCATGTTAGCCGCGCGGTCGATCGGCTGCGCGGCGTTCATGGCGCTAGTGCCAATTAAGAGAGTGAGAGACAATGACATTCGTTACACAAGCCATAGAAACCCGTTACCTTGGCCCGACCAACACCAAGGGCGGACGTATCAAAGCGACCGCATGGGCTGGCAGCGTCACGATCGGCTATGACCATGCGCTAGGTCACGCCGAAAATCACCGGGCCGCTGCCGACGCATTACTGGCTAAATTAGGTTGGGACGGCACGTTCGCACAGGGCGGCAACGTCAAGGGCGATGGTTACCATTTCGTAAACGTAGAAGGAGCATAACCAATGACTACGCAAACATTACACTTGATCGATGAATATTTGATGCAAGGCGGCTACACGCCCGGCATTGACGCTGAAACGCTAGAGCGCGAAGCGGCGCTAATTGCCGCCGCGCCGCGAATGCGAACGGCATTAGATAGCATGGTGGCAAACTATGCTCAAAGCGGACGGGTAACGGATGAATTTGTGCGCGATGTTGCGCGGATGCTGTTGGAGATCGACCAATGACACAAGACCAAACGACATTGCAAGAGGTCTATTTCGACCTGTGCGACCTAATCGACAGCGGCCAAGCGCACGACATTGCCTTGACCGACTTTGCAGAGTTTTCAACTATGTTGGAGTTCCTAATCGAGCAGCGCGACAAAATCGCGCGGTTTACATAATCACAAGGAGCATAACATGACAAACGACCGCACATATTTTCGGATGCTATCTGATACCGCACTGGCCGACGCTGCACGCTATTGCGACAATGACTTGGCTTTAGTGCTAGGGGAACGTCTGGAGACGCTCACAGACGCGCAGGAAGAGCTAGAAGCGTTGCAGATACTATACGACCGCCTAGTGGCTGAAAATAACGCC
>Ga0208147_1000067_pt1 | contig 38165 bp, 51 predicted proteins | sample DEB3_08_DNA_FD_184520 | JGI IMG/M metagenome (GOLD analysis project Ga0208147, IMG submission 184520) | Aqueous microbial communities from the Delaware River and Bay under freshwater to marine salinity gradient to study organic matter... | ecosystem: Environmental > Aquatic > Marine > Coastal ... | reverse complement strand
GACAAGCACTCGTCGGAGTTGTACCACGCCGTCCGCCGTGGGATGGGAATCAAGTGAGTGGCGTCTAAGTAAGCGCTAAGCTTTAGAGCCATTCGTCGCGATGCAAGCATATGCAAGCATATGCAAGCATGTCTAAGCGACCGAGGGGGAGTGGCGGAGCGTCCCGAGTCCGAGTCGGATGCCCGTGAGGCACGTGCGGTTTAGCAAACCGCCCTGATTCCCTATCAGTTGCCCGCTCCAAGTGTTTCATAAGTGAGTCGTAAAGACACTTCCGGTTCCATTTATGAAACGCCACTACCCTCTCTTAGCCGCGATCCTAGCGCGAACCTCGTCCAGGTCGATCGGTCTGAAGTCAGTCCTCTCGACGCAGACGCACAGGTGGTTCACGCTCGGCAGGTCTACGGAGTGCAGGTGCCCGTGGACGTTGCAGTTGAATCTCTGAGTCACCGACTGCTCGTGCAGCGGGATGTGACTCAGGATCATGTCGTCCAGGACTCTGACTCCATAGATCTCGTCGAAGTACTGCATGTACTCTCGAGTGCCAAAGATGTCGTGATTGCCACGAATCAGCCGCTTCTTGCCGTTCAGTCGGCCGACGATCCCCAGGGCCTTGCGGTTGATGACCACGTCGCCCAGGTGATACACCTTGTCGCTCGGTCTAACCACAGAGTTCCACGCGTCCACCATGAACTCGTCCATCTCAGCGACGTCGTCCCAGGGCCTCAGCTTAGTGCCGTCGCCCTTGGTGAACTTACAGATGTTTTGGTGACCGAAGTGCGTGTCTGACACTATGAATACGTTCGCCACTCAGGTCCTCCTTTCTCATCGTGTAGTACGTGTTTCGACTACAGAACGCGTAGTCCCTGCACGTGTGAAGGCCGTTCAGTCGAGATGACTCAAGGCCGGCCTCGTCGAGAGTCGCTACCTCTCGAACGAGGTAGCTTGTCCTCTTGTTATAGACTACCCACACGGCGCGCTCACAGTTCGATCTCTCTCGTCGACACGAAGTCGTGAGAGCTCTTCTCGTGAGGGTGGTACCCGCGAGGGTTGGATACGACTCGGCACTCACCCACTCGATAGTCGACGGGTAGGTGCATGTGCCCATGGATCCAAGTAGCGATCTTCGGACGCTCCAGGATGCAGTCGCCAAGGTTGGAGTAGTACGCGCCGTTCTCTCGGTGAGAGCCCTTGTAGCGAGCGTCGCACGAGAGGGGAGTCGGCGCGTGGTGCGTGACCACGACGAACTTGCTCGAGCTCGAAGCCGCGTAGGCGTCAGCGAGCCTCTTTAGAGTCCGCTTGTGATCGATCACGACGTCCTCGGGTCTTAGTCTACCGCCGTCGCGACGATAGACGATGCGAAAGTCGTTCATTCCTTGAGCGACGGTGCTTATGGTCAGAGGATCCTCGTCGTTCATGCTCGTCCACAGAGTGCCGCCGAAGACAGTGACGTCGCCAATCGTCACGGTCTCGTCGCATAGGAGCTGAGCGTTGCTCGGAAGCTGACTTCTGACGAGGGCGGCGGTGTCTTCGAACACGCCGTTGTAGTGCTCGTGGTTGCCGAGTACGTACAGGACGCGGTCGTACTTACCGAGCTCCTCTCTGAGGAAGCGCGAGAAGCGATAGCGAAGTCGCGTTGCCGATTTGTCGGTGCGCTCGGTGCGAAAGACGTCTGCGACTAGGACGTCACCGGCTAAGATCAGCAGCTCTCCCCCAGCGAGAGTCAGGTCGTCGAACTCCAGATGGAGGTCCGACATGAAGTGCGCTTTCACAGTAGTCTCCCTCAGGCTTAAGTGATGGCGGAGAGTCGGGGTTACGATCCCCAGCGCCTCTCGGCGCCCACCTCGCTTCCAACGAGAGCCGGCTCCCTGCCGGTTGCCCTCTCCTTGTGATAGTATCACACGGCGGTTCAGATGTCAACTGGCGGAGTAACTCGGTTACGATCCGAAAGCCCAGAGGGCTCGCACTGTCTTCGAGGCAGGCCCGGCTCCCCGCCGGTCGTCTACTCCATCATTGGGGTGGCTAGCCGGAGTCGAACCGAGCTCTTGCGCATTCACAGTGCGCCGTGCGTGCCGCTACACTATAGCCAACATAAGAGTGGCGGAGTACCGCGGTTACGATCCGCAGACCCAGAGGGTCCAAGGGCCTCCCGCTCACCAGAGCCGACGCCCATATTTTTATAGTATCATGTTTAGAACTCATTGTCAATAAATAGAAGTGCGGATCGCGGTGCTACCAACACCCACCCGCTCTAGACCTTACGGGAGGACCAGCTATGCCTATATATCATCGTCACCATGTAGTCCCTAAGCACGCTGGCGGGACTGACAATCCTAGCAACATGACTTGCCCATTGACGATCCAGGAGCACGCTGAGCATCATAGGTACCGGTACGAGATGACCGGAGACGCATATGACCGGATCGCATGGCAAGCATTAATTGGTATGATACCTAAGCAAGAAGCTATTCGTCAGATGCTCATTGAAACTGGTCGAAAGAATGGTCAGGCCCAGCTAGGACACCGAAAACAATCTGAAGAGACTCGTCGAAAAATATCCGAGGCACTACGCGGTAGACCTAATCCTAATCGCGGTAAACCGTGTAAACCTAGATCCGCAGAACATAGTCGAAAACTGTCTGAGGCTCTACGCGGTAAGACTCGCTCAGAAGAGACTCGCCGGAAGATGTCTGAGGCGCATCGTGGTAAACCAGGTAGACCTCATTCAGAAGAGACTCGCCGGAAGATGTCAGAATCACATCGGGGTAAACCAGGTAGACCTCATTCAGAAGAGTCTCGCCGGAAGATATCCGAGGCACTACTGAGAGCGAATCTTGGTAGCGGAGGTCGGACTCGAACCGACACTGACCGGGGTTTAAAGCCGGAACCTCTGCCTTTGGGTTACTCCGCCATGGTGCCCTCGCGGTGAGTCGAACACCGCTCTGCGATTTACAAGACCGCTGCATCGCCGCCAATGCTTCGGGGGCAGTTGAGTTTGGTAGGCGCCCTCGGAGTCGAACCGAGCCGTGAACGCTGATCTAGCGCTAAAGGGATTATAAGGCCCTCCTGCTCACCAGAGCTGACGCCCATATTTTTATAGTATCACGTTTGGAACTTATTGTCAATATGGTGCCCTCGGAGGGGTTCGAACCCCCGGCCTCCGCGATGTCGGCGCGGCGCTCTCCCAGCTGAGCTACGAGGACTTAGTGGTGCTCCTCCCCGGAATCGAACCGAGTCCTCCTGTTCTTCAGACAGGCGCGCAGACCACTTACGCAAGCGGAGCATGGTGGAGTCACGGGCGAGGATCGAACTCGCGTGACCGCGCTTTGCAGGCGCGTACCTAAGCCTCTCGGTCACCGTGACATAGTGGCGTCTCCGGAGTGACTCGAACACCCGACCCGCAGTTTAGGAAACTGCTGCTCTGTCCAGCTGAGCTACGGAGACATAGTGGCGCGTCCCGCAGGACTCGAACCCGCAGCCTCTCGGTTCGAAGCCGAGCGCTCTTTCCAGTTGAGCTAGGGACGCAGTGGTGGTGCCCAAGGAGTGAGTCGAACACTCGTCTCAGCTTTACCAAAGCTGCGTACTGGCCGTTGTACTACGAGGGCGATGATGGAGCGTCCAGTCGGAATCGAACCGACGTCACCAGCTTGGAAGGCTGGGGCATGACCACTCTGCCATGGACGCAAGTTGGTGGGCAGGGCAGGACTCGAACCTGCGGTGTTTCTGATGTCACTGATTTACAGTCAGCTTCCTTCGCCGCTCGGACACCTACCCGTGGCTTCTTACGTAGACCGGAGCGCGCCAGGTACCGAGGAAGGGTACCCAGCTAGCGTCGTCTACAGTTATGGGATACCTCCGCCGAGCGTCCAGAAGCTGGTAGTACGTCGGCTTGATCGGAGCGCTCCTCGGGCGCCACCGACCGACTGGGTCAGAGTCTCCCTTGAGCGAGTTGCAGCTCGGGCACGAGCTAACGATGTTCGTCCACTCGTACCGACCACCGCGACTCTTAGGGATCACGTGGTCGCACGTCATCTCCGACATCGTGATCGCGCGCTCGCAGTAGGCGCACCGACCGTGGTCGCGATAGAAGAGGGACTCGTTCTTAAGCTTGACGCCCTCCTCGATCGACTTGGTGTCGGTTCGCGCTATCACCGCGGGCCACCGCATGACGTGAGTCGGCGTGAGTATGCGCCTGTCGTACTCGAAGACGACGCGGCACGTGTCGTTGCACACGCGAGTCACCGCGTCTTCTGCCGGTATAGTGTGAAGGGGGAAGGCGCTGATCGGCATGTAGTTCGAGTTCAAGACTAACGTACGTAGACCGATCACAGCCGCCTCCCTTGCGATGGAGGGCTCTGGCGAAGTCGAGTCGCTTGGTGCCGACTTAAAAGGACGGTGCAGCTGCCCCGCTGCGTTTAGACCTCAGAGCCCGTGAGTGGTCTGCGCGGAGGGATTTGAACCCCCGTTATTCCTGACCCCAAATCAGGTGCCATACCAGGCTAGGCGACGCGCAGTTAAGAGTGGAGGACTCCGGCGGAGTCGAACCGCTTGGTGCTGGTTTAAGAGACCAGTGCATCTGCCCCGATGCGTAAACCTCGAAGTCCATATGGTGGCGGCGGTCGGACTCGAACCGACACTGACTAGTTCCTAAGACTAGCGCCTCTGCCTTTGGGCTACGCCGCCGTGAGTGGTACCCGCTCTGGGAGTCGAACCCAGACCCCACGCCTATCAAGCGCGTGTTCTACCATTAGACTAAGCGGGATTCTGTTGGTGCCCCGTCCCAGAGTCGAACTGAGACATCCTCCTTACGAGAGAGGCGTGCTGCCGCTATCACCAACGGGGCGTGGTCGCTCAGCAGAGAGTCGAACTCTGAGACGCGCGCTTATGAGACGCGCTCGACGGCCGCGTCCTGAGCGAAGTGGCGCTTCCTGCAGGACTCGAACCCACAACACCCCGGTTCGTAACCGGGTGCTCTTTCCAGTTGAGCTAAGGAAGCATATAAATAGAATGCGGATCGCGAGACGCCAATCTCCACCCGCTCTAGACCTTACCAGGAGGACCAGCTATGCCTATATATCACAAACATCACGTAGTCCCTAGGCACGCCGGCGGGACTGACGATCCTAGCAACATGACTTGCTCACTAACGATCCAGGAGCACGCTGAGCATCATAGGTACCGGTACGAGATGCTAGGCGAATGGCAGGATCGGATCGCGTGGCAGGGTTTGCTAGGTATGATACCTAAGCAAGAAGCTATTCGTCAAATCCATGTTGAGAATGGTCGAATGAACGGCCAAGCCCAGCTAGGACGCCGAAAGCAATCTGAAGAGACTCGTCGTAAGATAGGTGAGGCATTACGCGGTAGACCTAATCCTCATCGCGGTAAGCCAGGTAGACCTATCTCAGAAGAGACTCGTTGTAAGATAGGTGAGTCATTACGCGGTAGATCTCACTCAGAAGAGGCGCGGCGAAAGATGTCTGAAGCACAGCGTGGTAGATCTCACTCAGAAGAGACTCGCCGAAAGATGTCCGAGTCACATCGTAGATTGGCACATCCTGTCGGAGTCGAACCGACGCTTGCGGTTTTGGAGACCGCCGTGCTACCGTAACACTTAGGACGTATAGTCTTGGTGCCCTCGGTCGGAGTCGAACCGACAACACGCGGGGTTTGAATCCGCTTCCTCTGCCATTTGGGACACGAGGGCATCTGGCTCCCAGGCGTGGAGTCGAACCACGTCGCTCGCGCGGCCTCCGATTAACAGTCGGGCACCTTACCGTCCGGTCCCCTGGGAACAAATTACAGTGGGTTACATCCATCCCACGCGACTCTTCTGGGGAAACGCATTGGCTCTCACACCTTTAGCGGTCGCTGATTCATCTCTACTAGGGGATCGGGTTCGCAGGTGAGAAATCTGTTACTACCGACCGCCGTTCGAGACTTACTTGGAGCGTCCAGCCGGGATCGAACCGGCGTCGCCAGCTTGGCAAGTTGGCGCTCTACCATTGAGCTATGGACGCATATAAATAGAAGCGCGGATCGCGGTGCTACAACACCCACCCGCTCTAGACCTTACGGGAGGACCAGCATGTCTACAGTTATATATCACCGTCACCACGTAGTCCCTAGGCACGCCAGCGGGACCGACGATCCTAGCAACATGACGTGCCCACTGACGATCCAGGAGCACGCTGAGCATCATAGGTATCGGTACGAGATGACCGGAGATGAATATGACCGGATTGCATGGCTTTGTCTATTAGGTATGATACCTAGACAAGAAGCTATTCGTCAGATACAAATTGAGACTGGTCGAAGGAACGGCCAAGCCCAGCTAGGACGCCGAAAGCAATCTGAAGAGACTCGTCGCAAGATAGGTGAGGCATTACGCGGTAGATCTCGTCCTAATTGCGGTAGGCCGGGTAAACCAGGTAAACCTCACACAGAAGAGACTCGTCGAAAGATATCCGAGGCAAAGCGTGGTAAGCTACGTGGGCCTATATCCAAAGAACATCGTTATAAAATATCTAATGCGCAATATGGTAAGCCGCGTGGACCTTTCTCTGAAGAGCATCGCCGAAAGCTATCTGAGGCACAGCGTGGTAAATCTCACTCAGAAGAGACTCGTCGAAAGATATCTAAGGCCATTTGTAATAGGACCAGCGAGTGGCGCTTCCTGCAGGACTCGAACCCGCAACGTCCCGGGTAGAAGCCGGGTGCTCTGTCCAGTTGAGCTAAGGAAGCGTGACGGATGCCCGAGCAGGGATCGAACCTGCGTCATCAGTTTCAAAGACTGAGGTCCTACCGCTAGACGATCGGGCAGATACTGTGGCTGGTCCCCAAGGGTTCGAACCTCAGCCTCCTGAGTCAGAGTCAGGTGTCCTGCCGCTAGACGAGGGACCAACGAGATGGCGCACCATACGAGGCTCGAACTCGTACCGACGCCTTGAGAGGGCGTTATCCTGACCGGTTAGACGAATGGTGCATGAGTGGCGATCCCTACGGGAGTCGAACCCGTCTCTCCGGATAGACAGTCCGGCATCTTAGCCGATGGACCAAGGGACCAGATAGACTGCGTGTCGATGCCATTTTAAGGCAGTGAGTCGCCACCGACTACCACGACACTCACCATAAGCGTCGCTGTCGGCTATGCTTTTCCCTATCGACTGGGACGGCTGGTTAGGCCACTTTTACTTTGACGCAGACGATGGTGGACCGCCGGGGAATCGAACCCCGAATACCTGCTTGCAAGGCAGGTGTGTTCCCGTTAGCACTAGCAGCCCGATGTGGTAGCCGATGAGGGACTCGAACCCCCGGCGTCCTCGATGTAAGCGAGGCGCTCTGCCGCTGAGCTAATCGGCCATGATGGCGCTCCATGCCGGACTCTAACCGACACTCTCCGACTTGAAAGGCCGGCGTCCTTACTGTTAGACGAATGGAGCAGAGTGGTAGCGGAGGCACGATTCGAACGTGCAAAGCCGTAGGGTATGAGCCTAGGCGGGACCCAGTCCTCTCCGCGATAAACTAGTGGGACAGATGGGATTTGCACCCAACTTAGAGTCGGTGAAACTCTTCAGTCGCGTTCACCGCGCGACCAATACAGCCACTGTGGCTGCCCCAAATGACGGCGCGAGACTGATGTCTCAAGCGCAAATTGCGCCCAATAGCAGTCCGACTGCTATTGGGCTATCCGAGGGAAGCATTCCCACCGCCAAGTGGGTCCTAGTCTTCTGTCGGAAATTTCCTGGGTGGTGCGGGACTCGAACCCAAAGAACTGCTCGCCGATTGAGAGAATTGAGACTTATGAGACTCTCAATCTTCCTCAGTTCTGCTATACGCATCTCTATAGCGACTCTACCCTGTCTCACCAAGATAGAACATCAAGACGCTCGCCTCACCAATGTGGCGCATACCACCCATAAGCAAGATGCCCATTCGGGCAAAACTGATGCGAGGTACCGACCGTAGGGTATGAGCCTAGGCGGGACCCAGTCCTCTCCGCGATAAATAGGACAGAAGGATTCCACATCTTGCGACCGTCATCCTTGCTTTAACCGATCTCAAGCGGCGCTGCTCCCAACAGGGCACCATCAGCCTGATCGTTACACCAGCTCGCTCCCGCTTCCTGCGTCGTACGCGGGACTGTTGCTTGAGTAGACCTACACTTAGGATCGTATCTGGCGAACCAGTCGTGCGCCCTTCGCTTCGGTCTTTCGGATGCCCATTCGGGCAAAACTGATGCGAGGTACCGACTGCATAGGTACGTCTCGCGGTGTCTCTCGTGATGCAGTTACGGACGGTTGATGAGCTCAGCCGTCAAAGCTGTTGCCACTCCCGGATTTTACTCTCGCCGTTGTCGCCAGCGATTTCATCCTCGGTCCCGCCCGTTCGGCCTTGTAGTCCGGTGGCCGCGGCCTCGTTCCGCATCCCGGTTGCATAAAAAAACCCGGAGGAGTTCTCCGGGTACTAATGCAGCTATGACAGCTGATCTCAGTACCCGGCTCGCCTCTCAATCGACCAGTCTTCGTGACTGGTCGGTATCCCGCCTGAGCGGCTCAGAGTTTGATATGCGTGTTTCCTTGTCATGTTTTTATTTATACGCCAGTTTGTGATGGTTGTCAACATTTATTTTTCCAACATCCAAACTTTAGCGCGTTCTTCGTTCGCGTTCTCCGTTCATCCATTTGATATAGTCAATATATCAATAGTCGTTCGGATTGTATATAGAAAAGTTGAGAAATTTTATAACTTAGTTCGGCCGCTGAGAGCAATATCGTTGCCTCACTGACTTCGCTAAGTATACTCAAGTATACTCAAGTATACGCTCTCTAGGATATAATAGAGGCGAGTGGAACCCTAGTACTTGTACGAGACGAGCGGGACTACGCTGACTTTGACTCTATCCACGTCTCTGTCTATACTCGTCTCTCTTCCAAACTTAAGGCACGGGTTCGTCGGCCGATCGTCGAGGCACGCCGCGCCGCACCCGTGCAGGGCTAGGACCAGCGGCACTAGGCAGATCCTGAGTCTCACTGAAACGGCCTATCGAGTCTGATCGAGCCGTGGATGGCGTCGCGAGTGTGCTCCCGCCGCGCCTCTCCCCTGCGGTGGAAGCCGAAGACGTTCGCGACGACGAGTGTGTCCGGCTCACACGTCACGACCTCCTCGACTAGGTCCATGTCCTTGAGCTCGTTCTCGAACGCCCTGAGGGAACCCTCGGCGTGGCCGTAAGTCCGTCCCTCCTCGATGGTCCCATCGTAGAAAGCGAGGCTCTGCCTGTGTATGAAGTTCAGCCTCTCTCGAGTCAGTAGGTGGGACCGGCAGACGTAGTGAAACGGTCCGTCGTCGAGCCCAACCGCGTCGGGAAAGTACCAGAACTTGAGAGCGCTGAAGTAAGTGTCCTGGTGATGTATTTTCTGAACGTCGCCGTCGCCGGGCGCGTTCCTCACTCTCTGAAAGAATGTGTTGACTGCGATCTGACTGTTCCCCTCGGCGTGGTCCATGGGCAGGGCGTGGCAGTCGAACACCACCTCTCGAACCTTGGCTAGGAGCGCTTGGGACACCTCGTCGCTGTGGCCGAGGACTAGGTTAGCTCCGTTCTTAGACGTTGCTACCGGCATCTTCTTGATGAGACTGGACAAGTGACCAGCCGCGTCGTCGCCGGCGAAGTTTCTGACTCGAGTGAGACCGTTCAAGTCGTACTCTATCGCAGTGGTCGTGTCGCACGGGCGCGTCCTCCGCCTGACGTTCGACGCGATCCTAGCCATCCAAGCTCGAGTCGCGTGAACGCCTCGGACCGCGTCGGATCGAGTCAGGCGCATGCTGTGTAGGTTCTTCGCCGAGCTCATCAGCTCGCTTGAGTCGGCTGACGGAGCTACTATCGAGAAGATCTCACGAGCCACCGACTCGACCCTGCCTAGGTCTTGGGCAGACGCCGCGGAGAAGAGCAGGTCGTCGATCCGGCTGAGCTCGTCGGACTCGTACTCCCCGCTGTCTCTGAGTATGTTTACGAGCGCGTAGCTCATCTGACGACCTCGACCCTCGGGCAGTACGTCATGGCCTCGTCGATGAACGCTAGGTCGCTGTCGGTCGCAGCGTAGCTTCCGTCGCACAGGCTCTTACCGGCGAATATGACGTGCTTGCTGGGATCGACTACCATCGCGCTCATGACGAACGCCGAGGGGGCAGCGATGACGGTCCCAGCGCTGATGATGGCCGACCAGTCGTCGACCGCCGTGGAGCTCGGGTTGAACTCCGCTCCGACTCTCGACGCGACGCTCTCGCCCAGCGTCGCGTCGTTGGACACGACTAGGTCGATCTTGGCGCCGACCTCCTTGGCCAGCTTCTCGTAGGCGTCTGCTGTAGCGACCTGCTTGTCTCCCCCGCGGCAGTGCATGACGGTCGCCCCGCTCGAGTGATAGATGCCGTCTCTGAGAGGCAGCCAGTCTCGAAGCACTCGCGCGCGCGCTTCCATAGCGATGGTCGCTGCACCAGGCTCCCAGTACGGAGTCTTACGCATCTCGTCCTGGTGGCGGATCTCGCACTTAGGCTCGAACACGCGGCTCAGCTTCTCAGTCGCATCGTACGCTAGGTTAGCTGTGTTGACGACGATGATCGGCTCCTCGTCGGCGTGAAGCTTACCGATGGCTACGAGAGACTGGAGGATCTGAACACCCATCTGGCCGCGAATGTGGACTCTCAAGACGTTATCTCCGTGAGGTTGTCGTAAGTCATCTTCATGACGTTGTCGTGAGGAGACTCTACGTCGGTCACTACGTATGGCGAGGGAAACACGAAGTACATGGACACGCTGGGACTCGTCCTAGCGACCCACTCGAGGTACCGCCGTCGGCCAGAGTTCTCCTCGTAGACTGCTCGAGTCTCTGGGCCATAGTTCCTAGTGCCCTCGAATAGGTTACTGACCGACGCGTCTCGGTCCTCGACTAGAAAGTCGAACCCGAGGCAGACGATGTTCTCCGCGCCGCGCTTCGCGGCCTCGCGGATGGCGTTGATGCCGGCGTTGCTCCTGGGCTGCCGTGGGTTGCACTCCTTAGGCTCCCACCGCTCGTGCATTGGCGGCTGTATGAACCTGTGCTTGGGAAAGTCGCTGGCCAAGATCTCGTCGATCATTCCCTGGTCGATGGCCACGAGGAAGTCTGGGAGAGCGTAGTCCGGTGCATACTCTCGGTACAGAGCGTTGCAGCCGTACACGGTCCCACGCTTCTTTAGGCGCGACAGGTCGAACCCAGTCCGACTCGCTCCGTTACCGATGACGAATGCAGTCGTCACTTAGGCCAGCCCTTGGTCAGGTCCGGCATAGCGACGTCTACGGCCTCGCGAGAGACGCCGACGCTCTTGTTCTTAGCGCGAAGAACGAGCTTAGCGTCGTCTGGGTCGAGAGACTCGAGGAGACCGATGAACAGCTGCTCGCGCTTAGACTGCTTGAGAGCGTTGCCCTCGGCAGTGTTGGTGAAGTACTGAAACATCTTAGTCTCAGCGTGAAGCTTTCCCTCAGCGTCAGCGGCCTCGTGCAGGGGCTTGTACGGCGGGTCCGTCTCAGGCAGGCTCCACTTCACGTGCGGGTGCAGCGTGTACGTCAGTAAGTCCCTGAGACTCTTACTGTCAGCCGCGCGAAGGAGCGCGACCTGCTCACTGACACCCTTCGCCGCCTCGATCTCAGAGACTATCTTCGAGAGTTTCTTCATCATCGCTTCCTCCGTTCTTATCTTCTTTCCTCAGGATGAGGGAGTCGCCTAAGTGTCTGTGAAATGACTGACTCATGACGTGGTCGACCTCATCCTGGCTGAGCTCTCGAGAGGAGAACGGCAGCGCGGAGATGTGCACTTGGTTGACCTCGGCGATGTCAGCTCCAGAATTATCCAGCTCGGTCACTAGAGCCGCGGCTTTCTCTGCGGTCTCAGCCTCGGCCAGGTATGTGATCTTAAACTGAGACAGGATCGCGACTTCGTACACTGGCATCAGAACTCTCCTATGGCTTCAGTGAGCTGCCTGAGACGCTTGTCCACGAAGTATGAGAACATTCGGTTCCGCGCCGCTGGCTTAGCGTCGTCGAGGGCGGACAGGACGGCGTCGTAGACGTCGTCCGGGATCATGGTCAAGTCTATGAGCTGCTCGTTCCGGCGGTAGCCAGAGAGCATCTTCTCGTCGCAGAACGCGCTCGGCTCGAGCGTCGCCCACTCGTCGAGCCTCTTCCTCGGGATCGCGCGCTGGCGCTTGCCAGCCACGAACGTGTCGTCGTCTGACAGGAAGTTCGGGATGCCGTCGCCGCGGTCGCCGAGGATGATGTGCTCTCGGAGGAACCTCTCCGGGTTGTCGATCGCGATCATCTTCTTCTGCACCGGAGCGTACTGGTACACGTTGCCGTACCTCAGGAGCTGGCCGAAGTCCTTGTCGCCAGACACGACGAGGATCTTCTCGCCGGTGTTGAGGATCTGACCGCGGCTCGAGCACACTGCGCCGATGACGTCGTCGGCCTCCGCTCGGTCGGCCTGCACCACCTTGTACGGCATGTGCTCGCGAAGCTCGGTCTTGATCATCGCCATAGCTTCGAACAGTGCCGTCCAGTCGACGTCCGACTTCTCTCGGTCGCGACGGCGGTGCGCCTTGTAGTGAGGAAAGACCTCGCGGCGCCAGTACCGGCGATCGTCGCAGCATATGACGACCTCGCCGAACTCCTCGCCGAATCGCTTCTTGTACGACCGAATGCTGTTCAGCACCATGTGTCGGACCAGAGACTCGTCGATCGCGCTCGACCCACCCCCGACCTCGTGGTGGCGGTTGCCACTGTGGATCGAGACCATGAGGTTCGAGATGGTGACTTGGTTTAGATCCACTAGTATCATAAGCTCTCTCCTGGCTCTTGACTAATTATATCAAGAGTCGGTCGGAGTGTCAATCTTTTTGTCGATGCCTTCTATGACTCTTCTGAGCGCGTCTTGGAGCGGGTGGCTGATACCGGCGCCATGGTACGCAGACGCCCTGAGGCACTCCATGGACAGCGAGAACATTCGTAGCGTCTCGTCGCTGCGCACGTCGATGCCATCCTTCGAGAAGCTACTGAAGAAGTGCTCCATGATGGAGTCGACTAAGTAGTCGATAGCAGCTTGCTTCACGTCCTGGTCCGATGGCGGCTTACCGACGCGAACTACTCGGTCAGACGGAAACTTAAGTACGTTCCTATCGTCTTCGGTCACTTGACCACCCTGAGTAAGATAGTGTGCTGGTTGACTCTACCGTTCGGTGCGGATATCTTAGACTTAACGTCTAGGAACGTCTTGTCAGCAGCCTTCGGTCCACCAGTTACGACGTGCGGTAGGACGGCCTCGGGCTTTCGAAGCTTCTTCTGACCCGCGACCGAGTACCCACTGAGCGTCGACCCCTTGAGCTCGAACTCACCCTCGCTCCACTCGTACCTAGCGAGAGTCCTGGACTTGACGTTGTACGTCCATAGGACTCGAGCGCCGACGATCGAAGCTGGCTGAACGCTCACGAGCTTAGTCTCACTGTGGCTCTGCAGGTACTTGATCCGCTTCACGATGGAGTCGGCGGACTTAGCGCGCTTCTTACGAGGTGCTCGAGCCTTCTTAGCGTTGCCGTTCCAGACGGAGCAGTCGCTCACGACTCGAGACACGAACTCGAGGTACTCGGTCAGCTGCCGCTTCTTGAACAGCCGGTAAGCCTCCTTGAGCTGTTCGTCCCTGCCACGAGCCGCCTGCTCGAGCTCGTCTCGCAGGCGAGAGAAGTGAGCCGCGACTCTCTTAGCGACTGGTCCAGAGACCGACTTCGACTTGAGGAAGTCGTACATGGACCACTCAACGCGGCCGCGCTCGAAGCGGCAGAGCTCGTCGATGCGCTCGTCCACCTCAGCGATGATCGCATGCGCTGGGTCGGTCCTCGACGCCACGGGCTGGGCGACCGGCTTAGGCTCAGTCACTCTCTTAGCCGCGGCGACGATCTCACCGACTCTGTCGAGGAACCTCTCGCGAACGCCGCTCGGTAAGACTCCGCCTCGAGACATGACGCGGGCCAGAGCGCCGACCGTCCCCTGGAACCGCCAGTCAGGCAGGCGATCCAGCAGGAGTGCGTCTGCGCTGTGCTCCGGCTGCGCGGTCATCCAGTCGACCAAGAAGCCGCGACACTGCTTCTCGTCGACCATGTAGTTGTACCAGTTCAGAGCATGGCCGAGCTTAGCCTCCGTGGACACATCCTCGGGCTCCTCTCCCATGTACTTGACGTCGAGGCCGCGCGGCACGATCGATCGTACCGGCTTCTTCTTCACGCTCTTGAGTAGGTTCTTTCCCATGTTCCTATACTACCACGAGTAGAGAAAGTTGTCAACTGCTCAAGGCATTGAGGAGCCCGACCCACTGCTGAGCCCTGTACTCCCAGCTGTAGAAGTTGTCAAAGTACATCTTCTGGAACCGACGCTTGTTAGCGCTGCTCTCTCGGTTGTAGTTACGAATGACCGACTCGAGGACGTTATAGAACAGGTTAGCGTGAGCGTTGTAGTCCTCGTGGAACGGGTAGATCGTGCCGAAGTTAGCGCACGTCTCGGGCAGGGCTGCGTACGACGGGCACACGACCTCGCACCCAGCGGACATCGCCTCGATCACCGATATGCAAGACGTCTCCGGCCAGATGCACGGGTACGCGTAGACGTGGGCCTTGGTAAGCGCCTCGCGCACCACCGAGTTTGGCTGAAAGCCGTGGTACTCGATGTTTGGGTGGCGCCGGCAGCGCTCGAACAGCTTCGCGTAGTCCTCGTCTCGCTTACCCCAGCCGTAGATCTTAAACGACGAGTAGACGTCCAGGTGCAGGCTCGGGATCGACTCGACGAGCTTCTCGAACACTGGGACCAGGAGCTCGAGGCCTCGGTGCGGAGTCGTGTGGTATATGAGACGAATGACTCCGCTCGGCTTCTCGTGCTCTGGGATCGGTACGATAGCGTTCTGCATCACGACGCCGTCGGCGTGCGGGACTCCGCGGCCGATGTTGTACGTGGCCTGCTGATAGTGAGAGACGAACACGAGCTTAGAGAACCTGCGGCGAGACTCCTCCTTCTCGAGGTGCTCAGACTCGGGATCGTCCCACGTGTCGTGCAGCCACAGGACGTTCTTCTTGGACGGGTCCAAGTCTCTGACTCGAGAGCAGATGATGTTGAACTTATCGAGGAGCTGCGGCGGGACTCTAGACCGAAGGCCGGCCATCATCTGCTCCGTGCCTCCCTGAGACCCTATGTGAGCGAATGTGCCGTCTCTAGCGGGTCCCATAGATGTCGCCGCGGCGTCGAGCGCGTCTCGGCTCAGCCCACCTATGACATTGATCTTAGTCACTTAGACCTCGGCGATTCTGACACACTAATGATCGAGTCGATCCTGAAGGACCTCCACCCGCTCGCGGAGACGTCCCAGACGGCCAGGACTTCTGGATTGTCTCTGGTAGTCACCGCCTCAACGTCTCGCTGTGGCGGCAGGTACTGCTCTAGGAGCGTGCAGTCCATGACTCGAGTGTCGCCGTTCTTCTTCTTAAACGTGACCTCGATGACTCGAGACTTCGCTAAGGTCTGCACGTCTTCTTTAGTCCACATAGAACTCATCCGTCTTATCGAGCGACGAGTCTTCCTCGCGGTCGACGACCACGTTCAGTGAGTCGAACTGGAACTGAAGGGCCTTCATGAAGACTGCGATCTCGTCGGCCACGTCTTGGTGTCGGCACATCTCGGGTAGGCTGAACTGATGCCTGATGATCACTTCGCGATTGCTAGAGTTCATCATCCTGCAGGATAGCGTAAACTTGAAGTCACTGTCGTGATTGACAAGTGCGCTCTCGTCACTGTGGATCATACTAAGGCCTCCCTCTCGTTGTATTTAACCACGCCTAGACCTAGACCCAAGGCTGGCCGGATCCTCGCTCTTGCTCGCGAGCTGGTACCCACCCTTGTTGTACAGAGGCATGGCTCGCGAAGCTTTCTCGAGGATCGCGCCGACTGTGGCGGCGGCCTCGCCGGAGTCGCGGCGCCACTCGTGATCCGTGAGGATCGAGCGCTTCGACGCGACTCCGGCTGGGATAGTGTTGGACAAAGCTGGAAGAGACGAGACTGCGTGAGACGGCTCAGACCGCATGACGCTTGGCTTAGTCTCCGACCGCCCGCGGACTCCGACCGACTTAAGAAACTTAGCGTGCTCGGCCTCGGCTCGAAGCTGAGACGCAGTCTTAGGCTTAGTCGAGCGCCGACTCGATCCAAACCTATTGAAGTACACCGGCATTAAGTGCATGGTCATGGTCAGTATCCAGCAGTATCACTGATATTAGCATTGTAACACATGAGACTGCAGATGTCAATAGCTAGTTTTCAAAGACTCCACGCTGTAGAGTCATCTTATCCTTGACTCTAGCCGCTAGCGACTTCTTTATGATTCCTAGCGCTCTGTCTGGATCGCAGCTGCCGCACATGAACACGTCTACAGCAGCGTACTCGTGCTCGGGCCACGTGTGGACGCTAGCGTGACTCTCGGCCAGGACGACGACGCCGGTTACTCCACCCTCGTCTCCGAACTTATGAAAGTGGGAGTGGAGTATCGTAGCGCCGGCGGCCTCGCACGCGGCTCGAAAGATAGTCTCAAGAAGAGACTCGTCTCTCAGTATGTCTCGGTCGCATCTCCAGAGCTCGGCTATCGTATGACGGCCGAGTCTGGTGACTGACTTCTCAAGCAACTCTCGCGCCCTTCTCGAGCGTGTTGTGCCAAGTGAAGCTCTCGAACGTCGTGCCCGCGTCGGTCAGGATAGGCGCGCGAGCGGACCGAGTGAGGAACTGGACCTTGACCTGAGTCGGAGAGAAGAACTCATCGACCACCTTCAGAGCCGGCTCAGACGCGAACGGCTTGCACGAGAAGACGTCGAGGTACGCGTCGCCGCTGACGTCCACGAAGTGACCGGTGATCGACGACGTCTCGATGAGCTGCATGAGCGAGTAGCCAGCCGCGTCTGGATTGTGCGTGGCAAAGTGCTCGATGACTGGGTCGCCGTACGCTCGCATGTCGATCCTATGCACGAGCTCCTTCACGAACGCCGCGATGTTGTCCCGGCTCTTGATCTTCTCGACGTCGCACGACATGCAGTCCATGATGATGTGATAGCCCCAGTAAGTAAACCCGCTCATCTCTCGCTTCTCCTAGAGTTTATGAAAGCTATTCCCGTCCTCGACGTCGAAAGTCCAGTCGCACCAGCCCTCGAGGAAGGCGTCGTACGAGTCTACCAAGTCAGTCCACGGCTCGCGGACCCATGAGTCCAGAGATTCTATCCCACACCGCTCGACGTTCATGGTAACGATGTCATAGTCAGACCTACCGAACGTGACCACAGGCTTGTCGTGAAGGATGGCTTCTAGACCAACGCCGGAGTTCACGCAGGCGACCAGCTTAGAGTTACGTATCAGAGAGTGGACCGAGACGTCCTCTACCCAAGTCGCGTGGTCGTATTTATTCACGATCTCGCGGAGCTGGGACTGGCTCTGAGGATTGACCGGGTGACCCTTCGCGACCAGCTTCGCGCCGACGCGCTTGGTCGACTCAAGCACCTCCGTGAGCGCGCGCTCGACCGACCACTGGCTGTGGTACTTTATCGTCTGGTCGTGAGGCAGCTGACACGGGAAGAACACGTAGCCTGAGTCAGGATACTCGATCGCGGTCGGTTGCCCAAACTTACTCAAGTTCATCTCGGCTCTGGCTCGGAGCTTGCGAGCACCTGCTCGAGTGCCCTTCCTTCGGCCAGCGTCGGGCAGGTGCGTGCACGGGTAGGTCGACACACCACCAGCCCAGCCCTCGTCGTCTACGTAGAACCGGTTCGGTATGACGGACTGCATGTAGTAGCTGACTCTAGCCCACTTAGACACGCTTGGGCCAGATACTCTAAACGTGGCTCGCTCTCGGTGCGGTACGTAGAGCCTGTCCCACGACGAGGTGTCGCAGTAGTCTTCCGGCTTGAACTGCCAGAGCGGCTTCTCGACCAGAGTGACTTTGTCGGCTCGCCTGTGATGCTCCTCCGTGACTCGCCATATGAACTCTAGCCAGTGACTCCTTATCTCAGGTATCGGCCCACGCTCGCTCGGGACGGGACCCTCCTTGAACGTCACGTCGAGGCGCGGGACTAGTATCAGGACGCGCACTGCAGCCTCTCTTCCAGCTCTCGCCGACGCGCTACGTACATGGGAGATGTGTACTTTCGGTCTCCCTTTCCGGTCCACATGTACGAGTCTTGCTTAAACTCCCAGTCCATGTCCGTCTCAGTGAACGCGTGGATCTGACTCGAGTCGAGGAACTGAGACGCTCGGTGGAGGGCGACTTGGTCTACGAACCACTTCCTCGGGAGGGTCTGCATCATGTACGTCGCGCGAGCGATGAAGTCTCTACCGATCTCAGAGCTCTCGACGTACACTATGCCGGCGGCGACTCGAGTCCCCTCGGACTCCCACCCGACGGTGCCCGGTAGCGACTCTCGCAGGAAGAGGCCCACTGGCTCGCTCGGCTTAGGGAGGTGCTTATTGAAGAAGCAGTCGATGTCAGTGATGAGGAGGTTGGGACAGTCGTTCTCTAGAGAGAGCATCATGCTGGCTGCTAGATTGAACCGCGCGGTCGAGTACGCGGTCCTGTCCGACTCGAGAGTCCTCTCTATGACCCACAGATTCCCGAGGTTCTTGCTGCTTAAGTTCACCATCTTGTTAGCGGCTGCTCGAGTCTCGTGATCGCAGTCGACGATCGCTAGGATGAAGTTGGTCTCAGTCTCGACGCACGACTGCACGTATGCGGCCGCATGCTCTCTGAAGTACACTGGGTCGCACGCGGCGAAGGCTGCATAGTCAGTCATCACTGTCTCCTAGTGACATCGTAACCGTTGTTGGCCCTATAGTCAACCTGACTCTTCTTACTGTACTTGACCATCTTACTCGGGACGTATGCGGACGGTGAGAACCCGTCTCTGACGGCTGCCTCATACATTTGGTCGAACAGCTCGACGACGTCGGCGCGGCGGTGCGCTCTGACCTCACCGTCGTACCAGTGCCTCGTGCCGGACGCTTCCAGGCGAGGGAGCGCGTACTTGAGGTGCGGCTGAGTCGACATGTCGGTGTAGTGCAGTATCTTAACGTCTGACAGAGAGTCGTTCTCTCCGTCAAAGTTGTTCCACTGCCGGTCGAACACCTGCACGAGCTCGGGGTTGTTAGCGAAGTAGCTGAACGTCCTGCTGTGCGAGCCTGGGATCTTCTTCAGCCTCTCGACTGGGAGTATGTGGTCGAACGCGCGGCGGCAGTCCCACTTCGCGACGCAGAACCTCCAGCCTCCCTTGGCTTGGACCACGGCCTTTGGCTGATCGCCTATGTTCCACTTGTTGCGCCAGAGCTCGGCTAAGTCGGACACGATGATCATGTCGCTGTCCATGTAGATGGCCTCGCCCGAGTGATTGCAGTACTCGGGTATGGCCCACCTGAACCCAGAGAACGGAGTCGACCACTCGCTCGTGTTCCACCCGCTCCAGAAGCTCTTAGGATCATCGGAGAGGCGCATCCAGACGATGTCGATGGGAAGCGAAGAGTTCCTCCGCGCCGTGTACTCGAGGACCATCTGCGACTCAGCGTCCTCGCCGTTAGGCGCGCACCCGACGAACAGTCTGATCCTATCGCTCACTGTCGTACCTCTTGAACAGCATTCCGGTCGCAGCCATGAAGCCCTTCGTCATCGTGGAGGCAGACCTGAGCTCAGCCGTCGCCGCAGCGTCGAACCTAAACCCATGCGCGGCGAACACTCCTTGCCAGTACTCAAGGGACCTGCAGTTGACGTGGTGGTGGCCTGGGTACCCGGGCGGCGCCGCGGTGCAGGCTACTATCGCGCACTTCGCGAAGAGCTGCATGTAGTTCGGTACGTACCGCTCCTCGACGTGCTCGAGGAACTCCACCGACCAGGCTAGGTCGAAGCCGCCGTCCACCACTCTCTCGACCGGACCCAGGGTGAAGTCGTGCATGCGGATCCCAGACGTCGAGTGACAGACCGCGGGGTCGCCGTCGACTCCGGTCCAGTCGACTCCCATCGACTCAGCGACCTCTCGCATCCCGCCCGGGCCGCACCCGACGTCCACCATCGTCCCTATGCCGTACCGAGAGCAGAGCCACTCGAGCGCGCCTCGGTCGACGTGAGTCTTACTTAGGTGCCCGCCCAGGTGAGGAGGCGTACTTACTCGCGGAGCGGATGCGGTCTGGGATCCTTCTCCACTTCCCAATCGTGTCGTTAACGTATCGCTCATCATCTAGGACCCTTCTGTCAAACTGCTCTACGATCTCTGACCAGTTGGTCATTCCTCTAGTCACGTGCAAGCTTAGTATCTCACGCTTGAAAGCTGCAGCGCCGTACTTCTCGACGTCTGCCTTGAGGCGCTCGGACGAGCTGTAGTAGCTCATCCAGTCGCTCTCGGTCCGCTTTCTCCTACGCTTACCCCTCTGCTTCCTAACGCTGTCGAAGTACTTCCGACCCACGTACATCTGACCGGTGACCGTGTTGGTTATCAGGTACACGAACCCAGCGAAGCCCCTAGCGTCGCTCGAGTCGAACACCTCGCCGGCGAAGGTCCATGGGTTGTCGTAGCTCACTCGTCCTCAGCGTCGTCATCCTTATCCTCTTCTATATATTCCTCGTTGTCGTCGATGACCTCGCCGCAGAAGAAGCAGTGCGTCTGCCTACCGGGTCTGTCCATGACGTCTCCCTGGTGGTAAGACACCTCGTACGAGCTGTCGCACGACTCGCACGAGACGGACCTGAGTAACTTCTTACTCACGGTCACCTCGCTGCCACTAGGTCGACCACCTCGCAGGCTCCAGCCGAGCACGCTAGGTCGTGAGATCCGGCCGTCGCGTCAGTCTTCTCGTACAGGGACAGGACGGACCAGTCGATGGTCTTAGGCATCTTCGCGAGCAGGCTCTCGTACTCCTCGCGAGTGCAGTCCTGGTACGGCGCCTGCTTATACACGTGGTCGCTGAACGGAAGGAACGAGACTCCAGACATGCGGTCGAAGTTCTTAAACACCCAGGCGCCGACCTCGAGCCACTCGTTCTCCTTGACCGTCACGGTGATGGACGGCTTGTGCTCGCACCAGTTGTCTTGGTACAACTTCCAGATCTCCAGCTGCTCGACCGCCGACATGCTCTCTCGAAACACCGCGCCCTCCGGAGCCTTCACTGGGAACGAGAAGACCCACACGGAGTCAGGCTTCATGACGTCGTCCTCGACCGGGAAGCTGCCGTCGACCATCATCTTGGCCAGCGGGTCCTTCTTATCCGCCCGGACGGTGCGAATGTAGTACGGGCTGTGCCGCGCGTGGATGCCCGACGCGCTGTCGACCAGCTGAGACACCGTGCCCGACGGCTTAACGCAGGTGACTGCAGCCGACCTGGCGACGCCGAGTCGCTCCGCCCACTCAGCGTTAGTCTCTACGGCATGGTCGCGAAGCTTGCGTAAGATCGCCGCCGACTTATCCATTCCGATCTTACCGTTAGTCATCACGTTGTCCATGATGCCGGTCATAGAGACGCCTAGGAGACGCTCCTCGTTGCAGTTCTCGGCCCACTTCTTCGACAGGTACTTGAAGTCGGTCAGAGTCGACTGCATGGTGCCGAGGATAGACGCTAGGCGGACCTTGCGCATCAGTGCAGCCTCGTCGTCCTCGCCCCTGACCACGACTTCGGTCAAGTTGCAGAACTCTCGGTTGCGAAGTATGATCTCGCTGCAGGGGTTGGTACCGAAGTCATAGTTGGGGTCTCGGCGGCCGGTAGACGCGGCCTGGTGCTTAGATGCGTACCGAGAGAAGACTCCGCGCTCGCCGGACTTGGAGAGGTACAGAGACTTCCACTCGTCCATGAACGTGCCGACGTCGATCGTCTTGTCTTTGGCAACGTAGCTGTTGTTCGCTAGAGCGCGCTGCGGGTCGGTCACCCACCACTGACCACTCTTAGCCTCTCTCATGCGACTGTCGTCGATGTCTGACAGCGAGATGAGCGCGCTCCGACGGACTCCACCGACTACAACGACCTCAGCGATCTTACAGACGATGTCGTGGCACTCGAGCGTGGTGAGCTTTCGTCCCACGGCGTTCTTAAAGGTCCTGACCACGAAGTTGAACACGTCGACCAGCGGCTCAGGCCCGGACGCGCGCCCACCGAAGACCTTGAGCGGCGCGCCCGCTGGGCGGACCTTGCTCACGTCCCACTTCGGTACCTGCCCGACGTACAGGAGCTGGATGAGCTCCTTGAGCGCCTTGGACCAGCCGAGCTTGCTGTCCGCGACGACGATCGTGGTGTCGGTGTCGTAGAACGCGTCGGCTGCGACGGTCGGAAGCTGGCCGACGTACTTCGACTCGACGGAGAAGCCGACGCCAGTCCCGCACATCAGGATGTACATGATCTCGTCGAACGCTCGCGGGTTGTCGATCGCGACGTAGGAGCAGTTGTAGCCAGCGATGTGGTCTCGCTCGAGCGCTGGGCCTGCGGTCATCATGCATCGCATCGACGGCATGACTTCCAGACCGAGGACGGCCTGCTCGAGCTCGACTCGCGTCTCGTCGCTCAGCCTCTTCTTACCTAGGTGCTTCTGAAAGAAGTCAAAGTACCTACCGACCGTCTCGGACCAAGACTCTCGACGGTTCTGCTCAGGTATCCACCTAGAGTACCTCGAGAGGTGGATGAACTGCTGCATCATCGTCGGTAGGTTGTTTGACATCTATGAATTCTCCTTGGCTATAAAATCGACGATCTGCGGAAACACGGGGGAGATGGCGTCAGCGCACTCTCGTGCGACGACCCTGTGCTCGAGCTGCGTGCCGTTCCCGGACCGCAGCTGTATGTAGTGCATCCAGCTCCGAAGTGTGCCGCTCATATATATCCTAGACTCCATCATGCCCTCCGGGAGGACTGACCTAGCGACCTCTCGAGCGATGCCTCGGTCCGTAGCCCACTTGTACGCACGGAGGGAGGCTGCGACGACTCGCTCCTGCTCGTCGGTCCACTCCCTCGCTAGGACGGCGTCGCTGCTCTCCACGCTGTTCTGTCGGTTCTTCCTGTCCTGCAGCCTCACGCCGCGAGTCGAGAGGGCTAGAGACTTCGTCGGGTCGGCGTACCTCTGAGAGAACTCTTGGAACGAGAACGACCTGTGCCTGAGTATCTGTCTGACTATGTCTCGAGTAGACACGATCTCTAGGACGCACGTCACCATCTCGAACGGAGACCAGTGTCTGTTCTCTATGAGGTACTTTATCAGACCGTCCGCTGGCTTACCGCTCTCCTGGTTGCTCGGGTTCGACACTCGAGCGAAGTACGCGACCTGCTCCGTCAGGCTGATGCTTCCGGATCCCATCGCCGATTGCGACATTAGTCTAGCGCTCATGTCTTCTTCCAGTCCCTCACTGCTAGCTTAAGCTCCAAGCCGCTCCTCGCGTTCGAGTCGATGACCGCCATCACCTCCGACGGTCCCATCCCATCCATCACGGCCTCGTTTATGTCCTTGTACGTCCACCAGTTCGGCCAGATCACGCACGTCTTACCGGCCTGAGTCATCCTCTCGACCATCCTGACGACCTCTGTGTTCCTCGGCTGGTTGTCGAACACGAGGACGGTCTTATCCATCGGAAACATGTCAGCGGCCCTGTGAAAGTCTGTGCCTCCTGCGGCCACCGCGTTGTCGACCAGCATGCTGTCGAACTGACCCTCCACAACGTAGACGCGGCGGCTCGAGTCGACTCTGTCTAGACCATATACCATCGGATCGTCTGACAGACGAACGGCGACGTACCTTAGGCTAGACGTGCCGAGGTCTCGACCGTTGACGCCGGTCAAGTCGCCGCGAGCGTTCCTGTACGGTATGACGATCCTAGCGTCTGGTCGAAGCCTACCCTTGTACGCTGGGTTGAGCTTCTCGAACACTCGCATGTCCTCGCAGTAGTACAAGTCACTCCACCTGTCCCTAGGTATCCTCCTCTTGGAGAGGTACTCGACGGCGCGGTGCGTCTTGGGCAAGCCGGATACCTGGGCTAGTCCTAGGTCGGTGAGCTTGTCCCTCGCAGGCTCGATCGGGGGCCTGGCCGGAGAGACGTCGACGTACTGAGTGTTCGCGCCCGACCGCTCTCGAAACTTCTCGAGCCTGTACTCTCGGTGCATGATCGAGTCGACGGTCTCGACCAAGCGGTCCATCGACGCGGTGGTCGAGCAGTTGTGGCACTTGAACGAGAGCTTACCTGACCGCTCGTACAAGTAGCCGCGCGCCTTCAGGCGGTTCTTCTTGCTGTCTCCGCAGAAGGGGCACCGAAAGTTGTAGAGGTTGCGATCCACCTGCTTGAACCTCTCGAGCTTCGTCGAGAGCAGGGACGCGTACTTCTGATCTACGAGGATCGTCATCGCGAGAGAGTCGCCTCACTGAAAGAGCGTTCGGAACTCCGGAATCTTAGACAGGAGGAACCCAGACGCGATTGCCATACCAATCAAATAATAACGCCACTTCTCGAGGTTGTCAATGTTTTTCTTCATCTCGCTAGCGACTGAGTCAAACTTAGCCTCTATCGACTTGACGGCGTCTAGCGTCTCCCGCCTGCGAGTCTCGATGAGCTCGAATATAGCTTTAGTGACCTCCTCCTGCTGAGAGAGTCTGTTGTCGTGCACCGCTAGGATTCGGTTGATTCCGGAGGACACCTCGGTCAACTTCTCGATCATCACGTCGAGTCTGTCTATCAGAGCGCTGAGCTGCTCGAAGTCTTTCTTCAGCAGCTCTACGTCTGTCTTAAGTCGAGAGTCTTCGGCCATGTCACCAGATCTTCCAGAAAGGCTTGTCCTCGGGCGCGGGCTGCTTAGGAGGCTCCTGCGGAGTGTCGTAGTACTTCTTGTACGCAGCGAGGACCGCGTTCTGCTGCACGACGAACCGCCGCATCTCGGCGACGTTTATCGAGAGGTTCTGGTAACCCTGCGGCGTCAGCGCGAACACGACGAACTGAGTGCCGGACTCCTCGGCCTCTCGGACCTTAGCCTCGAAGTTGTCCTTGGTGAGAACGACCCACTCTATGTTGACTTGGTCGACGGGCTGCAGCTCGGGGACGATCAGCCTCTGCCGCTCGACCATGACTGGCTTCTCGACCACGCGCGCTGCTCCGCCGCAGCCCACTAGAGCTAGGGACAGAGTGACCGCGCCGACTACTTGGACGACTGCTTTATGAGCTCTGGGCATATAGCATTCCTCTCCTTGCCGCTGCGCTCGTCCTCGGTGAGCGGGCTGCCCGTCGCTATCTCGTTGCACCGCAGCGCCTGGTGCGTTCCTCTGTTGATCTTATCCTGCAGCTTCTGTGGGTCGCGCAGGGCGTCGGCGCTGATGTTGCGCGGCTTGCCGCCCGGGCCCTCTCTGAACTTCTTCTCTAAGTCGCTAACGTCTCGGCGAGCGACGCTCATCTCGATGCTCAGGTTCTGATTGATCTCGCGCATCTTCTCGATGTCGCGGTTGGTCTGATCCATCACCGCCTTCTGAGACGACACGACGCCCTCTAGCTTCGCTTGGTTCTCCTGAGCGACCTGTAGGCTCATCCTGAGGGACTGAACGTAGATGACTCCCCCCGAGAGAACGGACACGAGCGCCAGCGCGATGGCTAGCTTCAGTCCGACGCCTCCCGCGAGGAAACCCACGTCAGCCGCCGTGCTTGAAGTACTGAATGCGCCGCTCCTGGCGCGCCGCCCACTCGGCCGACGGCTTTCCCTCGCCCTTGTAGTACGCGAGTGGCTTACCGGTCTTCTTAGAGACTAGAGCCCACTTTCCATCGACCTTGGCCAGCCTCTCGGACAAGTGGAGGTACTCCTCTCCGCCGTCACCGTCGCCGCCGTTACCCTTGGACGAGCTCGACTTACCGACTGGCGCGGCCTTTCCCAAGGCCTTGTAGTAGACCATCGGGACTGGTTTGCCAGTCCTCTGGTCGATGATCCTAGGGACCCTCGCTTCGTCGACCAGGACGCGCTTAGGCTGCTTGATCACCGACGATCCCTGCTTAGGGAGGTCGACTGGTCGCTTTCTTCTCAGAGTCGCCATCGGAGGAACGCCAGGCTCTCCCTTGGGTCCGACTCCGACGCCGTGGATCGCACCGCCGCCGACTGCGTTGGCCGGAGCGTCCTCCTTCTTGAACAGCTTCTTATACTCCTCGCGGTCGCGAAGAAACTTCGCGAGCTTCATCCTCGGGTCGCTCTTCGACGACGACCTCTTCGCGCCGAGCTTCCTTAGCTTCACGGACGCCTCCGTTAAGTTACTAGTGTCAGGCAAGTCGACTCCGCGAAGGCCGCTGATCTCTGAGTGCAGCTCTCGCTCTAGGACGTACTCGTCCAGGAGTTCCTCGTCCTGCTCGCGCAGAAGGAGGAGCGCCGCAGCGTAAGTCGCGATCCGACTCTTTCCACCGGGAACCTTCTCGATGAGCTTCTTGAGGTTGAACACTAGACGATCGAAGTAGCGGTAGGAGTCTAGCTCGACCTGCGTCTTTGGGTCGCGAATCTTGTGACCGTCTGCGTCGATGATTCCGAGAGCAAACGCCTGAGTGTCTCGAAACGGCGTCACTAGCCGCTTGAGGAACTGGTAGGTCAGGAATGCGTCTACTGCTACTCCAGCCATCAGATCGTCCTTAGTGCCTCTACCACGCCCTTGTCCATAGACACGCACGAGTCTACTACGACTAGGTTACCGACCTCGACGCGAGAGGGCCAGTAGTGAAGGAGAACGAGGAACGGCTTCAGGTAGTGCAGGTATCGGCTCAGCCTGAAGCACAGCATCTTAGTCATAGCCTCGTGCTCGAACACATTGTAGAGGACTCGGATGTGATTCAGTATCAGTCTGTGCTTAAGCTCGCCGGTCTTATCGTACCTACCGAAGAGTCGACTGATGCTCTTTATCCTACCCACGTCCTCGTGGAACTCTGCCTCGCTCACGCACCTCGGGTTGTCATAGTGCCTCGCCGCATAGATCATAAAGTTACTCTCAGTCAACTCACGCATGGTATCCTACTTCTTATTCTTTTCTGACTCCGACTTTCTAGACGACTCTCGCGACGTCTTCTTAGCTTTAGGCCCTCTCGCGGCCTCCTCCTCTTCCTCCTCCTCGTCGGCTCCGCCGCGAGTGAGCCACTCTCTGAGCTGCTCGAAGGTCTTCACTAGAACGTGCTCAGCGCGACTCTCTTGATCGTGGTAGCGTTAACGGCCACGTACAAGTGAGTGTTTGAGAAGAAGACTGCACCCGTCTTATAACCCTCAGTCGTCGCGTTGTTTGACGCGGGAGCCGTCTTGAGAGTCAGTATGAAGTTGTTCGCTTTAGTCAGGCCAGCGCCGACGAAGTTGACGTTCGACGTAACCACGGTGTTGGAGCACGTGATGGATACGTTAGCCTTAGCGGTGACGCGAGCGTTGAACACAGTGTTGCTCGGCACCGCGCCGAAGAAGTTCTTAATTGTGATCTTCTTCGACGTCGGAGTGCCGTTGGGATCGTCGACCACGTAGAGGAGGTCCTCCCTCGTGGTCGACGCCAGAGAAGCTAGCTGACTTACCTTCTTATCGGCCATGGCCTATCGACTCCGGTTAGCCGCCGGTCTTCGCGGCGCGCACCGTGAAGGTACCAGCATTGTTCGACACCGCGCCAGTGATGACGAGGTTCGCGGCCTCGGAACCAGCGGTGGTGATGTTCTCGCTGACGAGGTTCGACGTCACGCCGCCGCCCTTCAGGACGCCGGCAGCAGTGACGCCGTTGGCCTGGACGGTGTTCGCGTTGACCTTATAGGTCGACGTCTTGCCGTTCACAAACGGCAGGTAGACGCGGAACACGAGTGTGTTGTTCGCGTTGACGATCGAGCTGCCGCCGTTCTTGTAACCAGCGACGATCGAGTTGTTCGACCAGTAGGCCGTGGTCGCGTTGCCAGAGACCGTGTTAGCGACCTTGAACTGGTAGATGACTCGGCCGCCCTTGCTGCGAATCGGCTCGTTGAACACGACGTAGATGTTCGCGTAGCTGTTCGCCTGCAGCGCGGTTCCGCCGGTGCTGTTCGAGCTGAAGTAGACCTGCGCGATGTCCGGGAAGGCCAGGTGCGAGACGTTGGCGTAGCCGTCGTCGGTGCCCGAGGTGATCCCAGGGTTGGCCGCGACGACGATCTCGTCGCGCTGGCTGTTAGCACCGTCCTTAGTGACGTTAGTCCGACGGACCCAGCCGTACTTGGTCGCGACTACGTTTCGCTTCCAAGACTCTCTGCCGTCGGTCGCGCCACCGAAAGGCTCGTAACCGGCAATCCTACCCGCGACGCTGTTGGCACCAGAAGACGGGTTGTTCTTCTCGTGCAGGAAGTTCCAGAGTGGCATTTGACGTTCTCTCCTCGCTTTTCGTCAGTGACTACTCGGCATAACGAAACAATCGCTCGCCTTATTTATAGAGTTAGTCCTTCTTCTTCTCGATAGTCTTCTCAGCCTTCTTGGCTGCGCTCGGCTTCCTGAGAGTCATCCAGGTCGCCAGAGCGTACGGCTCGTCGCCGACGCCCTTCTTCTTGAAGTGCTTACCGATCTTATGAGCCCGAGTGACCTCGGGTCCGGTCATCGTCTTCTCCTCGTTAGTCGACGCCGGCGCCTTGCGAATGTACAGCGTCTTGGTGTTGAGGAGCTGGGCAGCCTTGTCGCGGTCCGGAGCTTGGACGACGGCCTTAGTCTTGATGTTGATCCAGCGCTCCTCGCTGACGGCCTCCTCAGAGGTCATCTCGCGCGCTGCGTCGGCCGACATCTTGACCGGAAACTTCTTACCACCGAACATGAAGTGAGACTTGCCGGTCCGCTTCGCTGCGGCGGCGGCCATGTGGAACGCGGTGCGCTCCTTCATGGTCATCTCCTTGAGGTTCGGCGTGAGCTCGATGGGCTCGACCTTACCGTCGAGGTTCTTATCGCCCTTTCGATTCTTCATGCGGTACTTGTCGCTCGGAGTCGGGCGACGGGCGTCCATCGCGTTGGTCTGACGGCCGCCGGCTGGAGAACCCGCGGGGTCGGCGACCTCTTCGACCTTCTTAGGCTTCTTCGGCGCGCGGATGGGCTTCTCGCCCTTTGCAGCGAGCTCGCGCTCGGTGTCGACTCCGTACTCCTTAACCTTGCCCTCTACGACAGACTTGACCGCATCGATGATCGAGTCTGTTAGTCCAAACTTCTTTGTTCCAAACATTGAGTGCTCTCCTTACTTCTTGTCTTTGTATGTCATGTAGTCGTGAACGGTCGAGATGTAGTCCTCGGCCGTAGTGATCTTGGACTGGATCCAAGCCTCGAGCTCTGTGTCGTCCTTCATAGCGTCAGCGAGCTTAGACGCTTTGTCCGCTATGGACTTAAGCTGTGCTCGGGCCATCTCTCCCTCGTAGTCGTCGCTCTTCTCGACGACTACTCGACGTATGGCACTCTCTAGCGATGCGTATGACACGCGCGTCTCCCGTTAAGTTAGGTCGTAGAAGGAAAGCGAGCCCATGCCGGTTCCCGTGCCCGTCAAGACTCTAGCAGCTAGAGTCAGTACGTCCGACACTCCGCCCGTGGTCCTACCCAGCTGCATCTCGAAGTTGTAGTCCGTGAGCTTGTTGAGTGGAACCCCACTTTGGTTAGTCGCAGCGACGTACTCGTGCCGGACCATCGTGCCGCCAGTCATCGCAGTCGCCGATCTATCGACATCGATGTTAGCGTAGGTGCTCGTGTCGTAGCTCTCGCCAGTCAGAGTCGCATTCTTTATAAGCGCGACTTCGAAGTTGTCTGACGAAGTCGGGAAGAAATTCATCTGCGCTGGTACGATCACTGCGTCGAGCCGGTCCGACGCGAGGCGGACGGATAGTATCGGAACGAAGGACGCTGCAGTGCTTATGGTCGTGTTGGAGGTCGACCTAACCACAGTCATGGGAGTGACTTTCTCGTAGCCACCCTCGGAGATGACCGACGAGCTGATCTGCTTGAGAGTCGAGTTAGAAGATGTCGCGAGAGTGTTCTTGATCTCGTACCTGAGCGGTAGGCTAGCAGTCGTCATGTATGAGCTGTAGCTCATATTCTCATTATGAAACACGTGGGCTTGGAGAGGTCGACCGTCTACAACGAACCCACACCGAACGTCTCCGGCTCCGAGCCCGCCGATGTCGAACCAGAGGATGTTGACTTTAGTGACGTCTAGGCCGTTTGTAAAGTTTATTCCAGTTTGAGTCGAGTACGTGTTGCTCGTGAACGTATCTTTGTTCCAGTTAGACTGCAAGACTCTCGTGTCGACGACGGTTCCAGTCGTCTTAGACCTAAGGACGAAGTATAAGTTTGCGCCGAGCTTCTCGAGGAACACTCCGTTGTTTGAGTTGAAGAGACCGACTCTCTGTCTGAGGCCAGTCTTAGTAGAGTCGTCGTTCATGACGAACGTGTTTAGATTAAGCATGGATTTACCGGGCTGGTACGTGAACACACGATAAGTCTCTCTGACGACCTCGGCGTTTACCGCCGTCTTGACCGTCATGTCGATCACGCTCTCGTTCACTTGGTATGTAGTAAAACTACTAGAAGTATTTGTCGTCGACCACTTGCCGTTGTCCTGGTACCTGTGGCTGCTGTCGAACAGAGTATATGGTTGAGATATGCGAAGTTTTCCGAACGCGTCGACCATCGAGCCACCCGGCGTCAGGCGGTCGCTCAGCATCCCGACCTCGTACCTCGTGATGAGGTGCGAGTTGTCTAGCTTACTCGTGTCTGTCCTAAACTGGGCCACGACTACATCTTGCTGACTGGAGTCTTAGACCAGTACCTGCACGACCAGTACTTAGCCTTCCACCTCGGACCTGGGTCAGAGCAGTTGTGGCGCGCTCTGAAGTTCCTGCGTCGCTCTGGGTTGTCCCTCTTGATCTCAAGGTTGGGATCGCCGAAGTGCACGGTGACCACGTTGCCCTTGTCGTTGCGAACGTGGACCATGCGCTTCTTGTTCGGTCGGTTGGACTTAGTCACCGCACCGAGCTTGATGGCTCGACCCTTGTGAGTGATGTTCTCCTCGTCGACGTCTTGGTAGTCTCTGAGCTCCTCCTCGACGCCCTCGCAGTCCTTGCAGCCGGGGCACTCTTCCTTAGCCTCCTCGACTACGGACGGGTGGTGCTCGAAGGTCTTACCGCCGAGACCGAAGCCCACCTCTCGAGCGAACGGCGCGTCGTCGATCCCAGCGACGAACGCCTCGCTGACGTTCTTTCTTCCAGACAGGACGGTGCGGACCTGCTCCCAGGTGCGGACCGACTTACCGATGTCGCGAGTCGACTCAGCCTGCTCGTCGACCTCCCACGGCTTAGGAGCCGACACGTGGGAGACGCTGACCTCTCCGGTTCTCTGGCCAGGAGTCGCCGCGGCGTACTCTTGGCGAAGCTCGTCGGTGCCGATCCCAGCCGCCTCAGCGACAGGCTTCTTAGCCCTCGCCTCTCGCTCGCGCCGTAGGTCGGCGAGGACTGAGTCGGTGGCCTTCTTCCAGTCGACTCCCTTGAAGCCGGACATGTCCGAGCTGCCCTTCGCGATGGGCTTGTAGGAAGACATCGGTTTACCGACCGTGTACTTGCGGCGAGAGATGGTCGCCTCGTCGACGGCCTCGACCTCCTCGCGAACTCGAGAAGCTAGGTCCTTGTCGGCGCCGCCCCAGGTACCCTTGCCCTTGGTGATGAAGCTGTTGACTCGAGCGTACGCCCACTGCTGCTGGTTTGCTCCTGGGCGGTGACCAGTCTTCCACGCGGCCATGCCCCTGTTGTAGACCTTGCGAAGGATTCCCACGGGAATGCCTGACTTCTCCGCCTTCTTCTGAAGTCCTCGGTCAGCGGCCTCGCTGATCTCGTGCTCGACGTCGGCCTTCAGGTAGCTCGAGGACCTAGACTTAGCGAGGGTCTCCTTGTGCTTCTTATCCGCCGCCTTCTTAGCGTGCATGCGGCGGTGCAGGGCCTCGCGCTCGCGCTCGTGCCGCTGTGACAGAGCAGACCTCTCGCGCTCGATCTGAGTAGCGACGTCCTCTCTCATGTCGAGGTGCTTGGTCCTGACGCGAGAGATGAACTGAGGATCGTCTGCGGCCGCTCCCATGAGCTTGTCGAGTACTCCCAGGAGCTTGTCGCGCATCGCGCTCGACATAGACTTGCCCTTGTCAGACTTCAGCCACTTCTGAATCTTGGTCGCGTCGTCTGGCTTAGCGAGACCCAGGCGGAGCAGAGTGCCCACGCTTCGGTCCTTGGCCATGGCCGCGGCCTTCTCGTCGGCCTCGGTCTCCATGGACGCCGTCGGGATGGCGTGGCTGGTGGGAGGAAACTCGGGAGCGTTCTGCGGGACGAAGTCAGTCGCTCGACCAGTGACTCTGTATCCCATCCCCTCTCGCACAGGCTTCTTACCCGAAGTCAGGTACGACGAGCGGACTGGGAACTCGCGCGGGTCCGACGACACCGGAAGATCCTTGTCGATCGAGAACTGGTCACCAAGCTCCTTCCGCATGTTGGTGGATGACGCGCCAAGGCGACGAACGAACTTATGCTTGTCGAGCGGCTTAGGCTGAGCCATGTACCTAGAGATGATGTGCCGAGCGTGGTCTGGGTGCATGTCCATCGTCGAGCCGTCGGCGAACTTGACCTTGTGCTTACCGCGGAGGTTGATGACCTTCCTCATCTGATAGACGATGTTGTCCTGCGGGTCGTCGTCGGTGCCGCCGTGAGCGGACTTTCGACCCTCGTACACGGAGTGATACTTACGAGTGTGCTTGCTCATTCGAGTCTCCCTGTCGTCTCCGGGCGCCTTCTTGTACGCCGCTGGGTCGTCGTCGGACATCTTAGTCTGCCTAGCGAAGTGAGCGTGGCGCGCCCTCTTGGTCGAAGAAGCCAGACCCTTGTAGTACCCGGGCTTGTACGACTCGTTCGCCCGAGCGACTCTGAGCCGCTCAGACTCCTTCCTGCGAATCATCGGTAGGAGCCGGCGCGCCGCGTTCGTCACGATTACTCTGAAGTTCTTTCCGAACCTGGATAAGACCTGCTTGTCGATCTGAACTCGCTCAGACGGAGATAGGTCAGAGTACCTCTTCCCGCGGTCTCCAGCGACTCTCCGACGTAGCGCCATGATCGCTGCTTTGCGAGCCCTGTACTGCAGGCGAGCCGACGGAGCCATGCGAAAGCGCTTCATGGATCTCATGCGCGTCAGCTTAGACGCCATAGCGCGCATGCGAGACGCTAGCTTCTGACGTGACTGAGTACTGAGGACTCCCTCCTCGAGGTCGTCGCCCAGTAGGTCGTCTAGAACGTGCGCGTACGGCGCGTCGCTCGGGTGGGGGTCTAGGTCGCTGGGGCTGTGCTTGTCTAGGACGGAAGACAGCTCGCTGTCGCTGATCTCATCGTCTCGCTCTAGGAGCTGAGTCTTACCGGCCACGCGCGCCTCCCGCAGGTTTTCCTTGGACTTACTGCGGTCTATTTATGCCTTGACATACTCAGAGAGCTGTGTATAATGAGCTATGAGCTCTCTGGGGTATATTATAGACCGAACCAGCCCCTGATGCGATCCTCGATCGACTTAGCCCAGGTAGGCTGTGGAAAGTGCCATCCGACGACGATACCGACTACGATCCAGAGCAGTGCATCAATCACGACTTCTTCCTCCCTCTGTTCTTGCTCACCTCGTGCCAGTACCGACTCGAGTCTCTGAGCTTCTCGTTAGCTTCTCTAAGAAACTCCATGTAGGCGATCGCTAGCTTAGCCTGAGTCTTTCGCCAGTCGGAGTTACTCTCAGCCGCCATCATATTTATCAGGTCGACGGCTCGGTCGATGTACGGGCACGTGTGATCGGGAACGTATGGGTCAGGCTTCACAGCTTAACCTTAGGTTTGATCGTACCAGACGTCATTCTGTCAAGAATGACGTCTGACTTCTTTACAGACTTGACTCCAGCTATGAGTCCTTTGCTAGTCATAGACTCATTGTTATTCAAGAAGATGATCTCGTGATTCTTAAAGTACTTATCATACGCGACGCTCGCGTATGCGTCTACTATAGACTTATACTCAACCGGAGCTTTCTGAGATATCTTTTGTATCATACCAACGTTAATCTCAGTCTGACTGCTGCCAGGCCCATTGACCTTTCTACTGAGATTAGACAAGTTTGTCATGATGTCAGATATTGGAACCGTTCCACCAAGCTTGAAGTCATACGCATAGTTATCTGTAGAGATCTTAGCCGCCTTGACTTCGTAACTCTTTCCTCCGATCAGAACCACATCTTTCGCAGCGGAGGATCCTCCTCCAAGCGCAGCAGATCCGATCAAGAAGAACAGCATGACCTCACCCGGGCCGATTCCCTTAAGATTGTATCCGTAGAGTTTATTAAAGTTCGTCGAGCTGATCTGCTTAAGATCTCTGATCAGCTTGTTTATGACATTGACATTCAGATCTTTTGGAATAGCGGTAGTGTCAAACTTTGGAAAAAAGTTTAGAGCGAATAGATACTGAATCTCTCTCTTATACTTAAGATCAGAGTGCACGAAGTCAGCGGCAGTCACGTTGAAAGACGTGCTCTCCATAGCGCGCTTGATGAAACTTGTGTCTAAACCCTTGGGTATGGCCACTTGTGACTCCGGTCTCTCGCAGGCTCGGAGTATTTATACTATCGCTGGGAGATGCCCCAGTTGAAGTACACGTCGAGGCGGTCGGCGATGCCCTTTGGATTCGTGACGTTCCCGTGCCCGTCGTCTCTGAACAGCCACCTCGCCGTCGCGTCGTTCATGCGGTTCCCGCTCGAGTCGGTCAGTATGTAGAACCTAAGCTGGACGCCTACGTAGCACCAGTTCCACTTGAACCAGTTGATCTGATAGAAGTAGTCCTTGCAGGAGTCGACGTTGAGCAGTAGGTCTCGGCTCCTGCTGTTGCGAACGATCTGGCCAGTCCTTGGGTCCTTGAGCTCGTAGTAAAGTAGGCAGCTCGGTCCTAGGTTCTGACATATGTTGAACCGACCCACGTTGTTGAGTACGTCGCTGACGTAGTCGAGGAACACGTGCCCCCTGAGGATGTTTCCATTGCCGTCGATGACGGCGCCGCACGTGCTTCCCTGAGTCCTAGCGTCCCACGATGAGCAGTCGCGACCTCCCCAGTACCACCAGCGGTTGTCAGACTTTCGCGTCCACCAGTACTGGCCGTTGTCCCACACCGCTGCGTTGAGGACGACTTTGCCGTCGCCGTTGGTGCTCTGGTAGTACTGGTGCCCACCCTTGATGTCCTGCCAGTTGCCTATGTCCTCGTGCGGCCCCTCTAGGTCTCTCCTCATGTCGGACGGGACTCGCGGCCACTCGCTGCGCCGGCGCCAACTGTCCCACGTGTCAGAGTTGCGAACCTCGACCCAGTTCACGTTCCAGAACCAGTACGCGTTGTACTCAGTCTCATCCTCGTTGAAGCTCATCCCCGCGGAGCGCTTCATGTACTGCACCGGGAGCAGCTGTCGAACCATGAGCCGCTTGACTAGATAAGTGCTCAGGTTGAACCACTCGTTGTACTCTTTCTGAGGACCCTTGTGAGGAAGCTTCTCGTCGTGCTCGGCGATCTCGGACAAGCGAATCGTCTTTCCGTCCTGGTCCGTGTACGGCTTACTCCAGCTACCCTGTAGGTCCTGTATCCAGTCGCTGATCTGATCCTCTAGGTCGCTGAACCACTCGTCGACTGAGTTGTGCAGGTCGTTGATCGCCTGCTGATAGTCTGGGTTGTCCTGGTTCGTCTTCGTGATGTACTGTATGCCGCCGGACGCTAGGCGACATACTAGACCGGCGACGACGGCTCCGACTGTGCCCGCTGGGAACGCCAGCGCGACGCACTCGACCATCTTAGCCATGATCCACCCGATGCGCTCGATCGTAGGATCCTTGATGGTCCTAGCCTCGAGGTTGCTTCTTATCTCTCCGGACAGATCGTTGAGCGCGCGCTCGCGCAGGTCTGACAGAAGCTGGTTTATGACTAGAAGGTTCTCCTGCAGGACGTTGAGGCGAGGGTCCGCATACGTGAACCCTCCCTTTCCGTCGGGAGTCTTACTCCAGTCAGTCGGAGTGTATCCGACCAGCGCGCTGCCCCTGGGTCTCGGAGAGTTAGGCTTGGTCAAGTCATTAGCGCACGTCTTTGCCCAGCCAATTATCGAGCTTCCCATGGTTCACTCCAATCTATTACGAGACCGGAGTATTTATCACTCGTGGGATCGGTGCGACTCGATCCAGCCTGAGTGACGGATCGCCCACTCGACGGTCCTTGGCAGACCGAACAGTAGGTACACGCTCAGAGCAAACGCTGCGATCAGTTTAGTCAAGTCGCTAGTCACACCACCCTCCTCACATATGTCCGGCAACCGTCTTTGCAAAGACCCAGAAGGCAGCGCCGAGCGCCGCGCAGGCTGGTATAGTCACGAACCATGCTGCAACTATCGTCCTAGCCACTCCCCAGTCGACTCGCGGGTCCCTGTGCGCGCTACCGACTCCGAGTATGGCGCCGGTTATGGTGTGAGTCGTGCTCACTGGGACGCCAAGCGCGGAAGTCGTGAACAGCATCATGCTGCCGCCGAGCTCAGCCGCGACGCCTCCTCGAGGCGCTAGGTGAGTGAGCTTGTAGCCCAGGGTGTGGACTATGCGCCACCCGCCGGCTAGAGTCCCTAGACCCATGACCGCGAACGACGACAGCATGACCCAGTACGGTATATCGTCGGTGGGCGAAACTGCTCGAGACGCTACGAGTATCAAGAATATGATGCCGGCCGTCTTCTGAGCGTCGTTCGTGCCGTGGCCCAGGCTGTACGCGGCCGAGCTCGCGACTTGAGTCACTCGCAACCACTTCTCTGTCGTCTTGTTCTCTGGCACAGCCACCTTGAGTATCGTGTACAGTCCCGCGGCTAGGACGAATCCTAGGAGCGGACTGACCAAGATGAACCCTGCGATCTTGGCCACGCCGTCGCCCATCACTGCGGTCAGTCCGGAGTTGGCTACAGCCGCACCGACTAGACCACCGATTATGGCGTGAGAGCTCGATGTCGGCAGCGCTAGGTACCAAGTCAGCATGTTCCAGACTATAGCCGAGCACAGGCAAGCGAGCACGACGTACAAGTCGACCACCGACGGGTCGACCACGCCCTTTCCTATGGTCGCCGCAACTTTCCAGTCAAACACCCACATGGCTAGAAAGTTGCAGGCGGCTGCTAGGGCGACCGCGAAGCCTGGGCTTAGAGTCCCGGTAGCGACTACAGTCGCTATAGAGTTCGCTGCGTCATGAAAGCCGTTAGTGAAGTCGAACGCTAGAGCCACGAGGACTAGCGCGACTGCGGCCACCAGCATATGATTGGACACGGCTACTCCTTGGTGGAAGAGACTCGAACGAGCGACGAGTAGACGCCCGCCCAGTAGTTCACTCCCCAAGAGCAGCCGGCTTCCTGGCACCGAGCGTACGCGTCTGATACTGCGTCGATTCGTCGGTTCCAGATACTCTCGACGATCTCCTTGACCTCTTGCATCGCGACTTCCTCACTCACTTCGGTTGACCCACTTCTTATAGAGAACTTGCTCCATCTTCCTGGCCTCGACCTCCCAGGGCCACTTCATGTAGACTCTGTTACTCACCTTGTCCGGATACGCGTACATGCGACGCTTCCACCTGATCTTGTCTAAGCGGCACGTGTCGAAGAGCTCTCCGCGAGCGTACTGCTTGACGTGCGTGAGCTCGTGCGCTAGGATCTTAAACTGCGTCTGTCTCGGCATCTCGGTGTCCAACCGTACGGTGAACTCCCTCGGGCGGAGGTTGTCGTCCTCCCAGGTGCAGTCACCCTTGCACCCGTCCTTAGCTTTTAGCCCAGGCACTAGCCTAACGTTGACCTCGAGTCTGGAAGTCAGCCTCTTTCCGGCCAGCTCGTTGAGCATCCACTCGACCGCGCACGCGTACTCCCACTTCTTGACGCCGCTGTTGCCAGCGCTGCCAGTCACGCTTACGTACGCCATGCTAGCCTCCCTAGTATCTGCTCCAGACCTTAGGTTTACGAACCTCAGGCTGGCGAGCGTTGTCCCTCAGGGAGTAGTCCACCTCCTCGCGGTCCCAGCTGCTCTCTCGCCTGTCCTCTCGTCGCCG
>Ga0208147_1000066_pt1 | contig 38278 bp, 69 predicted proteins | sample DEB3_08_DNA_FD_184520 | JGI IMG/M metagenome (GOLD analysis project Ga0208147, IMG submission 184520) | Aqueous microbial communities from the Delaware River and Bay under freshwater to marine salinity gradient to study organic matter... | ecosystem: Environmental > Aquatic > Marine > Coastal ... | reverse complement strand
TGGTCTGGATGCTGAAACTGAATTAGCTAACATTCTTACCACAGAAATTCTTGCTGAAATCAATAGAGAAGTAATTAGAACTATTGCTATTACTGCTACTCGTGGTGCAAACACTGGAACTACCACATCAGGTATTTTTGATCTTGACACAGACTCAAATGGTCGTTGGTCAGTTGAAAAATTCAAAGGTCTAATGTTCCATCTAGAACGCGAATGTAACCAAATCTCACGTGATACCCGTAGAGGCAAAGGTAACATTATGATTTGTTCTTCTGATGTTGCATCAGCAATGCAAATGGCCGGCATTCTAGATTATACTCCTGCTTTGAACTCAAATCAACTTAATGTTGATGATACTGGTAATACTTTTGCTGGTGTTCTAAATGGTAGACTCCGCGTCTATATTGATCCATATGCCGAAGGTGGTAACTATGCCGTTGTAGGTTATAAAGGTCCAAGCACATTTGACGCTGGTATTTTCTATTGCCCATATGTTCCACTACAGATGGTTCGTGCGGTAGGCGAAGATAATTTCCAACCCAGAATCGCATTTAAAACCAGATATGGTATGGTAGCAAATCCATTCGCGGAAGGTATTACTGCTGGTAATGGGGCTTTAACAAAAGATAGTAACAAATATTACAGAAGAATCCTTGTCACCAACCTAATGTAATTGTATACTTTCTTTATAGAAAATATTTATCCTCTAGTATTAATTTACTAGAGGATTTTTATATGTCCATACTGATTGCCCACTATCCCAATACATTTTATATTTGTTATTAAACATATTTTCTCTTTCACTTAAATTCTCATCATATATTTTCAATTGATTTTTTAATTTATGTTTTTGAAAATTCATTCTATTATAACTAATAACTCCATTAGTCCATCTATACCCAGGTTTACTATAATGAGAAAATGTAAACCCTAAATTGTTATATACATTACCTTCACTATACTGTCTATCCGCATAGGAAATAACTGTATTTGGATGGTGAATACTAATAAAATATTTAAATAATTTAGATGATCCTCCTACAACATTATATCCAATTTTCGTGCATAATCTAATAAGTTCCCATTCATTTTGTTTATCAAATCTAGGGGAACCTAAAGATATTATTTGTATCAATTCGCCATTATAGTATAGACCGTATTTTAATTTAGATTGAGAGTATCCTGAAATATGATTTTCCTCACAAAAAGATTTACATATTTCAGTTGATATTTCTTTTACTAAACATTGTCTGGCAAAAATTCTATTTGATTTTTGTATTTTATTCAATATCATTGATTTGCATATATGTTTTTTAGATATCCATTGTTCATCAGTAAATTGGAATAATGAAATGTCTTTATTTTTACACTGTTCTGTTTTAATTAAATGCCTATCAGTTTCTATAGTAGAGGAATGCCAATATAGTCCATTAATTTCCAATGCAAATCTATATTGTGGTAGATATACATCAAGTTCTAAATTACTATTATTTAAAATTCCCTTAACATTAGTTAATACTTCTACATTATACTCATTTAAAAACTCACTTAATTCTTTTTCATGAGAACTTCTATTACAATAATATTGAATTTCTATATTATGTTTAATTAAATAATCTATTACTGTTCCATAATATACATTCAAATTTTCCGCTATTTGTGTAGATGTCAAATTTTTAGTTACATATTCATTATGCATATACTCATAGTTTAATAATTTATTCAATGCATCAGGATTGGTTTTTTCTAATTTAGATTTAGACAATATAGTTTTAATTTCTTTTCTCTGGGAATTGAATTCATGGCCATATTTTTCTTTATTAGTTTCTTTCATTTTTCTAACTTTTTCAGTTTGATCAATGAATTTAAATTTGCTCGTATCTTTATTCTTATCTTTTAAATAACATCTTCCTGAACAATATTCAGATAGTTCTTTTCTATCATTTAGGTGTTGGTGTTCATTTCCGCAAGTTTTACATTTTAATAATGATGTATATCCTGCGGAAATAAATTTAAGTCTAGTTGTTAAATTAGTAGACAAATCTAAATAATGAGATAAATTTAATACTTCATCATATAACGAAGTGTCTTTATTTTTCAGAACAATTAATTTGCGTTGTTTTACGTTAGGAATTAATTGTTCAATTTTCTCTACTAATTCTCTCATTATTACCTCAATGGTATCATCGGTCCTAGCCATTTGCATTTATCACAATGATATCTAACTGGCGCGACTATTTTTAATCTATTATTTTTACATGATGGACATAAAATACCTAAATCTACTACTATAGGTGGTTTATTAATTCTATTTCACCCTATAAATCCAAGGATAATTCCTATAATAAAATATATCATTTAACGGGTAAACCAATATACACATACCAATAAAATTATGATAAATGACAGATCATCCACTATAAAAACTCGCTCCCAAAATAAGTAATCCAATAACAATTAGAAATAATACATAGATAAATGCCACTGAATTCTCATATTTATTCAGTTCATCAAATATTTTCTTACCATTCAACATCAATATATCCTAACTCAGCCAGAGAATTAAATTCTGTCCCATTCACTACAACATTATTCTGAATATGCCAATGTCCATGAATCCACATCTTAGGTTTATTAATATCCCAAATCATTTGCAGAGCATGTCGAGTTACACTATTCCAATCAGAAAAATTTCTATAATCCGCATCTAAGTTATAACAGAATGATTCTGGGCAATCATGAGACACGATAATATCCAGAGGCTTCTTTATTTTTTCAACTTTCCTAATAATTTTATTCAATTCTTTATATGATAGTTGCTCATCTGGCCACCATGATACACCTTCTAATCGCCTTTGTCTATCAATAGAGAACGCTCCACCAATGAATAAGCATGATTTCTTATTGCCAGGACTATTATCAGCTAATCCAGTCGTCATTCTCCCATCAGGAATCCATTTAAGATATGGACTATCTTTATATTGCTTGCAGACATCGGGACTATCATGATTTCCGCGAATGAAATAATGCTTACCTTTAAGGTTAATTAATTCTCTATATTTAATGTCAAATCCCATGCCAAAATCACCAACTTGAATTGATTTTCCATCTGGACTATCATTAGCAATTTTTACATATTCAGAAATTTTTCCGTGAATATCTCCAATAAATCTCAATATATTCTTCCTTTTAAAATATTAGATTGATAAATATGTATATAACATATACAGATCGCAAAATTAATGCGACGATCATAATTACTTTTTAGGGGGAAATCGTCATTCCCCTAATTTTTTAGGAGTATACCATGTCAGCTTTAGATAGTCAACCTTCAAACTATAATTTTTTATCATCAACCGGATTTACGTTTTTCGTAAAGAAACTCCCCACAACTAATTTCTTCACAGAGAGTGTGAATATACCAGGGAGAAGAATTACATTGGTCCAACAGTCAACACCTTTTATTAACATTAATGTAAATGGAAATAAGATGGTTTATAATGATTTGACTGTTACATTTATAGTAGATGAAGATTTGGAAAATTATTTGGAAATTTCTACTTGGCTAGATGGATTGGGTGGGCCGGAGAGTTACCAGCAGCGCGCAGAACTCATTAGTAAAAATTGGAAAGGTGAAGGTAAGGAATCTGATTGTATTATTAATATTTTAACTAACACTAAAAATCCTAATGTAAGAGTTACTATTTTAGATGCATTTCCCACATCATTATCAGATTTTATTCTTTCATCCACCCAAACATCAGAGGAACATGTTGTTGCAACTGCGACATTTAAATATAAAAACATAAAAATTGAAAGAGTATAAGAATGAAATTAGATGATATTATTACATTATGGGAAGAAGACACTAAAATAAATCCAGAGGATATTGGGGGAGAAACGTTAAACACTCCAAAATTACATAGTAAATATCTAAAACTATTCGCCAATGAATCTGCATTACTAAAAAAATATAAGGCAGATCATAAAAGATTATACAGAATTAAATGGGAATATTATCTAGGATTACTTAGTATAGACCAATTAAAAGAATTAAATTGGGAACCATTTCAATTTAAAATTCTAAAATCTGAATTACCTATGTATTTGGATGGTGATGAAGATGTATCACAACATCTAATAAAAATGGAAATGCAGCAGGAAAAAGTTAATTTACTGGATCAAATTATTAAATCTATTAATAATAGGAATTTCGTATTTAAGAATTATATTGATTGGAAAAAATTTGAGAATGGAGTTGCCTAGATCATGACCTCAATTACGATTAATTATTTCAATGAAGTTTATATCAAAGTTACATCTGAACCTCATGTTGAACAAGAATTATCTGAGTTACTAACATATGAAATTCCTGGTAGTAAATTTATGGCCAGAAAAAATCCACGATATAAAAATTGGGATGGAAAACTAAAATTATATTCCAAGCAAACCAAGAAAATATATTATGGATTATTAGATAAAGTCATAGAATATGCACAGGATAATTCATATGAGATAGTTAATAATCTTCCTAAAGTGGAAGTTAAAATGAATCAAGTTTCCACAGAGGAATTTATTGATTTTATAAAACTTCCTGTCACTCCTAGAGATTATCAAGTAGCAGCATTTCTGGATTGTGTCAATAGCAATCGGCGTCTAATTGTCAGCCCCACAGGATCAGGCAAATCATTATTAATTTATATGTTATCCAAATATTATTTAATGGAGAATAAGGATAATAAAGTATTAATTATTGTTCCCACAACTAACTTGGTGGAACAGATGGCTGGGGATTTCCTGAATTATGGATATACAGAAAATGTTCATAAAATTTATTCTGGAAAAGAAAAGAATACAGAAGATACTATAACTGTATCCACATGGCAATCACTACAGAATATTGATCCTGAATGGTTCAAACAGTTTACCACGGTGTTTTTCGATGAGGCACATACCTGCAAATCACGTGTTCTAAGCTCCATACTTTGCTCTCTGGTGGACTGTAAGTATCGCTTTGGGTTTACTGGCACCCTCCAATCAGAGGAAGTGAATATATTAGTATTAGAGGGATTATTCAATACTCACAATAAAGTTATTACCAGTAAAGAACTAATGGATCGGGGAGAGTTAGCAGATTTATCAATTGATATTATAATGCTTAACTATGATGAAATCACTAAGAAAATGACTAAGGATTTTGAATATCAGGATGAAATCAATTTTCTAATTTCTCATAGAAAAAGAAATTCGTTTATATCTGGATTAGTTCAATCTCTGAAAGGCAATACTTTAGTATTATTTAATAGGGTAGATGGTCATGGGAAATTACTATTTGATTTATTGAAAGATAAGATGGAAAATGTATATTTTCTTCATGGAAAAGTTGACGTTAAAGATCGTCATGGCACTATACAAAAGGTTGACAATCTTGAAAATTCTGTTATAATAGCATCATATGGAGTATTTCAATTAGGGATTAATATACCTAATCTGAATAATGCAATTTTTGCAAGTCCATCTAAATCTAAAATTAGAAATCTTCAATCAATCGGAAGAATTCTTCGTATATCTTCAAAGAAAAATACTGCTAAATTATACGATATAGCCGATAATTTAGCATATAAGGGTAAGAATAATTTTACATTAAATCATTTGTTTGAAAGGGTTAAAATTTACAATGACGAAGAATTTAAATACCGAATCCATCAATACACCATTGGATGATATTGATGATATTGATGAAGATGAACAGATGGAGGATACCGATGAGGAATCTTCCGATGAAACTACCGAGCAATCAGTAGATTTTCCATTTTTTCCTATGGTCGTTAAATTGATGACTGGTGATGAATTATTAGTTAGTAATTTATCACGAAATGGTAATTATATGATGGCAATTAATCCATATGTAGTTACTCGCCAGATTATTAATAATACTCCTGCATTATTTCTATTGAAGTGGATGCCATATACTTTAACTAGGAGTTTTCTATTCAGCCCAACATCAATTTTAACCGTCAATATGCCCAATGAAGAAATATTATCACACTATAAAACTTGTCTAGAAGAGGAAACTATGGATGAATTTCAAGTCACAACAAACAATTACTCCCACGCGATTAACTAAACCTAGAAATCATTACATCAATAATAAGAAATTTCTAGATGCATTTATTAAATATCAAAATGAGATTAAACGGTGTCAGGAAAATAATCTTACTGTCCCAGCTATTCCCAATTATATTGGTGAGTGTATCTTATTATTGGCGAATAAGTTAGCACAGAAGTCAAATTTCTGTAATTATCCATTCAAGGAAGAAATGATATCTGATGGAATAGAAAACACTTTTCTATATCTACATAGTTTCAATCCTGAGAAATACGATAATCCGTTTGCCTATTTCACTGAGATTATTAAAAATGCATTCATCAGACGAATCCAAAAAGAGAGAAAACAGACGTATATCATTCATAAGATAACAGAATTTCAGACATATTCAAATCTGAGAACTGAAAATCCCTCGGAAATGAATGATGATGATTTTGTTGAGAGTTATGAGAATATGTTAAGTGAAAAGCGACGCAAGGCAAAAGAACGCCAGAAAGAAAAAAAGATGGCGAAAGATGAAAATAGTTCTTGACACCCTCTTTTTTAAGTTGTATACTAAACTGTGGTTTTATGAATAAGAATAAGGAATAACTGTTAATGACTATAATCAATAAGGAAATGGGTAACATTCCACCTATCATTGGGCAATATATTAGAAACATGTTTGATCCAACAATACGTGAACATGTTAGAGATAATTACCGTGATAATATACATTCTGTATTAGAAGTATGTCAGGAAGCTATCAAGGAATTTGATAAGAAAAAATCACATAATAAAATCTTTGGTAATAATAACAAGAATAGAAAATAATACTGATGGCTAATGAAAATAAAATAGCTATTCTAGGTGATCTTCATTGGGGTGCTAGATCAGATAGTATTCATATTATCAATCACTTCAATAATTTCTTTAGTAAAGTATTCTTTCCTGAATTAAATAGACGTGGTATCACTAAGATCATTCAATGTGGTGATTTAGTTGATAGACGTAAATTTATCAACATTAATACTGCTCATGCTATTCATGAATATTTTACCAATGAAATAGAGAAGAGAAACATTTCCCTGGATATTATTATTGGAAATCATGATACCTTCTATAAGGGAACGAATAGTGTTAATGCATTAAATATCCTCTATAGAAATGTCCCTGATAATATTAAGTATTATTCATCACCAGCAGAAGTTATTATTCAGGATAAACCATTCCTATATGTTCCCTGGATATGTGATGATAATGAAAAATTATCCTATGAGTTTATCCATAATTCTAAATCTGACTATATGATTGGTCATCTGGAATTATCTGGGTTTGAAATGAATAAGGATAATTTTTCCGAGGAAGGTATGTCACATAGAATACTCAGTAAATTTAAACAAGTATTCACAGGACATTATCATCATAAATCAACAATTGATAATATCACATATGTTGGAACTCCATATGAAATAGTATGGTCGGATTATGATGATCCACGTGGATTTATTATATTGGATTTGAATACTGATGAAACAGAATTTATTCAAAATCCTCATTGTTTATTTCATAGAATAATTTATGATGAGAAAATTATTAAAAATGATACATTTCCCTATGATAAGTATAAAAATACTTATGTCAAAATTGCCGTAGTTAGCAATAAGAGAAAACATAAGTTGGATGAATTTCTTGATAACTTCAATAAAGTTGAAACAATTGATCTACAGGTTATTGATGAAAGTGTATTATTAGATACCGATGTAAATGTTGATATGGAACAGATAGAAGATACCTATACCATAATAAACAATTACGTAGATAAAATTGAAATAGAAGATAAGTCAATGATTAAACAAGAGTTAATCAATCTGTATAATGAAGCAATTCAATTGAATAAGGAATAATATATTATGATTGATAAAATGAAAATGACGGATAATACATTGCTAGGTATAGAAGGGCAATGTCCTAGATGTAAAAGTTATTCTGGGGATAGTTGGGCATGTCCAGGTGGAAAATGTCCATTAACAATGTCACCACATTTTGATTCAGAAACACAATCTCACTATGCGATAAACCTTATTAAATATAAAATAGAAGGGTAATATAATGGAACCTTATAAATATAGAAGTAATTTTATTTGTATTGATACAACCAATCAAATTTATGAGGCTTATATTTTGAGAGTGGGTAAAATAAACCCATATACTAATATATGTTATCAAGCTAGTGTTATTAATAAAGCACTAAATGAATATTTAGTAAAAATATATGATCATACTGCATATGGTGGTATAGTAGACACAGATATGCTTATTAATAATAAAATTACTGATGCATCACATAAAATTGTTGATATGAATATCTCAGGAAATAAACTTTATGTTGGAATAAAATTACTTAATAATCATCTTGGTTCAATAATTAAATCACTTTATGATAACGATATCACATTAGTTCCAATATTATCTATGTCTGTTGTAGATAATTTTAAAGTTAACACAATAAATTTTCCCAAGGATATTACTATTGATAGTGTTAATATTGGAATAGAAACACCAAATGCACATTAATTTTGAAAAAATTAAATTTAAGAACTTTCTTAGTTCAGGTAATACCTTTACAGAAATTTATCTTAATAAAAACAAACATACATTAATTGTTGGTAAAAACGGTAATGGTAAAAGTTTATTAATTGAGACTATTTGTTTTGCATTATTCAATAAACCATATCGTAATATCAATAAACCACAATTGGTAAATTCCATCAATGGTAAGAATATGATTGTTGAATTGTATTTTGATATTGGTAATAACAAATATATCATTAAACGTGGAATGAAACCTGTAGTATTTGAAATTATTAAAAATGGAGTATTGATTAATCAGGAAGCTGATAGTAGAGATTATCAGGAATATCTGGAAGAGAATATTATTAAATTACGCCATAAGTCTTTCACACAGACATCTATTATGGGAACGGCATCATTCGTTCCATTCATGCAATTATCATTGAATAATAGACGCCTGTTTATGGAGGATTTATTAGATCAACAGATATTTACCACAATGAACATCATTCTGAAAACGAAATTAAGTGATGTTAAAAGTAATCAGTCTGAGTTAGGTAATCAGATAATCATTCTAGATGAAAAAATAAATATTCATGAAAATTATATTAAACAACTCAATACTGATGAAACAGGTAAGATAAATTCTATTAGAGAAAAGATAGATGCATATAAGAATAACATAGTTACATTACAACAAAATATATCTGAGTTAGAATTATCAATATCAGAGTTAGAGAAATCAAAGTTAGATATTAATAACTTAAATGAGGAAATATTAGAGTTAAATAAATTCAATAATAAATTTAGTAATAAAAAATCTAGACTAAATGAGGAAATATCATTCTTCAATGATAATGATGTATGCCCCACGTGTAGACAAAACATTACGAGTGAATTTAAATCCGATACTATAGAAAAACATACTAATTGTGTAAATGAACTGAATAGTAATCTTCTGAAAATTGAGAAGAAACTAAAATCCAAGAACAAAAAATTAGAGAATAATAATAGGATTATTCAGGAGATTAATAAATTAAATAATAGTATCTCCCAATATAGAAACTATATTTTATCTGATGAGAGAATGATATCAAGTCTAGAGAAAGACATTAATAAAATTAGTGAAGAGAATAAGGTTGCCTTCTCAGAGGGCGAGTTACATCAGCTTAGGGAAGATAAAAATAAATTATTGGAGGAAAAAAATTCGATTAATAACAAGAAAGATATTTTTGATAATATCAGTGTGCTATTAAAAGATAGTGGAATTAAGGCGCAGATTGTTAAGAAGTATATTCCAGTTATTAATAAACATGTAAATAAATTTCTGGAAAACATGAATTTTTTCATTAACTTTGAGTTAGATGAACAGTTTAATGAAACGATAAAGTCTAGATATAGAGATATATTCTCATATGAATCATTTTCAGAGGGTGAGAAGATGAGACTTAATTTAGCTCTTATTTTCACATGGAGAATGATTTCTAAAATGAGAAGTTCCACTACAAGTAATTTAATATTCTTTGATGAAATCATGGATAGTTCATTGGATTATGATGGAATTGATTCATTCTTTAAGATGATGGATGAATTAGGCGAAGGAACCAATGTTTTCATTATTAGTCATAAGACAGATATGGTAGATAAGTTTACAAATATAATAAAAGTAGAAAAGGTGAAAAATTTCAGTAAATGGATACAACAATGATTATAGAACCATATACTAATTTCAGTAATACAGAGGAAATTATTGGGATTAAAGATACTTTATATAAGGTATTAGAGAATAAAGCTGTGCCGGGAGTATCTGCACCAGAGTTAGGTATTAATTATAGTATTTTCTATGTGAAAAATATTCCAGGTGAGGATTGGATATTTGCTATTAATCCTAAGATAGTTAATTATTCTGATCAGAAATCAGTATATCATGAAACTTGTTATTCATATCCAGGAATCAAAGTTAAGATCATCCGCCCATATACGGTCAGGGTAAGGTTTCAGACCGAGAGTGGGGAAACCATCACTAGACAGTTAGAGGGGCCTGTAGCACGCTTATTTCAGCATGAAATGGTCCATATGGTATCCAATGCTGAACCATTCTGGAATGCTGCCAACTTCCTACATAAAAATAAAGCAGTAAAGGACTGGAAATCACTATCAAGAAAATTACATAGAGAAACATAGAGAAACATAGAGAGAAAGGAAATATTAATATGGTAAACCATTACAATGAGTATGAATCATATACAGATGATAATAACTTTAAAATTGTTGATGATGAACAATATGTCGATTTTAGAGATCATTTAAATAGAATAATTGACAGACCAACATATACAGATGTATTGAATAATATTAATCAAGGAGATATTATTAATGGAATGGGAGGCGGTTCTGCAATATCTCAATTAGAACAATTTACTACTAGATATCCTCCATTAGATTATGTCCCTCAATTAGAAATTAATCCTATTATGGATAATGAATCTAATAAAGAAAGAGAATTTGTTAATCATCCAGAGCATTATAACCCAGGGCCATATGAAGTAATTAAGATTATCGAACATTATGAGTTAGGATTTCATCTTGGTAATGTCATTAAATATATTCTTCGCGCCGGAGTTAAGAATGAGAATACTTATAATGAAGATTTGAAGAAGGCATTATGGTATCTACAGAGAAAGATTGATAGTAAGGAAACTAATAATGCCTAGAATGCGAAAACGATGGCCGGATGAAGTATTTCATTCACCAACGACCATCGCTAATATGAGTAAAACTGCTAAAGAACAAGTAGCTAATAAAACACGAAACCTCACAAGAATGGCTACTTGTGAGGTTTGCGGCGTTACTATGCAGGAAAATATGCATCTTCGGTGGCACGGCCCAAAATGTGATATGCTCAATTATATTTGGGATTATAAGTCCCCAAAATTAACTAAAAAATAATATAATCCTCTATATTAAAATTCAGGCGAATGTTGAATTAATTTTGCCACGGTTTCATTTGAGGAAACCTTTGCGAAGGCTTTAATAGCAGATGTTCCATCCCCTGTTAATATTTCAGTGAGGGAAATATTCTCATCTTCTAAAATTTGCAGTATTTTCTTATCCATCAATACGGCTTCATCATATGTCTGGTTTCTACCAGTTTTATGATATTTCTTATTTCTATGAATGAAGAAATTGATGGATGGATATCGGTTATGCTCCCATAGGACATACTCTTTCCAGCAGATAGGCAATAGCGGGTCAGAGTAGGCCAGAGACAGGAGTAGGGGGCTATCTGTGACCACCGCATCCACTTTACCCGCAAGCCTCTCTAGACGCCATGCCTGCTGTCCAAAGACATAGGGTTGATAGCCAAGAACCTTGGTGCTTTCATCCCAGGTTAAATCCTTGGCAAATTCTGTTACTAATTCACAATTTAATCCAGTCATTTTTAGATAACTGAATAATGCTGCGGCAGTCGTAGATTTACCCGATCCTGCCCCCGCGAAGAAATTAATAATTATCATTATCGGTCTTTCTTATAAAAGATAAAAATTATAAGACCAATTTCACTAAGTAGACTACCAAATAATAGTGAATCAACAGTCCAAGGTGGCAATGTGTCATAGAATATAATGAATGTTCCCATTAGTAAACTACTAAAAAGTGTAATCATATATACAAGAAAAAATAAAATTACATCACTATATTCAGTAAATATCTTTTTGTTCATGCTGAAAATTTATTTTGTAATTCATCAATTCTATCTTCTAACATATTAATTTGACGTTCTAAACTTTCCCTAAAATAATCTAAATCATAGTCAAACTTTTCTCGTAAATACTTAATTTCTTTCTCGAATTTTTCAGGTAGATCAATTTCAATTTTATTATCTAAATCTTTAATCTCATCTTGGGTTGTAACAATATCCGTCGCAATTTCTCCAACAGATAATTGTAATTTACTAATGTCGTCCTGTAAATCCCAGATGTCTCGTTCTAAGTTTTCTAGATTAATCTCTAGTTCTATTGTTGATTTCATTTATTTTCCCCTATTATTAATAATTTTCAACATATGAAATGATATCAAATCCCTCATGATAGGAAGGTTCCTGGAATGTATTTTTCATTGTAATTAATACACTATCAGGAATTTTCTTATCCTTTCGCTGGTTCAACCGGCGCGACCATTCTTGGTCTGGTAGTTTTGGAAATACGTAACAAATTTTAATATATTTGCTGGAAATATCCTTCATCTTATCCTGGCGAGATTTCCGACTCATATTAGTATGATCATCAATTACATTAACGGGATAATCATCTTTACAATATACATTTCTATTAAAAATTACTTTCTTTGTTGCATCGCCAATAAATTTAGTAAATCCATCGGAATATGTAATTCCAATTTTATTACATTCAGATTCAATAATATCATCTGATGATAAAATATAAAATTGTCCGGTCTTTTCCAGAATTTTGCGAAAAGTTGACTTGCCACTTGCGGGTAATCCGACTAACATTACATATACGGGTTGATGGGCCATTATTTTAATACCTTATTATCATCACTATAGTCAGGGTCATTATCTTCTTCATCATCATCATACTCACTATCACATTTAGTGTCAATGACAATATCACCAAAATGAATAACTCCATTATGACTAAAGCATTTAATTTTATTAATAAAAATGAATGCCATTAATCCCTGAGCATAACTATATGAGTCATTCAACCAATCATTAGGAACTTGTATAAGACCAATCATTCCTGAATCTACATTAAGTTTCTTATTATATGGGGTAATGGAACTAAAAATATTTTCTTCGGATGTCACTTTTATTGTAAATGAACCATCACCAAAATAAGTATCAAATATACATCCCTCAAATTCTGGATGAAATAACTTGTTACTAATGACCTTTTCTGAGGCAAACAATCCAACCGGAGTTAATACTTTATCCAGAAATTTTCCCCAAAGTTCATTTTTAATAACATAACAGGGATCACTAAGTAGGTATCTTCCGGGAGGAAGGGTATATTCATGTGTCATCATTTAATTCCTTATTTTCCAAAAATAATAGTTTTCATAAGTATTATGAATGATATAAACAATCCTAGTAGAATAAACAATAATGAATATCCTACTAGGTAACTCAATATTAATTCAATTATTTCCATATTATTCACTGGTATTCTTATAATTCCATTTAGTTGCTACGATTTCTCGGTTACGTTGAAATCGACTATTTGAACCAAGGTTCTTCCGAAGATAGTCCACTACGTTACCAATGTCAACACGTTTTTTGTCAAAACAGGAAAATGCAATAGATCGCATTCCAGTGCCGATATTAGCTGTATGAAATGCGAATTCCTTTCGATTCATATGAGAAGTATTATTAATGAGTTTCTGCGTCAGTTCAGTGAAGTCAACAATCTGATCCCATACATCCTTATAATAACTACGAAGTTTATTTGAATCATTCTCTGACAACAATGGATAAAGATCATCAACCTTTTCATCAAGAACCAATTCCATTACATCACGTTCACTCTCAATGAGAGATTTTGCACGGTGTAGAGTAACATACAAATCAGCCTTAATCTTTACCATATGCCCATCATCAAAGCGAATAACGATACCCTCGCCTTCCTGCATATTCTTAACGTAATTAACAATATCATTGAAATTATCGCTGGTATATGAAAATTGACCAACAACAGGAATTAGAAAAAAATCAGCAATACGCTTCATATTATTATAGCTAGTATACTTACCAGTAGTATTATCACGAATGGCAATTAGAATTAACTTATCCTCGGGATAATCAACTACAATACGCTGCTGGCGGGAAGTCCATTCAAAAATAGGAGTTAGGTTATTATGTTCACAATAATAATATAGACTATTATAATTGCTGTCTTCGCCAATAAATTCATCAATTTGTTTGGTAAGATCACTTTCGCCCATCTTTGACCCCCAAATAATCCGCCCACAATCCATGAATGGAGTAATCATTGATCCATCAAGTTTATCCAGAATAACATGTGGTTTGGACAAATCCAGAGTCATCACATCTTCACGTTCCCCATAATTAAAAAACTTCTGGAAACGACGAGAAATAACCTGCCTGGACCAATTGCAAATAATTAGTCCGCGCAGTTCCCGCAGAATAGCACTCTGCCGATCCGTAACAGGAACATGAACGTCATTTCCTGAACGAATATAATTTGCTACTGAATATGAACCTTTATCGACTAGAATAAAATTAGGATTATTTTCTACAATAGTCTTCACTTCATCAAGAGTAATATTTTCAGGAAAATCATAATGTAGCGTCATAATATAAATCCTTATATGTTTAATTATCAGTCATCTAGAGATTCTGTTTTAATCTCCATTTCTGATGCTGGCCTAACCTCTGAATATTCCCATGTTTCGTCATCGTCAGTGGACCAACCATCACCTTTATAATAGGTTCCAATGATCCCGTCAACAACATATAATCCCGTCGCCGTAATTTTCTCCATATCAACGTAATTTTCCAGGAAGTAATCAAAACCGATACCTTCCTGAATATAAATTGTGCATCCACTATGGTCTACAATTTCAATATCAGAATCATATTGTTCATTGGCAGCGGTGTATTTAAATAGAATTTTTCCAGGAGTATTATATGAAATGCCGGCAAATGGATCACCATCCGAATTATTTTCCATAAATGTAAATTCCATTTACTTATCTCCACCTTCAAATTTAGCCTTCAACTTTAAGTAATCCTGACGTTCCCGGTCTTCCCGTTGTTTCTCCCAATATTCTTCATTTATAATTCTCTTTTTATATTCTTTATCATTTTCGAGTCGATAAAGCTGAATATAGAGACTATAGTGATCGGAATAATTATCCATATGATCTAGACAAAGTTCTGCATTCGGGCCGTATTTTTGAAGCAATTCTTCCAGATGAGTTGCTAATTCGCCTAGAGTATCAGGGATTTGTATAGAATATGAATAATCTTTTACTGTTTTTCTATTTCGATCTACCATTTAATTTACTCCAAACATAAGATATAAAAGAAAACTTAATTGAATTATTATTACTGTAATAATAAATATTTTATAAACTACCATTATTTACTGCCCGTAAAATTATAGTTACAATTACGATTAAAATAATTAAGACCCAGCTTGTCTTATAATCTAACATTTATCATCTAAATCCCATTTTGTAGTATCAGACCAATTCTCATTTTCAACGGTATAATGATACATTCCATCACTATACACTATTTCTGATACATTGATACAGCCCATTTTCTTAGTGAGTATTTTAATCATAGTCTTAGCACCCAATTCAGTGAATGCATTATATTTAATAGGAATTCCCATATTTACATATCTTTATATCGTGAATTAATTTCTTTAATCCTATTTTCTAAATATATTTTGATTATCATACCATTATTATCAGCATTTGTATATTTCAATTTATTTAAGATTTCATATACAAATGCTGATTTAAGTAGCATATCTACAGAATAATTATTATTACTACTACTATTACTCATCATTACCCAATGAAGTAACACAAACTGGTTTAAATTGAAGTCCAGTATCCTTAATATTTTCATTGATACCAATAATCATATTAAATTCAACTAGACAATCGGGCGAAACTGTATCCAAATACAATGGAAGTTTTGGTAATGCAACTCCATTGTATAAGGAAAAAATGATTAATAGTGATTTCATTGTTTTGGATTATCCTTGATGTTAACAACTAGCGGGGTAATATTAAGGCGCATTGGTTGTGTTGAATATAGATAATCTCCTGACCATTGACGATATACGCCATCGGTATTTGTATAGAAGATATACGGATTGCTTGAACCATATGTTCCTTCATCAGATGGAGCTTGCCTAGTGGTCATGTTCGTTCCACCACTACCATTACCGGCAGTAACGATGCGATCAGGCTCCGTTAGGCGCTTTGATCCAGATGTAATCTTTCCCATTACACCTTCATATAGAATTGGTTGTCCAGATGCATTGAGAAGAATTACATAACCAAGAAGTCCTGGATTTGATGTTAGTTCCAGACGCTTTTTAATATTTTCAATTTCTGCATTTTCAGTAAATACAATTGAATTCGCGGCTTCCCTGGCCTTCTGTGCCTGGGTATTTTTATTGCTTGGCTGGGAAACCGCTTGCTCCCAACATCCTCCTAGAGATACAAGGGAAATACTACCAACAAGAAAAGCAGAAAGTAATTTATTCTTAATCATCATATTATTATTCATCCTTTATGTTAAATTATTTCCGAAAGTATGGATAACCGTCATTTTTGTTTCTTTTTCGTGGTTGACCAAAATACTTGTGATTCCCTTTTAATATTGGATCGCCAGAAAATTTCGCATTGCCATATACTTCTACGTTATCAAATATAACAGCATTACCAGAAATTTGAGCGTTACCATATACCTTAGCTTTTGGGCCAACATATACTGTTCTAGATACTTTTGCAGTATCAGCTACCCAACCACCACCATTTATATGTTGTTTGGCTGGAACAGGACCGTTCCCATCACCAAAATCATATAAAGTAACAACTGAATATTTACTCACAAGTAGCAATATCTAGAGTTGCTGGTGCCTCTCGCCCCTGGAAAATACCAACATTTGTCTTTGTTGAATTGGCATTATAGCGGGTAACTAGATCACGACAGGATTGTTGTTGTGCATTCAATTCAATACGAATTCGTTGCCGTTCGGCTGTATCAGTTTCATTTTTCATGTTAGATTTGGAAACTTTGATTTGATTTACTCGTGCCATGTATTGGCCATTGGCATCATGAAACCATTCATACTTAGTAAGAACATTCTCCGCAGAGAAAGTCTTACTCATAACGCCAGTTACCGTTCGCATTGGCTGAGTAATAATATTTACTGCAAAAATTCCTACGCCAATGGCAACAAATCCGGCTACTGCCATTGATCCATACTTGAAAAAATTCTTCATCTTATAATTCCTTTATTGTTCATTAATAATGTTTAGTGCAGCGGTAAGAGTTTTGAAACCAATCATTTTATCATTATATAATAGATTTATATCTTTAAATGGAACATTTCTTTTAAATTTTATTTTATAATCATAATCAATTATCTTACTAGGCGATCTAATATCATAAAATATTACTTGATTATGACCATATATAACTAAATCTTCTCTTACTTCCTTAGTTACAATATGTATTTTATGTGTGCTATGAAATTTTCCAATAATTTCTACTGGAAACCAATCATATAATTGTTCCAGAGATTTAAATCCAAATTTAACTTTATTTTTATTATATGACTTAGGATATTTATTCTTAAAATACACAAAATTTATATCTAGACCATCATCTTGTGGTGGTGGATGATTACGTCCATAACCATAATCATGAGTCCCACATGCCTGTGCTCCATATGGCCCTAATCCCCAAGAGTTTTCTAATCTATAAACAGTTACTTTCGCCTTTGCTCCCATAAAGAATCGCTCCTATATTACTTAACTATAGCTATAGGTAAACCAAATTAAAGAAATGACGATTAATACAATACTAACCGTCTGCATAATGATTTCTCTACGTGTCATAATATAACTCCTTTATTAGGAGAATTGTAAATTAGAAATCTCACGAATTTGCTGGAATGATTGATCCCTAAGCAGAACTCCGTCCCTCCATACAGGTTGTAGCATATCATCCCAGTCATGTCCACTGTTTAATGGTAGGGTTTGCCAACCATCATCTGGGTTAAATGTAACAACAAATCGGCCTTTCTTAGAACGCTTCCCAGGATCGCCCACAGGGTCCTTATACACATCCTGCCATACTCCATTGATACATACCGCAGAAGCCTTCATGGCGAAACGTAGGCTGTCCCGGTCCACCTTCTGTAGCAATCCACCACCCATACCTAGATTGAGATTTTCCGCAGACCATCCCATCTTAGTTAGATTATCATAAATAATAGGAATAGTATCAATATTCACGCCATCACCCTGAATAACCCGCACGGATGGATGTAATACCTTATATCCCTTTTTATTTACGGTAGACCCATACTTTTCACCAAGAATTTTAATTGTTTCGGTTGGGACCAATTCGGGATCGCCACTATCAGGACGAACAACGACCACCGCACCAGAATTAATTACATCTTCCTTTAGAGCATCCCCCCAAATATTCCTAACGCAATTTTCCAGATCATAGCTATCACTTACAATAGCAAGAATCTTTCCAGGCTTGGCGTAATTCTGTAGCATATTCTTATATGCACCAATCTCATTATCCTTACCCCAGGAAGTAACTGTGGAATGTTCCATGGCAGGAATTGAGAAACCGGCCATACGTTCACCATAGAAATGACGTGCATAGCGCAATGCGGATTTAGTATCTGTTCCCATGAAATTAACTAGATGTGCAGTTCCACCCAGGGCGGCAGTTTCCTCCGATGATGCACCACGGGCACCAAAATCATGCAACTTAAACGGTAGTTCTGCCTCTGGATTATCACAAGTCTTTTCAAGATATGAACGAATAATTTGCTTTGCGTGCCAGGACAGTGTGGCCACGGTTGTAGGATACCAAATTGCACGAAGCAATGCAGTTTCTACATAGCTAGTGATCCAGGGAACATTAGGATCAGTATTCACAATAGTCAATAGAACATTCCTAGTAGGAATAACTGTTCCCTCTGGCAATGCACGAATTTCCACTGGCATGTAACCATTGTGGTTACGAAGAATATACATCCAACCCTGACGATTGAATGGTGTTCCATGAATACTAGAGTCTTCCTCTGCATCATTAATATCTTGCAGAGTAATTGGAACGGAAAGATATTGTTTTAAGAACATCTGTAGACCAAAGAACAATGTCTTATCAAACATTCCGCCGCGAGATTCAATGTAGGAATACATATGAGTGGTGCCGGGAGGAAGCTGATTAAAATGACTATCCTTATAGGAATCAGCATTCATAATAGTATTAATTGGTTCAATCTGCATCATTTTATTATTACTCTCCATTATACTGCTTGTTCTGAGTTCTCTCGTTCATTGATATTATCAGGATTATTCACGAAGTCAACAAGTTTATCGGGGTCTAGGTGTGGATTAAAGATAGCTGTATTTTTATATAAGAAATTTTCCCGCATTTCATGCATCACCGCCGCCTCAATTGCTTTATATACAGTATTGACAATTTCATTTTTGCACATATGGTAACTAAGAAACCATTTACGTCCAGTCCACCTTAAAGGTAGTCCAGTAAAATTATCAGTATCATCCACCGAAATTTGTAGATATGGACGATCATTATCTAATTTTACTAAAATATCCCATCCAATTAAATAACGACAATCGAATACAATAGTCTTCACTTCATCCAAAGTCATCATAATATAAATTCCTCTTATTAACTATGAGCTAAATCCCGAATAAAACAAATAAATTTTCCAGCATCAACATTACCAGTAGGTAATTCCTCGGCTAGACCATCTGGCCATGTATATTTTTTCTTTTCGGGAAATGTCTTTAGTAATAATGAATGTAGATAAGGAAACCTAGAGTGAATATTTTCAATAATAATAGGATATAGATCAGAATATTTAACACTAAAATCAAATTTAGTGCTTTTAGATACATCCCCACTCATAACATAAAAAGTATAATGCTCGGGGATTTGACGTGGGGATTGTTTTTCCACCGTAATATTACACATAATGTTTTGAACATTTTCATTATGATTCATTATAATAATCTCCTATAATTAATAAATAGCCTTCCGAACAAAATAATTGATCATATGATAATGATCCTCGAAAAATTCTGCACGGCGACTTTTAAGGTCTTTCAATGGTAGCCAAAATGCTTCCTCTGCATCATCAGCAGCCTCCACATGTGGTAATTCATCTTCATCAAAATCATATAGGTCCATTAGCATATACTGGTCTAACATAATCAATGATGCAAAGGTAATAATTCTTCCACGTTCGGAACGTTGTGGATGTGAAAATTCCTTCCGTAACTTAATTGAGTTGGTAATAATTTTATAATCAATTCTATTAGTCAATGAAGTTTCTTCAAGTAATTCCCGCATCATCCCATCTTGAATATCTTCATTTTCATTTAGATATCCACCGGGCAGAGCAAGAAGACCCTTACCAGGATAATTCTTACGACGAATTACTAATACATGTTCCTTACATACAACACATGAATCAGTCGTTACAAATAAGGGTGGATATGGAGAATTTTTCCAGATTTCTTTATTCTTATTAATAGCCTTCATCTCATTCTGAATATTATAATATTCCTTCATATTCATATGAGAACTAAGAAAATTAATTGTGCCGGCAGATAACTTATCGTATTGATTGTAAATTTCGTTCTTAGTTTCCTCGGTAAAATACAATTTACGCATATCACTTGAATGAATGCCTGGAATTGCCTCAAATTCCACTACATTCTTAATATTGGTATCCCGTAGATAATCGGATGAAGAATCTTTATGATGACCAATTAGAACGATATTTTTATATCCATAACTATCTTTCCATTTAGTGACAATTTTATCTAAATTATTATACCACATATTTCCATATAGATCGTCTTCAATTTTATCATAAACAATATTATCTAAAATATTAGCATAGTTAAAATAATTTTTATAATTAAAATATGTCCTAAGCATAGCAATTCTGTCATTTACTGAAAATGGATTGCGGAAACTAGGGGATTCATTGGCAGAACCTAGGACAATCAATACTCTATCGGCAATTTCCAGTCCCTTATAAACAATATGGGAATGACCAATATGTGGGATTTGGAATCGTCCCACATATACAGCCAATGTATCCTCTTTCTTAAATTTCAGAAATTTCATATTAGAATTAGTATCCACAATCATAATCATCTACCTCCATTCCATCCCGATGAATACGAACAAAGGCATGACTACCAAATGCAGATTCTAGATGGTCTTCTAGATCACAGATTACGTCATTCATAGCTTTTAGGTCAATTGTAAAAGCATCAGTTACCTCTTTAAGATTCCAGGGAACGTTAAACTTCTTTCTTTCATCATCTTCATTTTCATCATCAGCATATGGACCATCAATTTCTCGCCAATCACTGGGAGAAAAATTAATATCACCTAATGTAAATGTGCAAGGATCACCATCATTAAATCCTGGAACCCATTGTGCCCAATAAATAGTTTTCACCTGGGGATATGTTTCAAAAAATACCCTAAGTAATCTATTGAATGCATCTTTACACTTGTTCTTATATTCAAGACGTAGCATATCCAATTCAACTACTAGAGCTTCACCTAGATTAGAAATTACTGTATCTTCTGTAATTTTAAAATTTGCCATTATCTTATTCCCTTATAATTAATCTAAATTGACTTGATTATTGTTGTTATCGGATTGTTCCTCTTGTTCCATCATTTTCTTATATTTAAGAACACCACCGGCCATCCACGGTTCAACCTTAACACCTTTTAGCCATTGTTCAATGGTTGGAATACGACCTAAATCCTCCATAATATGATCTTCGGCAATATCACGAACACAAACTTCCGTATTATCCGAGTTAGTAATAGTTGTTCCGAAAATATGTTCCATTAGATATGGACCTAATGAATTATGGAGAATAGCCCGATGACGAACATCAGCTAATGCAGACTTGCTAATATCCATCATATTATGAATTGGTAGATAATCTTCGCGCTTTCCGCCGTATCTTTTGACCGAAAGTTTGGAATGAATCATTGGCTTCACGCTTATTTAATCCTTTTATAAATTAACTCAATTCGTCAATCTTCTTCTGTAATTCCTCTGTGGAAAGATTAGGAATGATCCTAAATGTTCATAAATAATTACTGCGGCGGCGAATAGAAAAATTAATAGAACAATATTAATTTCCATAGATATTATACAATATAACTAAAAGTAAAATTCCAATAAACATATAAACATTATTCATATCGCATATTCCATAATTTGATTACCGATTCTACATCGCGCCCAACCTTTACTATCACTCTCTGGCTAGGTTGTCCAGGAATATTTGGGCACCAGTGACGAATTTCTACGCTAATTACGTTAGTTTCATCATTACTTCTGCCCATTCTAGGTGATCTACTTAAATATGTCGGTTCCATATATGTTTCATGTAATGTTCCACAGAATGGACAATTCTTCAATTGATCATTGTTTTCAATCTTTATCATATTAATAATTTCCATTCTTTATTATATTCAATATATCTCGGGATGAAACTACATTACATAATAATTTCATTTCCTCCATTCGCCGTTTAGGTATATCATAATGATTCTTATGAAACCAGCAACGATTAATATTTAATTTTATTGCCATTTGATGGAGATTTTCAATACTATATGGAAGACAGACTAGATGCCTTTTATTGTCCATATAGTATTTCATTATAATTCCTAGTAATTGGTCTGGATGGGAAATTCCGACCTCTCGCTTCCAAAGCAAGCACTCTGCCACTGAGCTACATCCAGTTATAATTTATTGCGGAGGGTGGATTTGAACCACCGACCTATTGATTATGAGTCAATTAATCTAACCTGACTGATCTACCGCCGCATTAATATTATTTACTTACAAGTAGTAACACAAGTATATCTAAACTTATTAGTTTTATATAGTGAGTCTAGTTCTTTTATTGTTTTATCACCAACATTAGTGCATGTAATTTGATTGGGAAGATTTGGGACAACCATATTTACTTGTCCATATAATACCAGAGTGAAAAAGATAACACAAGCATTCATAATATATGATCCTATAATTATAATAAAATTAACACAAAATTGCTGCAATAATTGTAAATATAATCCCTGCGGCAGTTACTACGAGAGTCGTAGTAATTAAACCATTAGGCAAAAGATCCATAATATAAATCCTTATACGGGTTAAATATATCTGTCACATTCTCTTTTAATATCGAACATTACTTGACTTCTAGTAAGTCCAATATCATGCAAGTCTCTATCAGTCAATTTCATTAATTCATTATATTGTTTTCGTCTATTTAAAAAGCCTCTAATAAATTGTAACATATCAAATCTCCTAGTGTTATATTTACTGATATCTATATCATAACACCCGAAGATTTGTATGTCTACCTATGATATTTTCTGTATGCTGCGATGCAACATTAAGTTAGTTTATTAGTCATCCAGAAAATATTTCTGCCTGGATTTACCTTTAGTTGTGACAGTTTCCTCTAGAACAATAGTATGTCCATTCTTACGAAGACGATGAATAAGGTCCCTGGGAGACGATACACTAAACCTAGCGGAAATCTGGCGCGATGTCAAGCCGTTTACCTGGGCATGTTCGCTTTTCAGTGCTGAAAGAAGCCGATCTGCCTTTGTTCCATTAGATGTTGTAGTATTAGTATTAGAAATAGTTGCAGTTTGCATTTTAATTCCTTTTGTATTGTTGTTTATTAACTTAGTCCTTCCTATTAAATCAGGAAGTGTCGTATTCTATCATAAAATCGTTATGATGTCAATCATGAAAACCATATTATCGGAAATTACATGGTTCCGAGATATTCAGACTTACCACAAATTTTACAATTCATATAAATTGTATCATATGCACTATCATAATATGTGCTAGGAGTATAAATCCTTAATTTTACATAATTTCCACATGTTCCATCACAAGAATTCTTTAATTCCACTAGAAATTTTTCAATTTCATTATTAAATTTTTCCTGTAAATCCTTATATGCTTTATATTGAGCAATCTTATCTGCTATTGTATTAGATACCATTATTAATCCTATCATATAGATCACTCACTAGGACAGGCTTAAATTCAGTCTGTTCTACACAAACACAAATATACCATGGATCAATATTTCCGTATTGATCCTTTACTTTATTTGCATGAGTATGGCCATGAATATTAGCCCTAAATCTACCCTTGGATTCTGAATGAATAGGAATATGACTCATGACAATATTATTTTGAATTTGGTATGCACGAATATCCCTAAAATACTTTAGATATTCATCCAGACGAAAAATATCATGATTTCCCTTAATGAGAATCTTATCACCATTCAGGCGCCCAATTTGAGGCAATCCACGTCTATTAATAACCATATCTCCAAGAAAATAACATTTATCTCCTGGCTTAACATGATCATTAAAGTTTCTAATTAATTCCTCATCCATATCTTCAATATTATCCCAGGGACGAAGTTTAGTAACTCCATCTTCCATGAGAAACTTAGTTACTCCTGCATGAGAAAAATGTAAATCCGAAGTTATCCATGTCCGACCATTGCCACCATTATTTTTGCTCATTTTATATTCCCTATATTACAACATCATATATTTTGCCATCACTCAATTCCTGTAACCGGATGAACTTCAATGCAAATACATCACCTTTATCATTAGGTCTAAATATACTATTACCCTTAGAATCCGTAGTATTAGACTTTCCTCTAATACGAGAGACACCAGTAATTACAGTATTTTCTATTACTACTAAATCATTATCATTAAATTGTGTCAATAATGACTTCAATTCACTTACTCGCATAATTATTTACTTTCTCTTTTACTTAAATGCCTGAGATGCGGCATAAGTTGATGCACAGAAGAATAGTAGAGAGACGCTAATTCCTTATACTATTATTAGTTTACTGAAATTCTCTGCTATAGTGTGGTTTATTAAGTTCTTTAGGCTTCTTATCCTTCCACCAATTATATACCTGAAAGACGGATAGATGCAAGGGCTTTTTTCGCTTCTTGATATTTTCTATCATATTAAACGTTCCCTTGGATTTACCATCCCAAATAATAATTGCTGCATCACAATAATCTGCCATTTCTGCATTTCTCATTGGGCCGGCTGATTTACCATATTGATCCCAATCGGCAGGAAATAATTTAATGTTGATATTATTATCCCTGGCCCATTGTTCACCTAGTTTATCAATACCATTTGCCCCACCACTTACTAATTCACTAATATAGATATTGGCACTTTTAATGGCAAATTGAACATAATATAATTCACTAATTGCTCGTGATCCTGCTACTACTACCTTCATGTATTATTCCTTTTATTATTTTTAAAATTATTCATTATTATCAATCCCCGCACCATAATAAGTTTGATTTGGACATGTTTCGTGAAAATATTTTGCGTATTCCATGGCATTTTCCTCATTATGAAATAATTTATCTTTACCCGAATATTTTGTCATAAATCCCGCAATAGATTTTACATAATAAACTATACCAATATCGTCATAATTCTTATCTCTAGATTTTTTTACAATAATAATTTCAATTTTATGAACCAATTTTGGTTTGGCTGTAGGATATAAAATATCTTCGTTTCTACTATAAACTTTATTATCTACGATAACTGTTCTCTGGATTGTATTTCTATGCACTCGTGGAACCCAGAAGATATCTCCAACATTAAATTTTGGATCAATATCAAATACCATTACTTATCTCCGTTTTTGAGAAGCCACTTATTTGAAATTGCCTTGAAGGAGATATCTGGGGTTTCCGCACATTTAAATACCAAACCCTCACGCAATACTTTATCATTAATTCTAGAATGCCCATCAGCCATTTCCAGAATATCCCTAGAATTATAATCAGTAATATAATAATTAAGATCAATTACTGGAACACTACTCAATTCGACATTATTACTGATAATTAACTTTCTATTAATAGCCGATAGATATTTTTGTTCATCAATATCGAAAATATCGAAAATATAAAAATGTGTTCCCTTTAGATTATATGGATTGCCCTGAACACCTTCCCCAATCAATTCACCCTGTAATGCAAAATACATATCCATTCGTTCATAGTTACGAAGAATTGCCTCATAATCAACGCCATTGAATGCCGCAGCCCTCCAATAAGCATTATTTTCATCACGTTCCAAATCATAATTACGTGAGCATACACCAAACACTCCATCTTTATTGAGATAGATTGTCATACTGGAACCATCTAGCTTCTCTGTCACTTCCCAAGTATAATTTTCATCTTGAATATGAGAAAATGTTCGTCCCATATTCTGGACTCGTGTCTGATCTGTCTTTGGAATATATGAGGGAAAATTACCCTTTACAATTCCCCGAAGATTAGCAGAAATTTCTTTTTCCCATTTGACAATGCCAAGAATATCAGTAACGTCAAAATCACCGTCATTCTCCGATACTAGACGTGTCTTATGGTATGCATCAACAACTTTAGGATAATCCCAATAACTGAGAATTAGTCCCTGACTTAATTGCTTACGCAGCATAATTGACTTTAGACGTTCCCCCTTAATACCCTGATATTCCTTGGGAGGCTTACCCTTTGATAGAAAGGGAGCAATTTCATTTGGAACCCACGAGTCAATCTCAATATAGATGCATGGATCGCCAATCTTAAATTCATCTTTCTTTACAACAACATTCCAACCATCAACAGATGCCAGTTCAATTGCATCAGCATCGGGAATTGGAGTAATATTACTAATTTGTCTAATAGTCGCAAGTTTACGTTCATTATTACGTTCAATATTCATATTGATAAAATCCTCTCTATTTTATATTTGAATTATAGAGAAGATTCTATCATAGGTGAAGGGGTTATGTCAAGCGGAAAATATTAATAACTTTTAGGAAAAGCATCATCATACCGTTTTCTCTTAGCTTTAGCATATGCATCCATGACTTCTGTATCAAATCCATGATCCCTGGCAACAATATGTTTACTTCCATCTGGATGATGCCATATTCCCATATTTTGAATTTGCATTAAATCATATGGTGGATGACCAGTATTATTATGATAATCTAGAAATTTCTGAGTTAATGGATGTTGCTCAATTTTATCTAACTCTTTTTCTCTATTTGGAGTTTGGTCATGATATTTACCATTACTTCTTTGATGTGATCTAACTAACGTATGCACAAAATCATCATGAGAAATACCCTTGGGGAAATCTTCATTTTTAGTTAATTTTTCAAAATCTTTAGATTTCATATTTTCAGCATGGCCGACCTGTGACCATTGATGAGTATCATGGTCATGTTTAATTAATGGGGGAAATATGCCCATATTTTTATTGGATTTAAAATGGCCAGGGCGTTCGGAATGTTCCCGCAACATTCTATATGTTGCATTAACCCAACCATCCCCGGCTTCGGCCTTATTTTGCATTGCACCTAGACTATGCCCATCATAGTATTCTTTATTATGATGTTTATCTAGATCAGCAGTAATAGCAACTTTAGTGCCCATTTTAAGGTTGGTTGGTTGACCATCTAGTATCACCTGAGTAGGTTCATCATGCTGTAGATAAGCCCTGGATGATCCCTGGGGCATGTTTCCCTCAATACCTGTCTTCTCCCCTGCCTTGGTTAAATCCTGGATTTTCTTAGTAAGTAACGTCTGTTTCTTTAAATCATTGGGATTAATACTGGATGGAGTTTCAATAATTTTCTGTAATTCTGGATGTAATTCCTCTAGAATTAAACTATTGATAAAATCTTTAAAATTTCTAATAACCATAAATGAGTTTCCTATTTATCTATTTTATTGTATTTATATGATTTTATCTTTTAAATAAAAAAAATCCATCACCAAATTAGATTATTTCTAATCCTTTCTGGTGATGGATATACAGGCATTAATCAATTTAATGTTTAGGTTCTCCAAAATATTCCCAACTAACTAGATATTTATGGAATTTATTTCGAGAAAGTTTTTTATTCTTATGGATATACTTTAGCATATATTTCTCATATCCATATTTCCTGTAATACATAGCCATTTTATGTGCGGTTACTTTATCAATTGCCTCTGGCGCACATGATCGTAATCCACAACTATATCCACGAAACGGCCACTTTCCATTAGACTCAATATCATAATCATATCCATTATCCCAAACTTGATATAGATTTGATGGAGTATAATTACAATTTAGATAATACCTTTCCTTTTGAATTTTTAGATATTTCCGCCAATATTTCAATTCCATGGAATTGTTCTCCTTATTCTGGATGAGTAATAATATGACCGTTGCCGGTATACTTAAATTCAACCTTCAATTTGGCCTTGGATGGCAAATCTTCATTCTTTTCCTTAATTTTTAGATCATAATATGCCCAGGCGCAATCTTCATTTGTAAAATCCGCCTTATCAATTACCTTTGTGCGCCCAAATACGGAATCGTAAATAATTACTTCATACATAGCAATTCTCCATTGATAAAGTTGATTTATAGATTACTGAATTATAGTTCCTTAGTTACTAACAGTTCTGAAATTAAACAATGTTTACTTATTACTACACCCGTTTGTCCACCCCGAATTGGCGTATCCAATTGAACGATATAATATTCATCGGTATAGAATCCAATTATTTGTCCAAAGGCATTTTCAATATCAGACTTGACAGTGTTGCAGATCATTACCCGATCATAAATTTCAAAGGTCATTTTACTAATCCTCTATATTGAATAGATGACTACAATAGCATGACCTTAAATGAATGTCAAGGATTATAATTCCAGACTAAATATTGAACAAATCCACTCACTCCAATAATACCTGCTACTGTAGCTATAATAGTATAAAGAAACATTCTTTTCATTTTACTATTTTGAATTAGTTCTCCAATAATAATAACATATACTACACTCCATGCAAATAAAATCAATAGCATACTAATAATAAATGTAATAATTAGAATTTCCTATTCTAATTATTATTCTAATTCAGATAAGTATTCAATTCTGCCGTCATTATAGAAATATACAATATCTCCATTATCATCACTCCGAAACTTAGTATATTCTAATTCAATTCCAGCATGATCAATCATTGGAGTAATGATAATAACATAATTTCTAGTTGTATAATAATTTTCATCAATCCACTTCTGGCAGTTATTAGCCGCGACATGGTTAGGAATTGGAGAAATATATTCCTTAGTATACCAATTCTTATCGAGATTAGTCAATTCAACCAATCTTTGTGTATATTTCTCTGTATCTGGATTATGGCACATAATTAAATCTCCAATATAAATCCTTAATTATCAATAACTACGAAAAGCAACGAAAATATAGAGTATAAATACCATAATATTAATAACCCATTTATATATTGTGGGAAGGTCCTTATCGAACCATGAAAATATTACGAAATATCCTATAAATGCCAGAATAACAAATCCAATTAATGATAGAATATGCGACTCATATGCTCTATGCGGTGCCCATGGAGAGTGCCTTTAGAGCGGCATGAAATTCCCCTGGATTACGCCCAGCATTGCCCTGAAACTGTGAATATAGGGCAGCACGGGTAGCCACGTTGCGTAGATACTGCGCCTTCTTCTTATCCTTGTTCTTGCGATGGGAAGTCCCATTGTCATTATCCGCAGTAAAATTACGATGCTTAATCCCAACCTTCTGCCGAGAATTATGCTTAGTAAATGTAGGGGAAATAGTTGTGGTTTCATCCACAGTCTCATTGGCAATTGTATTGGTATTGTTCATTATGTAATCTCCTATATGATTTAAATTAAACTTTACTGTATAATACTGTTTCTAGATATCTAATATCCTTACGTAGACTCTCGACTTCATCCCGTAGGGCAATCATTACTCTATCCTCGGAACGATTCGCAACCTTAACAAATTTATTAATCCATTCCATTGCTTCATCGGCAGTCATGTTTAATTATTCCTATCATCAACTATATTTTCCCAAAAATTTATCTTCACCATTATCAACAAGATATTGAATACGTTCAATTACCTTATCAACTCCCCTAAATTCTCCATATCTCCCAGCATAGAATAAACTAAGAGATGTAGACTTACTAATATCAAAAAATTTCTCGCCAGCATTAAAATCCTGATGATTTCCATATTCAATATAAAACTCCATCTTATCCATACCATGTGGATTTTCCATAAGCAATTTAATTAGACTAGTCATATCATCATTATCTTTAATGATATGATCGGAGTTATACTGTGCATCTACACCATCATAACTTTCATTAAATGGAACAGTTGCAACTAAATGAAGACCTAATTCACTAAAACGCGGGTCTAATGCAGCATAGCCCATTGCACATGCCGTAGTGCCACAAATAGGATCATTATTTTCAATATTATTTGAAATATCAGCCCAATGTCTAAGATCAAATTCCTTGTGTTCCTTCTGGACATTTTCAAGAATGTCAATTAGAATTTTCAGTCTCTCAATATTCATTACTTGCTCCTATTTCATTAATATAAATGGTTATTACATTACTATATTTTTAAGTCTATTTTTATATCGACGATCATCATCCATTTTATCATGTTCTTCATCATGACAATTTGAACACAAAAGATCACACTTATCTAATTCTATTTGAATCTTTTTCCATGCTCGGCAACGATTTCCCCCGATACCAAAATTTTTCTCGTGTGGATCACGATGATGAAAAACTAAGGCACGTAGACTTTTATTATAGCCACATTTTACACAAGAACCACCTTTATAGTCAACTGCCTTTTCTTTAATTTTAATTCTAGAACCTCTACGATAGCATGAAGCACATTTAGTAGTTCTATTTCCAGCTTTTCTATTATAAACGAATGAGTTACCACATTCTTGGCATGTTGATATTTCTTCACCTAATTGTAAAACCCCTGGATTATGTAGTTTACGGCGATTTTTTAACCCAAATGGGGAACATAAAAGACAATATTTTCTTTTACATAAATTATGTAATTTTCCATCAGGTGTTTTATGGTAAATTGGGAAATTTATCTCACATTTTAAACAGTTTGGCATAATACTTCCGATTTATAGTTTATAATTGTATATATTACACTATAAACTATAAATCTTAGTTACATTAAATTATTCTACCGTTAAACTACATGCCATTATTAGTAATGCGGCGGCGAATAGAAAAATTATAAGTGTATTGTTCATACTTTTTATGAAACTTATCTTCTCCATTAGCAATAAGATATTGAATACGCTGAATTACTCGGCGGGGGCCACTGTTGTTTGGAGAATAGGCACCTGGACTAAACAACAAATCCGCTGTTTCATATTCGATATCAAAAAATTGCATTCCTGCACGCATTCCTGCACTATACCCTAGTGCATCTTTATTACCAATCTTATAGATGACATCGAATGTCTTGTCAGTAATAAAGATATCTTTATCGGTGGAGTTTTCAATTCGTCGCATACGCATAATTTCTTCATTAAACGTATTGACACTTGCGACATTCTTGCAAATACGGGTGCTAGAACCAGTATAATTATTTTCAATATAATAATCAATTTCTAGCTTTAGTCCCATCTTATTAAACTTTGGGTCCAATGCAGCATAGCCCATTACACAGGCCGTTGTGCCACATGCAGGATTTTTTTCCTTTAGATTAACTGAAACCCAATTATCCAAACTAAACTTCTTCTTTGCCGCAATTACATTCTCAAGAACAGTAATTAGATGTGTGAGACGAGTAATGTTCATAATATATTATCCCTATAATAATAGTTACATTGCAACCAATCGGCCATTGGAATCGACCGCGCGCAATGGATCACCAGAATTGCGTTTCAGTTGATCCAAATCCTGTTGGATACTACCAATCATTCCCGAGGAAATCTGTTGCCAGTATCCATTAATACAGACTTCAATGTATGCAATACCATTATAATCGTTCATATTCCTATTCATCAGATTTGGTATCCTTTATGTTTCTATGTCTTTCTATGACCAGAGTATACTATTATCAGATATCAGAGTCAATCAAAATGTTTCAAGTTTTTAGGGTATTCTTGCCTCTCTCTCTGTTTCTCTCTCTGACTTTCCATCAAAACTAGGTATTCAATAGAAGTAATCATTTCTTTATTAGAAAGATAGAGACTATCTCTATGATTTTTTATATTATTAATTGCAGTTGCGGCATCAATAAATGAAAAATTGTTATCATCAATTAAAATTTTATTTTTATGCCGTAGGGATGTTACAATAACATTTTTAGGTAATGTTACCCAATAGATAGGATCATTAATTTCATAATTGCCAATTAATGAAGTGGGAATATCAGTGGTTACATCCCTAATTTTTACGTCATTTGAAATCAAAACTCTAGAATATGGGCGAGTAATAATGTTAATTTTTGAGTTACCAATATAAACTTTATCTGTGATATTCGCAGTTAAAGATACAGCAGAGTCAAAATATAACTGATTTACATTAATTTCTGATTTACTAATAGTAACATTATCTTTAATAGTTAACGAGGAATGTTTAGAACAAACATTATTTCTAATAGTAGAGCTATCAATATAAGTCTTACCACTAATATCTACTTTACCAATAATTTTAGATTTACCATCTATGATAGCAAAATCACTTACCTTAGCGTCCTTATCAATGTAGGTATCACTGGATGATACAAAGGCGGTATCAGCAACCCAGCCACCACCATTCTTATGACGGCGGGCCTTAACCTTGCCTCGCCCGTCCTGAAAATTATGATAATTTTTTAGAATAATATTGAAAATTCCCATGTTACTTTTTCCTTTATAAATTACTTACTCATGTATGTTCTATAGTGAGAATATTCATCATCCGTAAGAAATTCCTTAATCTTGCGAGTAATTCTATTAGATTTATTAGTAATCGTAATTTTATCAAGATGCTTCCTAATCGCATTAGGAAAATCCACATTAACAATACGCTTAAAATCTTCTACAGAATAAATTACAGAGGGACTATCTATCTCACTAATAATCCATTCTCCACCATTGAACCTTCGCACTTCACATTCAAATCCTAGGCAGAGATCCCCCCAGAAATCTAGATACTCATTATACTTATCAACTAGTGCCTTTAGCTTTTCATATCTTGGATCAGATTTAGTTTCCATTACGACAATACTCCATGCGATAATCCCAGAATGGGATTATCGCATTGTTCAAAATCAAACTTATTATCCATAATATAAATCCTTAGTTATGTATTATTACCCATTGCAGCAAGTAATGCGACACTGACGTTCCCAACCCTTGGGATTAGCCTGAATTGCATTACTAATCTTTACCGCCGTTCGCAAGGAAACTTCCCGAAGACTATTGAGATTATTACTGATAAATCCCACAACATCCTCAATTTGAGACTTGTCCAACTTATCAGACAACATATCATGTTCATAGATTACTTGCTTAATACGAATTAGATAATGGCGCCGAGTCTTCATTCCCAATTCAATATAATCCGAACGGGAAACCATCGCACCAACATGCGGCGCCAATTTATCCTTGCTATTGGCAACAGCATCAAAATCCGTATTAGTGATAAAGATCATACCACCATTATATTCAAAAGAAGTAGGCAATGGTTCGCCATCCTCCGTTCGCATATTGGTTTCAGCGCGCCAAGAAATAACACGTTCCTCAGTTGTATCACATGCCGCCTTCATGAGAGAAAGACTAATTTCATCCATGAAGACACAATCCGAGTCATCCAGAATTAGGATATCACCCGATCCAGAATTTTCAAACAATAGCTTATAAAGGCCAGTAGGACGAATAAACCCACGACTGATAGTATACTTATCAGAGTCGTAATTACGCATTTTTTCTTCTACAGTGTAGGACTTACCCACACCAGCAGGACCGGACACAATGAGACTCCGACTAAATCCGCCGATAACCATATCAGTCAGATCGGCCAACACTTCAAACCGTTCCCGAATACGAAAATCAATTTCATCATCCGTTTCTTGCTTTGTCTCAGGAGCCTTATTAACAATAGTAGAAGGCCGAATAATACCCGAGTTATTATTGGTATTATCAGGAACAACATTCAACACACGCTTTTGAACGATCAAAACAAAAATCCTTTATAGAGTTATTCCGGCTTGTTTCTATGAATACAATATAGACCGATATCCTCTGAGTGTCAATCATTATCCTGCATTAAATTGTCCTATAATTGGTATCTTACTCCAAATTCGAGAATTAACCTTATTAATCAATTCGCCATTACATCCCAACAATTCATCACAATGTCTAATAATTAATTCATTAGGGAAACAGTGTGGACGAATCTGTAATAGTCTAGTAATTGCAAAATCAATCTCATTTCGTCCAAATCTTTGAACAAGCAATCCTAATGCCATGGCTGGACTCCTTGAAATACCAGCCTCACAATGGACGATAATTATCTCATTATTGACTAAATCCTTGGCCCAATCCAATATACTTTTTATTTGTTCTATTTTTGGAGCAAATGATATATTTGGATCAATTTCATCTTTCATCACGATTCTAATTTTCTGGACATTATGAATGATAGGTATGAATGTCCTGGATATATTAATTTCATCAGGGACGAAAGCAAATACATCAGGATCAAGTAAACTGATTACATGGGTAGCCTTCACCTGTCTAATGGTTCTTTCTACTCCACGCCTATTGCATATTACAATATCCATTTTATTAATTCCTATTTCTCTCTATAGTAACTATTATCTGTTTCATTTTGACAAATTAAGTATACCGAGAAAAAACAGGAATGTCAAGCATTATTTCGCTATTTTTCAGTCAATAGTGAATCTTTTTCCTGACATTATTCTCTATTTTTAGACTCGTTTTCATAAAACTAATTTCTCATATTCATCCGAGAATGTCAATAGAATCTTTCATCATATTCCCTTAAAAATTCCGTTGACAATGGTATGTCTATTGGCTATATTCCTTGTATCGAAACCGCTAAAGAGACATGAAGGAATAGAAAATGACGTTTGATACAAAAATCCAACCCCGCGTGACAATTTCATCCGGCCCGTCAGGCTTTGAGGCAGTAATTAAGACTCCTTCAAATATTAAGACTCCTTCAAATATTAAGACTCCTTCAAATATTAAGACTCCTTCAAATGCCGCAAATAATACCGTATTTGAGGTTAATACAGTATGGACATTTAGGAGCGGGAATCAATATCCTATTATTATCCGCAGTATCACAAACAACGTGGATACCGCGTCTTATCCGCGTATGATCACTTTTGAAACTGTCAAGGGGGAAATGCTGACATTGCCAGCGAATACATTTAATTCCTCATTGATAAAGACGGAATTTAAGGCTATGAAATTTTCTGCGATCAAGAATGCCTTGAAGGATGTCATCTAAAAATAAAGATTGAAAATCCTGCAAAAAATATCTTGACTAGGAAAATCTAATCGACTAATATCTCTCTCATAGGAAGCGGAATGGTTCTTCTTCCTACTCTGTGAAACAAAACATAAGGAATTATACATTATGAACGCTTCTACCGAAACCAACAATGCCGTTGTCGCCGCTGATCTTCATGGTGGCCGTTATGCTCGCAAGCATGAAGACCGGGTTCGCATTACCGCGAATGAGGAAGCCCTTACCGGGCAGGTTGCGGCAAGCCTGGAAGATTGCATGATTGCTTTGACTGGTAATCCCAACATGATTGCTACCATTCGTCGCAGTCCGAATCGGCGCTTCGCGCGTGTCTTGTTTGACGTTTTCATTGAAGATGGGAATGATAATCAGACCATCAACCCGGACCTTACGATGGAGGAAGCCAAGGCTTTCGTGAAGGCGATTGAAACCGCTCATGTGTGGTTCACTCACAACAATGTCGCATCGTCCCAGGATGATAGCAATAGCGTTGTGATCCTGGCCGATACCGTGGCGGAAACTGCCCAGGAGGTTGCCCAGGAGGTTGCCCAGGAGGTTGCCCAGGAGGTTGCCCAGGAGGTTGCCCAGGAGGTTGCCCAGACTGGCATGGAAGACACGACGGAAGCCACGACGGAAGCCACGACGGAAGCCACGACGGAAGCCTAATACCATCGCCTACCTAATGGGATAGGGTTTATGAATTGTTCCTATCCCATTAGAAATTTCTAATATCAAATAAGGATTGAAAACATGGATGATATTGAAAACCAATCTGATATTTCTACTTCCGGCCGAATCCCGAATCATTCTAATGTAAAGGTATCGGCGGAACAACGCAAGGCAAATAGTAATTGGATTCGTAAGCGGGACCAATGGCGTAAGGAATATGAATCGACCGTTCGGGTAATTCGTTTCCTAAAGCGCGAAGTCCGAGACATGCCAACCTGTGATGCCCGGACCACCCTTGCCGCCCTTCAGGATCGCGCTATGGACCTTATGGCCTATCGGGAAGCCATCGGTATCGGATTGAAGGCAACGGCATATCCATACGTCTAATATGGATTATCTAATAAGGCTTATAGAGTCATTTTATCATACTTTATGGTTGACTCTATAAGCCTAATCCAGTATGATCCTTTTATCAGAGAGAGAAAGAAGGAATAAAACCATGGATGATTTTGATACCCAGGTTCAATGCGAGGAAGTATATGAAGAAGAATATACTAAAGAAGAATATGATGAATACATGAGATTCATCGGCCAGGATACTCAATTCTGGGATGAAGTATTAAAATTTGAATAAATAATAAATAATTATGTTAGTGTAGCTCAATGGCCTAGAGCGCGAGTCTCCAAAACTTGAGATGAAGGTTCGATTCCTTCCACTTTCGCCATTTATCTTTTTATTTAGATTCGTTATAGATTCATTTCACCCTGCTAGATTCAATGTCTAGCAGGGTATTTCTATTTTATTTCATTCTTCCTCAATATCGTAGATTAATCCAATATCTGTATACTTTCTCTTATCCGAATGTAATTCCAATAATCGAGATTGTAATTTTTCTATATCACTATCTGAATAATATTCATTCCGTTCATCAAAATCCCAGCCATTGGAAGTCACGGCCCATTCCAGAAAACTGAGGGTATATCCAATAATTTTTCCGATATTATTCATAATAATTTGAATCCCAATCAAAGGTCCAATATTCCCGTTTGGCTTCTGGATATGCATCATGAAATTGTTCAAGAGCATGTTCAGTATCCTCGGCCTGACAATACCACGTTTCGGGAAAATCAGAATTTTCAATACTCAATTCAAACCGCCAAAAGATAAAATTAAAACGAAACAATTTTGGGGGAGGAATGAGAGCCATTTTACTAATCCTTATATGTCGGTTTCTGTTTCTGTCTATGAAGGTATAATAGGCTATCCGTATTCCTATGTCAATAGAAAATCACCCATGCCCTTTAGAAATTTGTAATACCTTGTTTTTAGCATTACCATGGGCAGGAAACCCAACAATAACCTTTCGATCAGCCCTAGCACATAGCTTGCACGTTTGGCACGTAACAGCCTCCATATAGGTCGCAGGACAGGTAACAACCTTATGACCAGCCGGAGTATGGGTATCAGCCCTAGTGCCTTCCTTGGCGTCCTGGATGACTACAACGGGACCGATATTCATACCCATAAGGATATCAGCATGTTCAAGATTGTTCGCAGAAAGATTAATTGTGAACCCGTTATTATTTGCCAGCTTCACAACGTCTCTATTTTGAGAAAATCCCATAAAATAATGGGT
>Ga0208147_1000062_pt1 | contig 38520 bp, 73 predicted proteins | sample DEB3_08_DNA_FD_184520 | JGI IMG/M metagenome (GOLD analysis project Ga0208147, IMG submission 184520) | Aqueous microbial communities from the Delaware River and Bay under freshwater to marine salinity gradient to study organic matter... | ecosystem: Environmental > Aquatic > Marine > Coastal ... | reverse complement strand
GTTTGCGAGCCTACCTTTGTAGGTTTTGACCCTCCCCTCCCCGTCTAGTTTCGATGCATCAAACATATCATTTCGACTACTCAAAACACAACGACAGATTGCGTGGCCTATGATTTCGGCTACTCGAAATCCTGAATTCTTGATCTGGTCAACGACAACTGCATTGACTATCGCTGCCATGCCGACCTAGTATATGTCCATCGCTGGGCATGTTGCCTAGCACACAACCACTCTTAACAGGAGATCAGTCATGTCGAAGCAAGCAACAAAACGAGTCCGCAGGCACATTGGCATCGAAGTAAATCGTGAGCCGCTGCCCTCCCACGCATGGCCGGGCGGGTATCCGATTTACTATGTCTTCAATGATGGTGGCTGCTGCTGCTCCAAATGTGCGAACAACAACATTGAGTCCATCGACGACGACATCAAAGGCAATCGCAACTGGAATTCCCACGGCGGATGGGCTTTAACCGCAGCGGACATCAACTACGAAGACACAGACTTGCGTTGCGACCACTGCTCACAACCTATCGAATCAGCCTATTGATCCACATTAAACCCACCAGTACAGGAGTCCAGACCATGCAAGCGATCAGAACACACTACTGTCCAGCCACTAATAATCGCGGATCACGCATCATAGCCACCGCATCAGCAGGGAAGATAACCGTTAGCTATGACTACGCATTGAATGCAGATCAGAACCACGCAGCAGCGGCTAAGAAGTTAGCCTCTAAGTTTGGCTGGACTGGTTCGATGGTAGGTGGCACGTTGGCCGATAACTCAATGTGTTTCGTATTCACGAACGATTTGACCTTCACAATCTGACAACCAACACCACATCCAAAGGAGTCGAGACTATGTTAAACGAAAACCTAACCAAATCGGCCGACACTGCCAGTCTACTACTGAGCGATCTTCGCGAATCGCTCAAACACGCTAACCCGGTCGAGGCTATCGTCCTGCTTGACGCAATCGCATCCGCAGCACAGCTCGCGAATCGGATCGCAGCGATCCGCGATGCAGTCCGATCCAACTAACACCACATGACAAGGATCACAGAATGTCAATTCCCACGCTCGTCGAAGTTGAGACACGCCGTGCAGAGATTATGACCCGCAAAGACCATCGGCAGCGATGGGTAACAATGGACGGACACATCCACACCGAACCAGTTCCGTATCGAGATGCAGTTTCTATATGCTGGATGCCTTTGGTCGGATGCTGCTCAGTGAATTACAGGTCACGAGCCATTGCACACCCAGCATAACCGCAGACGGCAGCAGGGATCGCCCTGCTGTAATGCACGCCGACATTGTGTCGGCGCGGTCCGAAGTCCGCAGATTGGAGGAATAGCAAATGACAGCAGCAACACAAACAGACCGCAACAGATTCGAGGCAGGCGAGACATTTGTTGTGTGGGGTGAACAGTGCAACGGACTCGCTGGATTGCGTGCTCACGATGCTGATCGAATCTTCGATGAGGACGGGGACATCACACCAGACTTCGATCAGTTTGACATCACAACCGAACAGGCTGAATGGATCGCGAAAAAAGGCGGCTCGTTCTGGTGGAAGGTGCAGGCGATCCTGCGTGATGAGCTTGTGAGTCGCGGATTGATGGATTCGGACGACGAATAACATTTATCCTGACATGGTCGTTCATGAACAGGGTTGTAGCACCGCTACAACCCTGCCCGCGTTTTGATGTTATGACATCGCTTGCACAGCGATTGTAGGTTATTTGCATCAACAAACCGTTGCCAGTCGCCCCGATGTGGTTCTATGTGATCAATATCGGTCGCTGGTGTTGTTACACCAACTGTCTCGCATTGTTGGCAGAGTGGGTGTTTGCGTAGCTGTGCGTCTCGTATTCCGCCCGGTCCTGTCCAAGGCCGTCTGGAGTACCATCGGCGCACATCTGGAGGCATTGCACGCACATAGGCCGACAGGCGGACTGTTGGTGGCTTGATTGGCATATCTCATCTCATCCACAAAGGAACACAGAATGAACGCAGCACAACTCAACAGCCACCTCGAATCAGATGGAGTTGTCGTGGTGGCCACCTACACGAAGGCTACGGAATACAGCCGCAAACATGCTGGATGGTTTTTTGAGAACGACAAGGGCGATCTGTGCGTAAAGCATGGTCGCTCATCTCACCAGTTGAGCTGCAATGGTCGCATGATGGTAGGTATTAGGACTGGTCGCTACGTCGGTTGATTGTTTCTGGCTCATGGTGGCGACACAAAAAGCGTTGGTGCCAGCACAAGAAACCACAGGGTAACGACACAAGAAACCCCGGTAGCGGCACAAGAAGATCGACGGTAACAGCACAAGAAACGTGGGTAGCGATACAAGAAACCTATGGGTAACGGCACAAGAAGAACGGGTGACGATACAAGAAACTCACGACTGTCTCAGTTCAGTTACGTCGATGTCCCACAATCCAGTGGCGAGCGATCCATCTGACAGCGTAATCGTTACCTCAGCCCGCACAACCGTTCCACCTGTCGGGAATCCGCTTGCCGGTATCGTGTAGCGGAAGTTGCCACCGTCTTCCAGAAGCAGCCATGATAGCGTTGTCTGAATCGTATCAAACACGTTACTTGCCGCTGTTGGCGTGTACGTGTTGATTAGCGTGTTCGTCGCATCATAAACCTTGCACGAAATGCTTGACACGTCCGACTGCTTAATCAGCTTTCCTTCGCTCTCGATAGGCGACGTGTCTCCGGTTGCAGTCAATGCCGTGAATCGACCGATGATTGTGCATGGTCGATCTTCAATAGCACTTCCGCGATGTACGATTACTGCCATTGTTTCACCCGTCTATAAATGCGGTTCCTGCTGCACAGCCGTCAACGTAACTTAGCCCGACTTGTGAACCGTCGCAATATGTTGTGCCGATGGTAACGCCGTCCGTGTGGCTTGTGCCGAGTCTGCTGCCGTCGATGAATGTCACGCCTTCGTTGCAGTAGCCTTCTCCGAATGTCCGGTCAATCACTGGAGCGAATGCGGTTAGGGATAGTGTTGCAGTCGATGGCCTGCACGTTCTCGGCGTGACTATTGCCGGAGCGTATCCGGTCAATGCGAGACCTAGCGTCGATGGCATGCAAACAGTACCGATCACCACTGACGGTGCGTATCTGGCCGTCGTTAGTGATGCAGTTGATGGCGTTACTACTTTCGACTGCTGTATCGTCGTAGCATATGCCGTTATTGTCAGCGATGCTGTTGATGGCGTGACCGTTCGCGGAGTCTGAATTGTCGGTTGGTACGCCGTGATTGACAAATTGGCTGTCGATGGCGTGGCGATCTTGCCAACAGTCACTGTCGGAGCATATGCCGTCGTCGTCAGCGTTGCGGTTGATGGTACACACGCGACCGGCGTTTGAATCGCTGGTGCAAATGTCGCCGTCGATAGACTTGCAGTCGATGGAACGACCGCCAACGCGATAACCGGAGCTAGTCCACTCGTTGTCAGTGTTGCCGTGGTTGGAATGCAAACAACCGGCGTTTGCACTGTCGGTGAATAGCTGGTTGTCGTTAGCGTTGCTGTCGCTGGTGTGGCGACAACTGCGACCGACACTGACGGATCGTATCCCGTTGTCGTCAGGCTGGCAGTTGATGGCGTGACCGTTACTGGTGTTGCAACCGTCGCCGCGAATGCTGTGATTGTCAGATTCGCAGTTGATGGCGTGCATACAGTACCGACAACGACACTCGGAGCTAAGGTTGTCGTCGTGAGTGTCGCCGTCGATGGCTCAACCGTCTGCGGATTTGCAGCGGTCCCCATGATCGGACGGTTAATCCGATTCAGGTACGCTGCCCGCGACGGTATCCGAAAGATCGGCATTGCTCACCTATCAGGAAAGTGTGAACACGCCGCTTGCGTTGATCTGAACCGTCAACGTGTTGCCATCAGTTGCCGTAACATCCGCCGGAGTCGAGTCGAGTAGGCAATAGCACAGCACTCGCCCGCCAACTTCGTAAATGACCGCGAATCTCGCAGTGATAGACCCGCCGCTTGCCGTCCATGTCACGTCTGTTGAGTCAACTGTCACAGTGGTTGTTCCGCTCAATGACAGCGTGACGGATGAACCGCCAGTCGTGTAGCCGTTGCCGTTAGCATGCTCGTTGGTGAGTCCGGCATATGTTGTCGATGCCGCTCCGATATTCGACGTTGAGAGGAACAAAGCCATCTTCCACGTATCGGAATCAATATCGAACGTGCCATCCAGAAGCGACGTTCGGCCGCTGTTTGTGAATGTCCATTGACCAGCCGCCATAGTTACGCTCCTTCAATTAGTTCGACTAACCTTGCTGACACTTCGGAGGCGTCTGCCCCTCGATATTGTTTCATCACCTGCCCAACGATTGCATGTACTGCTTTCGCGTTCCCGTGTTTGTATCGCTCGACCGCTGCCTGATTGGAGTCGATCCGCCGCCGCAACTCAGCATCGGGAACACTGCAATACCACAGTCCGCGTTCTGCGATAACTCTGTCGATATCAGCAACCGTTATCATCCCAATTCCTCTACAACCACACAACCGCTGATTGTAATCGAGTCTGTCGGTGCCGCTGCCATTCGCAGAACGAGCGTGGTGTTCGCCTGAGATGCTTCCGGTGCCTCTTCTGGTGTGTATGGTCGCTCTAAAGGTACGCGAACATTCCAGCCATGCCGAGCGAGATTGACGCTCGTTCCGGTCGATGCCGCTGTTGTGTTGAAAACTTCGGCAGTGAAGCCAGCCGCTGCATCTGACGGATTCTTCGGCCTTGGAGTTGGTGCCGATCCGCCGCTGCCGGATGTTGTGTGACCTCGCACCCATACGAGCGAAATGATTTCTTCCGCCGCGTCTCCCGTGTCTGTCGTCTGTGCGATATTCAGCCCTCGCACGATGATCGGCTTGTCATCCGCTGGCGTGATCTCGATTAAATCCGCAGCGACAGTGACCGCCGTAGGAGTCAAATCAACATAGTAAATGCGTCCCATTATTGCCTCACATGCAAATGATTGCCGGTGGAATTGATAGTGAACGTGTCGGCGAAAGCGAAGTTGTTACTTCCGTGTACTGTGCCCACAATATAGCCCAATCTCGACTGGCACTCAAAGTCGGGTTGTATGTTTGCGTTGCCGTTCCTGTCACAACCTTAGTTTGTGATGCAATTCTCATGTTCTCAGTTGTCGATAGCGTCGTTGTCGCTTCCGTTTGCTGCGATGACCATACGCCATCCGATGTGTCTGTGTCTTCTGTAACTGTCGTGATACCTTCTACACCGACCACGCCAATTATTGCATCGCCACTCGGAATTGATGTCGTCGTTACTGACGGACTTGTGCTCGTTCCATTTGCCGATCCTCCTGATTCGTATGTGGGAGTTCCGGTACTGCCAGATAGCTCCCACAGCACCGCAGTCTTGGCGACTGTACCATCCGTAAGCGAAACTGTTATTACGGTCCCCGTTGTTATCTGCCCTCCAAGCTGATTTGTATCAAACAAACGAACAGCAACACCTTCATTAGACGCACCCGGATCTCTTAGTGAACTGACTCGCGAGGACCATGTATTAGAGTTCGTGTCGCTGATCGACAAATAAGGGTCAGCCCCGCCTGTGCCTGAGTTGTCGATGGCGATTGACAGCACTGCCACAGTTCCCGCCGTGAAGTTACTTGACGGCGATATTCGAAACGACGTACTAGACTTGTCACCAACCACTGTCCCGCGATCTGTAGCCGTCAACGCCATATCAGCACGCCTTTCGAATTCGCTCGTCCGCCAGAACATCAAGGCACGTTTGGCACGCTCTCGACGCGGCCGCCGTTGACAACTCTTCCCACGGATTAGAGAAAGCTCGGCTCGATTCAACTGGCCTGCCGCACAGCGAATTGCCGTGAGTGATATGATTGATCGCTGCACCGTCAGCAGCACGTAACCGCTCGCATTGTGCGATGTGGCTTAGCGTTTGGCTTCCGCTGGTCGTCTTGCAAACGACGTGAATCATCTCGCGTGGCTTCATTCAGTTCCTCTCTGCCAAGTTTGCCAGTACCTCGTCCGCAATTTCGAGCACACTTTTCGCAACCAGCGTTAGTCCGTGCGAAGATGCTGTTCCGACGATGATTGCCAACATCAGCCGGACCTTCTCAGCAGCAACCGCATCACCGCGTTCAGCCGCAGCGACCAGCGATCTCAGTTTGCCAATCGCCGCGAGTTGTTCGATCATGCCTGCCCGCCTCCGTTGACTCTGCGTACCTTGTGAGTAATTGCGTCTAGGTGTTCGCCAATCTTGCATATTGATACGCTTTGCGATCCGGTTCGCGGAAAATCGATTATCCTGCAATGTGCCCGAATCGCCGCGACATCGCTCAGGATCGTCAGCAGCGTCGCCCGCTGGTCTGGTGATAGTGTTCGCTCGGTGATGCTCATACTCGCCTCGGTTCGGCTAGTGCCTTCCTTACTACCGCCATCACTTCGTCGATGTTTGTCTGTTTATTTTTCACATCGTAACACCCGATGAAATCCTCTTTTTTGTAATCGTTCGCCGCCCAAACAATGATCGGAATCAGCCCACCCATCTCGGCAACAAACCTCTTCACCGTCGATTCGTTCGCGTCCGGCAAACCAACATCAATGACAATCACCCGCGCGAATGGAAGATGGCGATAGGCTCCGCCCAGTGTCGGACTCAGTACGAATGTTGATTGCGATTCCCTGATGATGTCCCACGCGACAGCCTGAAACATCCTTGCGTCCATTGTGCAATCTTCCACCAATAGCAGCACGCTCCTGTCGTGTGGTGTCTGGCTCATCATTGCAGCACACACATTTGCAAGCACGGACAGACTAGCAGTCATCTCGCGTTGCGTTGCTGCGATATCACGCTGTGCCTCAAACATCGCTGGCAGGGACTCGATTGACCGCTTGATTGCCGGTGCCATCCAACCTGCAATAGCGACCAACGCCGTCCCCAAAGCACTTAGAATGACCTCGTGATAGTCGTTCATTCATCCACCTTGCCAACGGTATGCTGTGTGACTTTCCTTTCGATTCGGTCGAGCGTCTTTTCGAATGTCTGCTGAAGTTCTGTCTGTGCCTTGCTGTGTTCTGCCGCGACTTCTCGATAACCGTCCTGAATCTGCTTCAGATGGGCAGGGACTCCAGTTGTCATTGCCCACCAGAACGCATAACACCATGCCGCCAATAGCAGGACGAGCATAATCGTGTTCATCTCTTGACCAAGTAGCTTTTCGACTGCCGATTTCTTGACGTCCACTATCGGGTTTACGATTTCTGACATGGCTACCTCACAAGTGTAATTGGCCCAACACTCGGCAGAATATAGCCCAAACTGATTCACATGGGCAAACTCAATTTCGGTTATACAGTTCCACAACGACCCGCCGCCGCACTTCGACCGGCTTGGTTGTGTCGTAGCCTCTCGCCTCGATCTTCTCGCCCTTGTCGATCAACACGAACGCGGGAATCTGTTCAACGCCGAATCGAGCGGCCAACTCTGGCGACTTCTCGGTGTCAACGTATTGAACATGGCAATCGCCGGTATCGCCAAACGTCCAGCCGCTCGGACGCATCCATTCTTCCGTTTCGCGAATCGCTGCTTTGCACGGCACACAATACCCCGCGTGGAACATCAGCACACGCCGCGAACGGATCGGGTTTTCGGCTGCGATCAGGCTTAGTGCGATGACTGCCGTGAGTAGCTTCATCCGTCCGCCTCCTGAGTTGATGCGATTGCGTAGAAAGTGTGTGTGCCGAATGTCTGCCGGAAGTGTTCCCACATGAGATATGACCGCCCTTGATTGCCGAATCGCAAACCCCAACTGTTTTGATGGTCGTACAATTCCTGTCCATCGCGAATGAGAATGTCGTCGCACAGAACGGCATGATTACCGCTGCCTGAATCAACTCCGCTCACGCCATTCAGCAACCGCTGGAAGCGATCTCCAGCCGACACCGCGACGATAACCGAGAACCCTTTCGCGAGTGCCGTTCGGAATCCTTGCTTCGTTTTGACCGCATAGGCTAAGAATGACTTGTGCCGACTCGCAGACTCTTCCGCCTCTTTCCGCCACGTTTGCATGCTCGGGTAGATTTGGTTCGGTGGGCATAGTGACAACTCCGCGAACCCTTTGACCGGCCCGATTCGCAGCCCGTCTTCAAGTGCTGATCCGTTGTCGCGACCGCCGTTGATGAACGAGTACACCCATGACCCACTAAACTGCATCCCATCCGCAAACCCGCGTAGATATCTTGCTCTCGCATAACCGTTCGCAGCCGCCCATCCGTTGCAACTACCAACCGATCCTTGGTCGTGAGTCCATTCAGGCCCGAACAGCTTCCGCCCCAATTTCCGATTCGGATCGGTTATCGCATCCCGAATCTCGGCGTCTGTCCACTCTGCAACGTAGTCCTCGAACACAGGACACGCCGAGACGAACCCGGTCGGTGGCAGCAGCATTCCGAGTTTGCGAGTCTGCCCGTATGCGTCGATGATCGTCTGCGGTTCGTTCACGAAACGGCTCCTTTATCCGACAGTTGACCATATGCCCTGCGGTACGTAAGCAGCAGCACACACACCGCACAACCGCCAAGCCAATCAATCTCGTTTGCCCACGTGACCGCTCTGTGAATTCCGTAGTTCCATCCGTGCATGACGATGAATCCCATTGCAATCGTCCACACTGACTGTGCTAGGAACGCCCCAAGTATCCTTAGGTATTCGTCGTTTCCAGCTTTCGACTTGTTTACTTCTGCCATTTACTCACAGCCTCGTTGACTTGCTTGATGGACTCGACCGGCGACACGATTTCGAGAGTCTTGTTTTTGTCGGCGTCACGAATCAGCAGGCACGGCAGTTGTTTGTTGCGGCACTCACTCGCGAACTGCTTGCCGTTCGTTTCGCTGGTCTTGTGGTCGTAGAACTTTGTCTCGTAGCCTATCGTCCTGAACTGCTGCCAAGCGTCTGTCGCGTTGAGAATCTGTGCCGTTGCGACCGTCCGATTCAGCACGTCCTCGACGATGATTAGTTGTAGCTTGTCCGGCTTGATCGGTGGCTGTGGCCCCGGCTCTGGTTGCGGTGGAGGAGGCCGCGAACCGGAGCCACAGCGAATCCGAGCAGTTGCTACATCGCCTTCGTTATCCAAGGCAACGAACAGCGTAACGATGATGTCGTTATCTGCCGTTCCTGTCGGAATGTAAATATCAAGCCCGTCCGCGGAAACCTTAGCCTTCTGTGTCAGTTGGACCGGAGATATCAACCACGTGACAGAACGCGGCTTGTCGCCCTTCACGCTTGACCGTGCCGTCAACGCGACAACCTCCCCGAGAGGATACTCCTGCCAGTCAGTGACCGCATTCCCCGCGTCATCCGTAATGCGAGCGGTTGCAACGCGGGTGTCGGCGTCCTGCCCTGTCGCCAACTGGCAGGAGAAAAGCAGCAGGATTGCGAGTCGAATCATAGGTGTCTTTCCGCTGATACCAGCACCACGAATCGAACGTGGCTTTGCACTTGATAAGAATGCCGTGGCACCAATCCACTATACCGGTTCGAGGTCTTGTGGTTCGGGTGGCTCGTCTTTACGTGAATATGACTCCGCCATCGCTTTCGTTAATTCGTCAGCCTTTTCTGTGGAACAGTTGTCGGACTGAATCACCATCCACACAACACCGTCAACTGTCTCGCCAAGCCCTCTCTCGTCACAGATAGATTGTGCGTGTTCATAGTCAACCGCATCGACAGTGCCAGAATACAATCCATCTGGCTGGCGTTAGCCGCAATCACACGCCTTTAATCCTGATGATTCCATGTCCATTGATATTCACAGTCGCCGCACTCCATCCACTCCGATGTGATGGAACCATCTTGGTCGCACTCCATCGCTTTACCGATAAGCCGCGATGCACAGCGCGGGCATTGCTCACTGACTGTTTCGATTTCGTTTTGTTTCGGTTTTTCCTGCATGCACATTCGCTCCCTTGAACGTTGTTTGTGAGTCTGCTTGTTTGATCATCTCGCGCAGGCCGTCAACCCTCGCGGCCTGCAACTCAATCTCGCGGCCCGATTCTCCTCCGACCTCTTTAGCTATCTCTCTCATCCGTTGAGCGATGAAATTGGCGTTCGAGAGAATGTTGTACAGCTCCCTCACCGGCACGTGCGTTAATGCGATTGTCGTGCGATACCACATTCCGTCCGCTGCCTGCGTCGGGCAGGCAAACCGGAGGATTGTTTCGGCAGTCGATCGATCTTTGGCCAGCACTCCCAGATTCATGTCTGGTGGAGCCTCCTCATCAGGTCGTGCCATGTACTCACGCTCATTGACGCTCATCACACCTCCGATCTACGCTGCCCTTAGCCCGCTGGTGCAATCGCATGAAGTCCGCCATGTGTTGAAAATGCAGAGCATCCATCCGATCTGAATCCGCAAGCTCCTCGATCATCAGCGACAACCGTCGCGTGCTAACAGTTTTTTGCGACTCGCATAGAGCACGCAGTTTCAGCAGCCTATCTCCGCGTGCTCTGCTGGCGGCTTTTTGGATCGTCAATGATGGATCTAGGTAAATGGAAGACATCGGCTAACAATACGTTTCACGCGAGGCCGCGATCGCGCTGGTTCACGAATCAACGTCTCACGCGCGGCCCGCGTGAACGTAAGCGATAGGTAGTCACAAATCGCTTCATCACTCATCCCCCACAGCAGCACACACCGCCGCGACGTGCGAATCATCGTTCTCTAAGACGTGCTGAATCGTTGACTCTGCCAGAATCCACGCCTCTTGCCGCGTCATAGGTCGCTCAGCCTCACCACGAATGCGACGTGCCAGCCGACGCCGTAGCGTTGTCGGTGCCGATTCGTTTTGCCTGCGAACTTCAACCGCCACTTGCTCAGGATCGCTCGTGTCGTTGCGTTTGAAGCAACTCACGATCAACGGCAGAACCTGCGTCATGATCGTGATGATGGTCAGCGGTTCGATGCCGACATTACGCTCAGTCGCAATCTCGGCGATTCGCTCTGCCGATGCTTTCAATTTGTCGCTCATGGTTTCCCTTTCGTTTAACACAATACCATTTTGCCGACGTTGGCAATATGGTTCATTCCGATTCCACCATCAGTCGCCATAGCCACCCCGCCGCGTCCCATGTTGACGCGATACGCCACTCCGCGCGAGATATTGAACTAGCCTGCACCCACTCGATTGGAACTCCGCGATTCATCAACCACGCAAGGTCGCGATTGATCGTTCGCTGATGCACGCCGAATGCGTCCGCCATCTGCTCTTTCGTCGCGGACTGCCTTTGCAACATCGCGACCAGACGCACTCTGCGTCGGATGTTGTTCCATGATTCGGTCACTCACTCACCTCTTTCCGCCGCACGAATCGCGGCTCGTATGTCGGACTGTCGCATCATTCCTTCCCGCGTTGTTGTATCACCCGCCAGCAAGTCGCTCACGGGGTTGGTTCACTTGCTCATCAGGCTGCAACTAGACTGCTTGCGGCGAACGCTTCGATTGCATCGTCGCGTGTATCGAACCCCTCAAGCGTTTTGCGGTCATCACTGAACACAACGAACCACTCGCCGGTTGCGATGCAGGAATCGATGATTCCACCGCGAATTGACGGGCAGCAAAGCATTCCGCCCTCGCATGATGCTGTCCATCCAGTTGTGATTACACTCAGCGATTCGATTGCTTGTGCGTTGTTCATTTGCGTGCCCCTTTGTGTTGATTGGTTGCCGTGTCTGCGTGGGATTATATCGGCATGGCGTCGGCTGTCAATACACTTTGTTTCGGATTTCAGGTTCGTCGGATTCGATTCTCTCAATCGACCTCGCCAACCGCTTGCGAAACTCACTGTCCGCGAACTCCGGCATATCGGCCATCAGCGAGTAAATCGCGATCAGTTCGCCCTTTATGTTCAGCAGCAGCTTGCACACGCCGAACAGACCCAAGTGTTGGTCGAGTCGCTTGCCGCAACTCTGGCAGCGTGCCTCACTCATACAACCCTCCGTTTCGCCTGCCACTCGGCAAGCTGTTTGCGTTGTTCGTCCGCACTCAATGCCGCTGGTCGCTCATCCTCATCGGGCAGGTCAAGCGACCGCACAACCTCACCCAACTGAACCGACAGCCGCTTCACCTCGCTGCGGCTCGTGATTTGTTTCGGCGATTCACCGCGTACCAGATGCTTCGCCGGTGCCGGTAGTCCCGTCTCGATTGCTCGCGGTGTCTGCCGTTCGTCGTGGCCAGTCGCACCGTTCGCGATGTCTACCAACCCAACCAACGGTCCCGCTTGATCGTGCTGCACTCCTGCCGCCATGAACGCCGTGTAAGTTCGCTCGAACTCCTTCCGCAGCCATGCGTCGAACTGTTCGCCGCTCTCGGTGTCGCACACTCGCACCCAACCGCCCAACGCTCGGATCGTGGCGTTGATGATCGGATCGTCAAACGTGACCGTCGCATAGCCGCCTTCGCGTGCAACCGCCGCCTTGACCGCCGCCCATGCGATGGTGACTCGATCAGTCGTGGCGAGATTGCCAGCCGTCACGCCGCACATCGCCCGCAACTCGACCGGACGCGGGAAGAACTTCGACTCAACCGCCGCACGCTGGCACGCAGACCTGAAGGCCGATAGCTCGATGTCGCCGGTAAGCTGAACGTACATCGCAATCGCTGCTGTGCTCAGCTTGTGGCCGAGCAATTCCGCCAGCAACGCCAACGCCTTCGTTCGCTCCTGAATCTCGTGGTCAGTCATCTCGCATACCTCGCAGCAGTTCGATTGCCCCGCGTGCCGCCGCCATGTTGCCGAGTGGATCGTCTCGATCGTGACCGTTCAGCATCGTTTTCGGTGCCGCCCGGTTGTCGTACTTGCCCTCAAGGATTGCCGTGAGAGTGTCCGGCTTAAGAAACCATTCAACGCTCGCCTGCCAGCCGGTTGACCCGCCGCCGCAGCAGAAATCACTTGCCGCGATTCGCTCGATCCCTTCCTGCCACCTTGCCATGAACTCAGGATCGCGGGAGCGAACTCGCAAGGCTTTGACCCGCTTGCCGGTCATTTTGTGGATCGGCGTAACGCCAATGACCCGATTCCATGCAACCTGAAAGTCTCCCGGGTTAATCCCGGGTGTCGCCTTGTCGTCCGATTCAGTCCCATCAGGCTTATCCGCCTCGCACGCCGTGCCGTTATCGGCACGTATGTGTATTTCAGAAGATATGTTATGAGTAGTTAAGCTATGAGAAGATAAGAGAAGAGAAGAAGCAGCTTGCTTAGCGTCGTGCTCAGCAGTTTGCTTAGCAGGCTGCTTAGCAACTTGCTTAGCAGTTTGCTTAGCAACTTCTTTACCGTGGCTTTTAAGGTTGTTTTTTAACCACGTTGGAGCATGATCGGACCAGTCGTGAATCAACAGTCGATGCTGATCGCACTCGTCTAGCCAGCGTTCTTGGACCAACGCATCGATCAGTTCGTTAGCGTCTCCGTCCCACTCGATAGCGGCCGCGATGTCGTCATTCGACCACCTGCCAACGTCACCCTCTGGAGCGTTGCGACAGGCAAACATCCAGAGCGATTCGAGCACTCCGACAACCTGCCAGTCCTTCAGCTTCAGCGTCCGCTTGAGCTTCTTGAACTTGACGGATTCGATTGTTGCCATCTTCATAGCCGTGATTCTCCGTCAGTTCGCATCGCCGCGATTTGCCAGTTCCACGTTCTCACACCGAACCCAGAACGGTTGATCGTCCATCTCTGGATGCCGCAGCCCGACTAGCCGCTCTCGGAAGTTACAGAACATCACCGCGAACGTGTCACGCCGATAGATGACCTTGCAGCCAGCCCGCCACTCGTGCCGGTCGAACTCTTCTTGCTTCATGCTTCACCCCCGCAAATATCCTTCGCCAACTGCACCATTCGACGCTTCCACTGGTCGTGAGCCTGCATGTGAGCGTCAACAATCGACTGCCACGATCCGGCCGTTACGCAGCCGTCGAGGCGTGTTGGCTGCTGTAGCTTGTGAAGGCAATCTAAGCATCCGAGAACCACTCCGATCACGATATTGAGATTGCCACTCCACACAGATTGACCGCATAGATCGCACGTCGGACTCATTCCAGCCACTCCTCTCGGCACACCCATTTACCGGCCTTGTCGCGTTTCCAACCGTGGACCAATATCGCCCCGCCAGATTGCAGCCATATAGCCGACGCTGGCAGGTCGCGAATCTTCTTTATACGTGCCGCCATGTTGCTGGAGCTTGTCGTTTGAATGCCAATTATCTGGTTTCCGTTGATCGCTACCACGTCGATAAACCCGAATAGGTCTTGCCGCAGTTTGGCGAATGCGTTCCATCGCTCGGTGATCGCACACGTCCAGCCAGCTTTACGGCACAACGCCAGCGTTCGTTGTGTCGGTGATGTTTTCGCCATCCGCCCCTCCGTAGCACCAAGTGAGTTCGAGCTTTCCAGTGATTCGATTGTGCCGCTGGCCTTTGTTGTGGACGAGGTTTGCGTCCTTTAGATCGGTCAGCCGCCGCCGTACTTCCTGCAAGTCCATGAGCGGACCGATCAGCGACTTAGCCTCACGAGCCAGCTCTCTCGACGTGTAGCCATCATAGATCGCCACAAGGTTCAACACCCGCCGCCGATTCGTCGCAGCGTTGCCGCTCGCCTCGTGCTGGTCGTGGGCTATCAGACTGGTCGGTTGCATGGTTCACTCCAAATCAAACAACGTCCGCGACTTTGGTTTTGCGACCTGCTTAGTTCTCGGTGGCAGGCCGCACGCTGACAGACCTTTGTCGGTCAACAGAAACTCGATGTGATATATCTTCTCGCTGTTGTCGAGCGGCAGTTCGCTATCACCAACCCTCGCCAGCGTGCCAGAATCAACCGCGTCCATGATCCAACGCGGTGCCGCGAAGTGTTTCGTCTGGCTGAATGCGTGGAAACATGCCGTGCCAACGTTCATCGGCACGTCGAACTGTTGAAGAAGGCGGAGTACTTCGGGACTCATGCGAACGGCACCTCATTAACGTTGACATCCGGCGTTATTGCGTTGCGGCATACAGCATGATCCTCGCTCGTGTATTTCATTGGATCGAGTGCGTCAGCCATGCCGACTCGCCCCTTTGTTGCCTCGCTCACGAACACTCGAAACTCTTCCGCATCGGCGGATTGATTGTTCGCCTTGCGATATGCGGCCCAATCAATCTTGAGTCGGTTCAATGACTTGGCGGATTCGGCATCGATAGCAGGAGTGTCCACCGTTGCGACTGGTTGTGCCGCGTTCGGCTTCTGCTGCTTGCTGATCGGCTTGATGGTGTAGATCGCTTTTTTGCCGCGACTGACAGGCAACGCGATTTCGTATTGTTTGTCTATGTGCGACAGATGTGATACCTCGATCCCGCCGACTTTGATTCCACCGAACTTGATCTCAGGATTGCGGAAAAGCGTCACTGTTCGACCGGCATACGCTGCCCCATCCTTGCCCCAGCACTCGACCAACACCCGCCGCATCGTCTTCGATGGCTTCCAAGGTTGCTTCCATTCTCGCAGGTCAATCCAGATAGGTTGTTCGTTGTCGCCCGCTCGCACTCGCACAACCGTGAACGTCTTCGGCCCCGCCAACAGATCGTCCGCGTTAAGCTGGTCGCTCTTCGCTGCAATCGTCGCACTCAGGTCTACTCCGTCGCTCATTCTCTTTCCTCCACTGGTTGAATATCGTCTTCGTCACCCTTCTCCCAATCGGCTACTATCGCAACATCGTCTTTCACGAACATCGGCCACGAATCGCCATCTAGCGACTCTGCTATGGACTCGATAACCGCCATCATGCGAGACTCACCCCACAGCATCGCTTGCTCGCTCATCTTGACGACGCGAACGGCATACGGCGGAACCATCGAAAGAAACACGTCGTAGCAAGCGTTGACGACTCGCCCAGATTCGCGTTGATACCAGCGAGCGTATAGAGCCATCTTTTCGCGATAGTGAAAGTCGCGGATTGTTCGCTCGACTTGCTTGTAACTGATTCCCGCCTCAGTCGTTTTGATGTCGATGATGTTGCAAAGCTCGCCCTTCGTGACCGCATCGACCATGCCCTTGCAATGAATCTTCCCGTTGTGCTCGCTTGAGAACATCGCGACTTCTGCGTCGTAGTTCGTCAACAGATTCGCAATCAGTGGTTGCTTGCGGAACTCATTGCACGCCAACGCGACAGCCTTAAAATCATCACTCTTGATAATGAGTCGCCCGCCCGCTTCAGCTTGAAAGTTGTTCCACGCATTACCCTTTCGATCTCCACCGTCCCAGATGGCAACATCATCGGCGATTCGTTCCGGTTGAAGCAAAAGAATATGAGCCAACGTGCCTCGGTCGAGTCGATCTTGTGCCGCTGCTGTTCGTTCCTTGCGGCGTTGCTCGAATGCGTACTTAACAGCCGTAGGATTGACTTCGAGATGATCCACCAGCCCTTCCGCCAGCGAACTCGGATTCAATCGTCGAATGCGATCGTAGACATCTCTCGGCATCTTTTTGACGATGCCGCCAGCGATTGTCGTCTCTGTGCAATCGCCGATGGCTCGATCGGTCAAATACATGCTGCCGTCGCGTTTGCAAGTTTCGATTGTTGGTGGCGACTTGCTCATGAATGCCTCGTGTGTACAAGAATCCCGGTCAAACGCTGGCCGGTAAGCGGATAGGTTGTTGCGTCCGTATCAACCGCCTGACGCATTCCGCAGAATGAAGGCCCATCAGCGACCGGAAACGTCAGTCTAGGGAGTGTCGCTGCGGGTTAGATCGTGAGGAGAATCGGCTCTCCGTTGCGGTTGTACAGAACTGGCTCGCTCATGCTGGCTCCTCAGCTAGGTCTAACAGCGAACGCGACTTGCTTTGCTTGTTCAGCCGTGTTTGATGTCGCAGGTTATTGACCGCATGCTTGAAGTAGGACTCTTTCAACTCCACACCAACAAACTTGCGTCCATGCCTGAGCGATCCAACCCCCTCACTCCCAATTCCAGCGAACGGAGACAACACCACATCACCCGGATTCGACCAGATAGAGACGGCACGCTCGATTAGCCCTAGTTGCAGTGGGCAGATATGCCGCTCGTCACGGTCATCGGTAGCGATTTTGAAGTTGAGCACGTCCGTCTGTGCGATGTCCCACCAAACAGGCTCGGCGTATCGTCGCCAGATGTCGATTGATGGATCGCCAGCGTGTTTGTTTCGGGAGTATGGCGATGGATGGTGGCTAGTCGTTCGTGGATCGCACGACTCTTCGCCAACGTAGTGAGTGAAACCTTTGCGAATCTCTGTTTGTTCGCCGTTGATGTCGTGAGTCGATACGTTGCATATCGGCTTGTCACTCATCAACGTGCCGACAGGTGGCTTGCGAAACACGAGCAGGAAATCAGCCATTCCCATTCGCAGTTGCGAGCGATCTCGAAGAACTGTCTTGTGTAAGAGTCCGTTGTTGTTTGTTCGCTCTCGTTCAGTTACCGGACACTTCCAAATCGTTACTCGCGAATGATATGACCAGCCGCACCGCTCGAAGGCCGCGATAATCATTCCGGGGAAGTCGATCAGCCCGGCAGTTCCATGCGAGTTCGCGTACTTCGGCAAGTCCTTGCAGTGAACAGCACAGACTCGGCCTGATACCGTGACCCTCAACAGGTCTTTAATCAGATACTCGTAGTGTTGGATAAACTCGGCATCGTTCGCACAGTTACCCATGTCCGCCTCGCTGTCGCTGTAAATGTACAGTGACGAAAACGGCGGGGAGTGTATGCAGAAGTCGATAGACGACTCCGGCATCTGTGCCACAACCTCGCAGCAGTCGCCGCGTAACATTGTCCAGTCATCTTCAGACACACAATCAATCGCCTGCATCATTACTCCCTATGCTTTCGATTTAATCCACGACGGCAAAGCGATTCGCTTTGCTGCGTCATACGTTTCGAGCTTTCTCGACTGGTTCAACTCTTCCAACATTCCAGACGACATGAGTCTCGCCATCTCTCGTGCCATCTCTGCGTGTGATTGGCCCTTTCCATTAACCGCATCGACGATTGACTCTTCACGCTCTGTGCGAATCACGTGAACATCGACAGGCATCGTTTGACCGAATCGCCACAGTCGGCGTATTGCCTGATGCCATTTCTCGTATGAGTAGCCCGCGAACCAAGTCGTCTTGTGGCAGTGCTGGAAGTTCATCCCGAACCCTGCGAGTTCCGCCTTCGTTATCAACACCCTCGCACGCTCTTCGGCGAAGTCTCTTAGCCTTGACGATTTGACCGATGCGGGATGCGAACCTCTGACCTCGATTGCGTCCGGGATGCGAGCTATCAACGCATCCGCCTCGTAGTCGGTGTCGCACCAGACAATCCAGCAGTCAGAATCGCCGTTGACGAGTCCAGCCGCACAATCGGCCCGTTCCGTCAACGCTGCTCGCTTTTCCTTATGCACTTCCGTTGCTGATATCGTTTCGGAACCAACAAACAGGCAGCCATCGAACGGCTTCGACGCGATGATGTGATCGTGCATGTTGAGCGGTGGCAGAGTGTAGCCAGTCGCATCGAATCCGATGTCAGCAGGTGAACTCAGACACATCGACCAAGAGGCCATCCATCGCCAAAAGTCAGTCTCCGCATGTTTGCATAGTCGATACGATCCAACCTTCGCACCATCGTTGATAAACCATCTCGCCAGCATCTCGTTCGATGGCATGACTCCGAGAAACTCTGCGTGGTTGCCGAGTTCCATTCGGTCGTTTGGTGCCGGTGTCGCTGTGCATGCGAGCTTGAACGGTGTCTCTGCAAAGTCCTCACACAACTGCCGCTTAGTTGATCCAGTAAATGACTTCAGCACACTCGATTCGTCGAGCACTACGCCAGCAAATCGCTTCGCGTCGAAGTGATGCAGCTTCTCATAGTTGCTGACGTTGATTCCTTTGATGCAATCCGCTTGCGTTTCAACAATCTTCGACTCGGCGTCGATCTCAAACTTCAATCGCTCGGCAATCGTCTGCCACTGAACAGCGAGCGGACACAACAACAGAACAGGCTCGCTTGTATGCTGGTGAACCAGCTTCGCCCATTCCAGCTGTTGGATTGTCTTGCCAAGTCCGCACTCCTCAAACAACGCAGCCCGGCCAACATTGACGGCCCATTTAACAACCTTGCGTTGCCAGTCGAACAGCCTGCCGTTGATTTGCGACTCGTCCACGTCGAAGCCAGTCCGCTGAACGCGGAGGTGTTTCGACGCGATGAACTCCCGATACTCCACGATCAGCCTCCCTTGTTAAACCGCTTCCGCACTTCCAGCGTGTCCCGCATATACGTTCGTCCGTTCAGCACACGCTCAACCGTATCGACCGACACGCAGAATATGTTCGCCGCGTCCGCCTTCGATATGCCGCCAGCTTTAACCAGCCGAATCACCCAGCATGCCTGTTGAGCAGTGAACGCCGCAAGTCGGTTGTTCTCGCCGTCGCTTGGCTCGTATTCGTCCGCTCGCATTGGGTGCGGTGGTAGGCCGTTGCGACGGGGTTTTACTGCTGGCATTTATTCCTCGCACCGCTTCATGCCGAGCAACTCGCGAACGTCGTCGCGGATGTGCGGTGGAACCGACATTGCCAAGTCTTCTGGATTGAGAAACCTACGGAGAAATTCCATCAACCGTTCAATCTCGACTTCCTTTTCGATGAGCATATCTCGCAGCTTTCCAGCTTCTTCGCGAGATAATGCAAGGCTCGTCAGTAATCCACTCATATGATTTTCCCTTGTGTGGTGACCTCTTGTTCACAAGTAGCTAGAAGCCCCGCGGTCATTTCCACAACGCCTTCGTCTGTGTTTGTTGACCGTCTGATGATTACGACCGGTTCAATCGCACTCATGACCGTTTCAACGGCGATACACCCGGCATTTGCATACTTACCCCAGTCACGCAATATACGTGAGTGCAGGTCTGTTAAATGCTGCACCGCATCCATTCCGCCAAAGCTAAATAAACTGAGCAATGCGTGCTCCAGTTGATGGACAGAGAGTTCCACTGTGTCAATCTTCCGTGTCATTGTTTCCTCACTTTGTGGATTAACATCGGATTTCCGTCTCTATCGCACATCACAATTGACTGCGATGCTACTGACTCGCTTATTTCCTTTGTTGCGCCACACACAATGCACTTAACGACCACGACCACTGATTTGCTGCCACTAGAACGGCATGAACTATTCCGGCTACCCATCACACACACCTCCCGCGTCGTTTAGTTCGCTTTCGTAACTCCGGTATCAACTCAGTCGGCGACACCTTGATGATGTCGAGTAGCTTATTAAACGCACGCCGTTCAACCTTCTCGACCACCTGCCGCATCGAACCCGTTAGGATTGCAATCTCTGTTAGCCAGCACCGCGTAGTTGCATCTCTGCCATTTCGCGAGCCGTCATCTTCGGATGAATGAACTGCCTCGCCATCGACTCCATCGCCCGCTTGTAGACCAGCATCTCGCGAACCTGGTCCGCGATTTCCTTCGCCACAAACGGGCTGCAATCTGCCTTTCCCTTGGCGAACCGCGTCACCCATGCTGGTTCGTCGGGATTCGCCTGCTCCAACTCGTATTCACTGTAGCCGACTTCCTTGTCGTGGCAGTCCAGCTTCACACCGTAGTAGGTGCCGTCGTCACCGCCGACATGCGTGATCGTTCCGTAGTGGCCAGCGTCTCGGCCAAACTTAACCCGCACGCGATCCATCTCGGCGAACAATGACTTTGGCAGGCTCACGCTGCCAACCACGTCGTTCGCGATCTCTCGCATCGCCTCAGCCACTCGCCAGCCGTTGGCGATCCCGTCGCCTTCACCGTTCGGCTGGAATCGTTCCTTGTGTGCCCGGCTTCCCGTGTCGGCCAGTTGTGCTATCTGCTGCAACGCCATCACACATCGCTTGTAGTGTTCGTCGATGTTAATTTGGATTGTCTTCACGTCCGCCATGATTCTGTGTTCCCCATCTCGTTGATTGTTCGGTCTTGAATTTCCCGCAAATCCTTCGCCGCGTCCGCAAAGCAGTTCGCTCGCACATCACCCGGCATGAAATTGCCGGACAGCTTTTCGTAATACTCAACCAGACGCACGATCTGACACCACATCGTTTGACCGAACAACAACGCAACTAACATATCGTCATTTTTGAAAGACACCTCGTTGGCTTCGCACCTTTGCACAATGTTCTTGATTGTCTCTGGCATTGCTCGGTCTGTCATTGTTCACCTACTTGCCTGATTCGTGACGTGTCCAGTCGGTTTCGATATTCCTTCGCCGCCACGACAATCATCCCGATCAGCGTGTCGATTGTTCGTGGCCCCTTATCCTCCCTGGCCCACCATGACGGCGCGTCGTGCAGGCAGTCCGCCGCTTGCTCAATTGCTTCCTCAATATCCTGCCGAAGTCGATATTCGGCTTCGTCAAACTCGTCGGCATGTGGATTCACGCTCATAAAAATGCTGGCTAACAAAATGTTCCAGGCGAGTTGCGGTCATACCGTTTTCCAATGGCCAGTCGCTCGCCGCAACCGCCTGAACATTGGCGTTATCCTGAGTGGTTCGCCGCGATTCGCCATCTTCAACAACTCATGCTTGCACTTCACCGGCTTGCGTCCGGTTGTCACTGTCGCCACGTCTCATCCTCCCGCGTAAATCACGTCGTATAGTTCCGCTGATCGTCTCTGTGCCACTCGATCTGCGACTTCCTTAGCCATCGCAGCCCGCTTGTCGTCGCACTTCTTTTGCAATGCGTTCTTTAGTTCGTTGAATGAGTTGTTCATTGATGCGGTTCCATCCATCTGGCCACCTTTAACCGATGCGTACCATGTGAAGTACGGTTGCCCGCGAACACTGATGAACATCTCGCAATGCACAATCACCCGCCCGCCCGTGATCGCATCAAGCTCACTCGCCCGCTCTTTCATCGCAGTCTCTATCGCGTCCATAATCGTCCTCCAGTTCCGCCCGAATGATGGGCACGTATCTCGGTGCCTCTATGCCGATCTTGACCGCTCCGTTGCGTATCCGGCATATCGTTATCGTGATGTCGCCGATAATCAGTTGCTCGTTTTCGCGTCTACTTAGAACCAGCATCCTTGCCTCCGTTTTGTGTGTTGAAATATCGCGATTGCCGTACACAACTGCTGTTGTGTGTATTCCGTTGTATCAACCGCAGACGTTCACCCACGGTCTGCGAGCGTGGCCAAAACCAACCAACCCGGTCGAAAACTTAGCGGGATGGCTGGCGTGATTCCTGAAACAGATATCCATCCTCAGTCACATAAGCTCGCCGAATTACGCGACGTGCCGGGATATTGTGACTGCGTAAAAAGCAATGCAGGTCGAGCGATGATTCACGAGCGATGCACATGATCGGCAGCTTTGACTCGGTTATAAGTGCGTCTATCAACAGTGAGCCGAACTTCTGCCGCTGATACTGCGGATGGACTGCGATGCTGAGAATCTCGGCGTACTTCACGTCATCAGCAGACTCGCCCTCGATCCAGACGACGTAGCCAACGACAAGATCGTCAACCAGCACGCACAGCATCTGCCCGCCGTCTCGCAGCGTGGCCGTGAAGTCTGTCGCTTGCCAACGGGATTCCTCATCGAACAGTCGCCGCTCGATATCGAGGATGTCCGCCGCGTCTATTGAGAATATGACCGGACGCACTTCTAGCTCTTCTGCTGTTTTCATTCGTCGATCTCCACTCGATAGACCAAAGTATCGCACAGCCTAAATACGAGCTTCGTTGTGTTGCCGTTGCCGTCTCGATGTTTGGCATGGACGACTTCGGCGATGAATTCTTGTCCAGATAAATCAACGTGCAAATACAGAGGCACTCGATTACGAATGTCTGACGGCAGTTTGTCGATCAGCTCGGATGCCAGCGTCACGTCTCGAAAGTCGATCAGTTCCTGCATCTGCTCGGCTAGTTGCTCGTTCGTCATTCGTCGCACCCTCCGAACAGCCAAGTAACCGCCGACACGATCAACCCGCTCGCGATTACCACCAGCGGACCAACTAGCTCTGGGTTACGTGGGAACATATTTTCTCTGTCCGTTTTGCCTGTGAGTTAAAGAATCGCCATCCTTGGCGAGCAGCATCTTGCCGCGTCCTTGTGACAGCCTCGTGCCGTCAGTCAGCTTGACCCGGCTTTCGCATCGCCGGAAGTTTTCGCTTCGGATCAATTCTGTCGAGAATGCACTGTCGAACGAACTCGGAAATCGTCAACGTGCCGCGAACGCGATTGATTGCGTCTCGCCACTTTCGCGGGATGAAGAAGTTGAGTCGTTCAGTGTCGTCTGTTTTCATCGTTCGTTCCGTCGTTTTCGTTTGTTGCGTCGTCGGCGGATGTATTTTACATAACCTATGTAGGATGTCCAGCGAGAAAATGTGCCCGGTTGATTGCTGATCGTCGCAACCCGTTGGCTGGCTTGCGGAAGAAATTTATTTGGCCACCCACTTTTTTAACGGACACTCCGCCGCATGATGGGCAATTTTGTTCATCAGCTTCCGCTCGCTGTTGCAGGCACACCCGCATTTCGAGCACCCTTTGCCGGTGAAATGCTCGCACGCTTGGCAAATGGCGAGTCGCTCGGCAATTTCCGGCTCACTCAACAACCGCCCGCGTTTTGCCGTGTCGAGCATGACTCCCGCGAAACTTGCGACACGTTGCAGGATTCCGCTTGATCCAACCGGCTGTTCGCTGCGTATGATGTCACCAAGTGGCGGTAGTCCCCACGATTGACGATACGCATTGACGGAGTGTTTGCCGTCGAGTGGCAGGCCAGCCTCATTACGGCAGATTTTCCGCTTGCGTCCGGTTAAGTGTTCACATTCAGGAAAGGTTGATTCAATGAGATTTGCACTCGGTTCAATGTCGCCCTCGTTGCTTGTCGTCGCGGTCATTGCCTTGTCCTCAGTGATTGTCGCTGGCGTTCGATCAATGGAGTTCTACGGCGAAAACGGTATTCCTCTTTCTGCTTGGAATGACGGAACATTCGCAGAGAAAAGCGGATGGCCAACAAAGGAAGAGCTTGAAGATTACGAAGCTCAACATGCTCAGCCTATGCCGTGATTGTTATCAGATACGTTTGCGTGATTTCAGTCGCCCCATCATGGCAACCGCCGCACGATGCCCCGAATGTTGCGGTAGCAGTCGCCTCGAATGGATTGCATGACACGAGCGTCAATGGCGACGGGCTATTCGCTGCTGATCCGTTGCATCGCGGCTCGCCCATCCACGTGCCAGCATCACACCAAATTCGGAACCCTAGATTGCCGGTCGCTGTTGTTGCCGATCCGTCCCACCAATCATTCGCAGAATCATAGACGAGACTGAGGCTCGTCCCTTCTGCGGTTCCTTCATCGCATCCCGGCGTTTCTGTGTTCGGCCCGAACGATGCGGTCAGCGTTGTCGGGATGTCATCATCAGGGCAGCAGTCCGTAGGCACTCCACAATCTGGCCCAACACACACATCACACCCGCTAGGACTGCAACCGCTCAGCGTGGTCGTACCGAGCGACAACGGGCAACACTCGTGAGTTAGATCGCCCGTGCCGCAGAAGTCGCCGTCGATGTAGCCGTCGAGTTTCCATTGCCCGCTGGAGCAGTACCAGTTGGCACACAGTTCTTTACCGCACAACGTGGCACATGCCCCATACGTTTGGCCGCTTGGAGAATCCACACCATCAAGCCCGTTGCCGCCGCCGACGGTTGGCGTCACTGTGGTTGATTCAGTACATGCACCGCACGTGATGAATAGTGGCTGGTCTGGTAAGTCATCGCAGCACGGATCGCAGCAGTCGCACCGTTCTTCAGCAGTCGCGTAGCCGCACGGCACCTTCAACTCGCAATCATCCAAAAACCATCTTCGCTCGCCAGTTGATCCACATACGCAATCCGTCACATATCCGGCAGTAGATGGACCGTATAGAGTAAGGTCTGGAGCAATCAACGGCTCGCTGCATCCACACCCGCTGGAGCAAGTCGATGAACCATCCCGAACAGTCCACACAAGCCCGAAAATGCTTTCCGTTGTTTCCCAGACGCACGTTCCGCTGCACACATCAGAACAGGGGCATTTCCAGTATGCTTCCCGTGCCACGTCGTCAGTTACAACGCCAACTGGTGGAGGGTTCGTTCCGTAAAATGGAGAGACGCACACATTCTTCGGCATGTGTGAACCGCCGCTCACTTTCTCCATCGTGTTTGTTCCGTCACAGTCCCACACCGCTACAGAATACACGTAGTCGCCGTATGTGAGAGTCGCCCCGCCGCCAGACAGCACAAGTGACCACGCATAGCCAAACAGATTCACGTTGGCCGCTAAACTCAAGTACGTGGTGCCAGCGTATGTCTGAATTACAGTGTTGTCCCACGTGCAACCGTTCTCGACGAACTCCATTCCGTTGTTGAAAATCGTGTTCAGGTACGGGACGAACATGTCGCCGCCGCATGGACCACCGAAACCAAGCGACTTCCATTCGCATGGTGGATCATCCGAGAAGTCACAGACGCGTTTGAGAATTTCACTGTAACGAGCGATGCACGCACCATCGAATGCGATGTCGCAGCCGAAGTGAGCGACGTACCAGCATGGAGACTTGAAGTCAGTACACTCCGCACAACAGACTGGCGTGTTCTGTAGAATGTCGCCAGCACAACCATCGTCTCGGCAATCGCAGTTCCCGCAGCGTCTATGACGTCTCATGATGGACACAACACCTCAGAGATTCGGAACCGCTGCGAACCCCATATAAACTCGACGATCACTGCCGCCCCGTTGGTTGCTGTTATTCCGATGTCATTTTCCACTTCCACTGTCGCCGTTCGTGTATCACCGAAGTGGTCGATGTACGTGATGTCAACGTCACCAGTCGCGTCAGGCAAAATCTCTTCCGCCGCCTCGCCGTCGAATACGGTTCCAGCTTCGGCTGTAATCATCACGTTTTGGCCACTCACGCTCGCCACATAGCAAAGGCATCCGGTGAATGTCACTCCATTCGTAATTGACGGCACGACGTCGATGTCGTTGTCTGTCTGCGTGATGTCCGTCGCCCCGTTCGCCGGTTTCGCAGTGATCGCCGCTGGCGTGCTTGGCCCGTAAATCGCCACCATCTTGGGCGGAGAGTCTGCGGTTAGCTCGGTGATGATGTATGGCCGAGCACCCGGCGAACCACTTGGCCGCGTAATCAAACGACGGCGAAGCTGCGGATTGACCATCTGCTGTAACGTCAGATGATCCTCCCGCAGCTTTTCGATTGAATCGCCGTCGAGTGTGTAGCCCTGCGTCATGGATTACGTTCCCGCAGCGTTCTCTTCGAGGACAACATAGGCGTATGGTCCCTGAGCACCAGTCGAACTCGTGACGGTCATGCTGATCGAGATGATGTCGTCGGCTGCGAACGTCGTCGTCGATAGTGTGCCATCTTGAACAGCCTTATCAGCCGTCGCGTTGGTGATCGTGATGGCACTCGACAGAATCGTTGTGCCGTTTTTCTTGCAGTCAAACGCGATGCTTGTGCTGGTGCCGGTGTCGTTCAGTACGGCATGGAAACCGCGAAACGTGCCAGCGTATGTGCAAACATGAACGATCTCTTCGCGAGTCGTTGGCGTTCCACCAATCACGAATCCGAAGTTTGTGCCCTTGTTCGCGAACTGCTGAACCTTATCGCAGTCCAAGATATCGGCCGCATTGCTGCTGAATGCCGCGTTGTTCACTTCGCCGTTGCTGAATGTAAGAGTACCGCCAGTCCATTTAGGCATGATTCACCTCGTTAAGTCAGTGGAAGAATTGAAAAGTCTTTACGTTGGTATGGTCTGGCGAGTCGATACTTGATCGCCGTTTCGAGAATTGGAGTTCCGGCAGTCGATATCGGCTGACCGAGGCCATCGAACGGGACCGGCAGATTCAAGGCGATGCCGTTTGTGTCGAGTATGTTCGTCCAGATTTGGTTGATGTCGCCACCTTCGACTGCGAGCGATATCACCCGCATTCCTGCGTCTGGAATCTCTTCGTCCCACGGTTCTGGAGCGTCCGTTTCGCCGTCTCTCAGTTCGCGTGGTGGACGCTGGATGATTTCAAACGAGAGTTGAACGTACTCGGTGCCGTTCTCAGTCTTCGCTCGTGGCATCTGGATTGAACCAAGTAGTCCGCAGCCCTTCTTGATCGTTCGTGGTGTGCCGTAGAAGTCGAGCACGATATCCGCGTCATTCACCGCGTTCTCATACGTCAGAAACCATTCGGGAATCGCCGCGACATTCTTGGTAATGACCGCAGTCCACCAGAATTCGGGATACTCCAGAACCGGCTCGAATGGATCGCTGGCAGAGTTCGCTGCGTGCTGAAGTTCAAAAGTATCGTTGATCGTGTTGGTAAACAGACTGTAGTAGTCGCTCAGCATCAGCCGCCGTCGTGGAACGAGTACCCGCTGTCCCTTCCACGTGATTTTAGCCGCACGCTCAATCGGATTAGGATTCTGTGCGGTTTCGTCCTCATCCTGCGAAAGATTGCTCTTGTATTCGCAGATGACCCAAAACTCTATCCGCTGATCAGGTTCGCGTGTCACTGATCGCTGATGGCACTTCACGCTATCCGATCCGGGGAATGATGCCCCAAGTATCGGGATTGCATCGTTCGCAAGAATCGTCGCCTCGCTCGTCAACGGATCGTCAGTGATGACCTGAAAGATTCGCGTACCGGTATTGCCACCGTCGAGAGCTTCGACGATTCGACGATCCTTCCAGTGTTCGTTGACGCTCAGAATTGCCATCAGATACTCGCGACCGGAGTAGGTTTGTTGTCTCGCAGTTCTTTCAGCATGTCCTCTTGGACTCGCAGTTGTTTCTTCAGAACATCCCCCTCATTGCGTGTGCCGCTGGTGATGCGATTCAGGAACGATGCCGATTCTTGTGTACCGCCGATGAATGCCTGCGAACCGCGTGAAGTTGCTTGCTGTGCCAGCTTGTCACGAGTCGCGTTGATTGCCTCTTGTGCCGACTCGACTTCCTTGGCGTGCTCTGCCCGCTGATCTTCGTTGTACTTGCGGATTGCCTCATTCTGGATGCGGATTCTCTCCCGCGTTGCGTCAGCTTCCTCCGCGTCATTCTTCCGTTGCTGATCGGCCAGCTTGTCGGCCTCTTTCTTCGCGTTCTCGGCTTGTTTCTTTTCGAGTTCGATTGCTTTTTGCGTTGCTACAATCCTGCGGTTTGCTTCCAGCTTTTGACCGTCGCCAATCGTCGCTTGAAACGCTGCTTCAGCTTCGACGATTTGCAGCCGCTTCTTGTCGAGTGATTCAGACATGCCTTTGGTCATACCTTTGTCGCCCGCTAGTTTTCTCAGTGCTGTTTCTTCAGCGATCAGCTTGTTCAATCGTTCTTGTGCCGCGTTGACAGCTTCGACATGAGCTTTAGCCTGCCCGCCGATTGTTTCCGTTTGTTCAATCTTGAATGTAGCACCAGCGGCGGTTTCGATTCCCGATGCAATCGCTTCGTATGATTTCGCGAGTTCCTCGTTCTTCTTCTTGGCCTTCTCCGCCTGAAGAATCCAATCAATCAACGCCGGTACAGCGATGCCTGCAATCGCACCACCAACAGACGTAACAGCAAGGCCAACCGGACCTAAACCGACACCCAACATCTGTAAGTTGTTCGTGACTGCTGCAATCGCCCCGCCCAATCCACGTGTTCCAATCTGCGAAGAAAAGTCCTGAATCGCGAAACCAACCTGAGTGAATGCTTTCGCCGTCGCGTTGCCCGTCCGCACAGTATCGCCGGTCGCCTTCGCCAGATCGTTGTGCATGTTCTTGGCAGCAGCAGCAACCTTCGTAGAACCTTCCGTGAACGATGTAGTGTCCATCGTCAACATCGCGTTCAGGTCTGCTATTTTCGTCGCCATTGAATCACCTACAACTTGCGATGATTGCCGCCTCGATCTCTTCCGGCGTCTGCGTTCGTTTCACCGATGGGATGAACTCTTCAGCCTTGATCGGTCGCTTCAAGTGTGGATTGCACGCTGCCGTTGCTATCGTTGCCGCCTGTAGCCAGTCCTGCCCAAACGGTTCATACCGCATGTACGCTCGCCACTTCTCGAACTGCCGCGACGATATCCGCCGCTTTAGCTCTTCAACGTCGCATGTATGTTCAACCCGTGACGCTAGGAAGTACCAGAATCTTTCGTCTCCATCGTCTCTGACTTTTTTTCGATATCCTGCCTTGCCTCATCAGTCATGGCCGATAGCCGCTGAATCGCATCAAACAGGATGTTGATGCTTCGAGGATGCTTGCGACCGATAACAGCCGCGTCAGATTCCTTGAACAACAACGCACCGCTTTCGTCGATGCAGCCCATCGCGACCAATAGCGACTTCCAACCGTGTGGTTTCGGCGATCCATCGTTGTATTTGTTGACGTACTCGGCCCATCTATCGCGTTGATCGCCAGTGATGGACCGGATACGCACCTTGCCGAGCTTTGGAACGTCGATCACTTCCGTCTCGTAATCGTCAGCCGCTAGAAACTGTTCGCGAGTCAATGTCATGTTGTCGCCGCCGTGTAGGTAGGTGAACCAGAAACCTTGAACGTCATCGTGACCATCAATAGATCGTCTTTTGGCCACGTTGGACTCATCGCCGTGAGCACAGCGGAAAAGACGCACGTCGCCGCAGTAGCTGCGTTGCCACGCAACGGGAACGTGATTGTCATATTCTCCGCCGCTTGTGATGTCAGTAGCGTTTTGTAGTCGAGTTGTGTGTTATACTCGACGTCAATCTCGATCTCGCCCCAATTCTTTAAGTCGCCAGCGATGAACGTCTGATGGCCTCCTGTCGTGGCCATGTGAGTCGTTTCAATCGCCGGTCGATCAACTTTAGCTGGCCGATATCCGTGAATGTTTCCTAGCAGTGTCGTAGATGTTGCTAGTGACGCAACAATTCCGAACCCTGAACCGGGAGTATAGGTCGCTGATGGCATGTGATATTCCTTACGTCACATAGAAAAGGTCTAACTCGATGAACTCAACCGGAGCACCAATCTCGTCCGCTAACTGTGGATTGCCGCTCCTGTCGTATGTTTCGATTACTTCGCAATGATCGACGGCGAGCGTTCCCCATGTCGCCGATCCAGTCCACGCACTTGTCGGATTCACGACAGCAACAACCGCATCGCTCACCTGCCTCGATGATTCGTATGTATTTCCGACACAAGCCAGACTCATCGGCGTTTTATGGAAGTTCGATCTCTTGTTTGTCAGTTGCGTTCGCTTCTCACCCGGTGGACGAGTCACGACGATAAAAGGCTTCTCTGCTCCCTCTGGTGCGATACGTTGAAACACACGCTGGCCGACGAGTGTTGTGACTGCACTCGTTGCCTTCAGCTTGGCAATCATCGCTGTCTCTGCAACCGCACTCATTTACCGCTCCCTGCCGCTTCCAACGCCTGCCGGAGTCCATCAACGATATCTGCGTGAACCTTCGTATTGACTGCCTGCGTTCCGTCGCGAAACATATGAAACGCTGGCATCTTGCCTCTGTTCAGTTGTGGCCTGTTCTTACGCTTGGGCATGTCGCGATATTCGGACTGATACAGATTCTTGATGTAGGTCGTCTTCTTTCGCGTGCCGTCCTTTTGCTTGCGGTAGTAAACTCGTTCAGTGAACCCGACTACTCGCTTGGCAACTCTCACCCGCTTGTTGTTCGTGACTCGCCGTTTCGTTCCTTCTTCGACAATCCATTGATGTGGTTGTTGTCTTGCCGGTGGCCCAATCATCTCGACGATGACGTTGCCCTTCTTGTATTCGCGATGTTCGATTGTGATTGCCGACTTCAGATGAATACGCGTCCGCTGCCGTCGCGTTGGTCCCTGAACCGGAGTCCTTGACCGAACCGAATTAGCAACCGTGATTGCCCCTCGATTCAGCAACCGCCGCGATGTTTCCGCTCCGGTCTTGGCAATCTTGCCGAGCTTCCGAGACAGTTCATTCACGCCGATAAGGTCGAGTTTGACTCTCACGTTTGAGCCTCCTCAACACACCACAGCACCACCTCACGCCGTTCGTTCGTCTCGTCATAAACCGCAGCAATATTCAGCACCCGCGTACCGATCTTCAGTCGATACTTTGGAGTAATTGCTCGCGTTGTTTCGTCGCTTCTCATGCGAACGATTGCCTGCAACATCGGTACTGTCTGCAACGCCTGCTGGAACTCTCGGCCGCTTGACGGTGCCACCAATGCCCATCGGCTGGCATATCGTCGCCACGTATATTCGATCTCGTGAACATCGTTTGCCGCCTCGGTCGCGACTTGGATTTCCACGCGAGTCTTGTATTTCGATGCTGATATCGCGAATGCCATCAATGCACCTTTGACCAGCAGATTGAATCCAGCAACGCATCAACCGCGAACGGAACAACATTGACCGAGTTATTCGCAACCGCTTCAGGGTGTTCCCGCCAATGCGATATCAGCAGCAGCATTGCCTGCTTTGCTTGTGGCGGCACTGATGTCGCCGCTGACCCATATCCTGCAACGAACGTGACGCAGATATCGTTGATCTGTCCGCGTGTCACAGGCCACGATTCGCCCCATGCTGGAACGATGCGAGCCGGTTCGCTGATGATGTCAGTCCGATAGTCTCCAGCCGATAGCGTTGTTGATGCACCGCCTGAATCGTTGTAGACAATCGACGTAATCGAACTGACTGGATTCACACCAAGATAGATTGCATCGCTCGGAAACTCATCCAAATAGAGCGTCCACGTTGCCGACAAGAATTGCCGATGTGTGTAACCCTCGCAGTATTGCCTTGCCGTGCTGATCGCGTTGTTGAACCACGGAATTTCCTCCGCAGCGTCACAGCGACAATGCAGCATTGCAGTCTCGACGGATATCGGCTCGCTTGTGGCGTCCGTTGTCCGCTTCAGCCTGCTATGTATTTCGTGAAACTTGGGCACGATGCTTAGTTCTCACGTGAGAGATGGATGCGGTTTCTGCTTTGATGCTCACGTCAGCCACTTCGACGACTTCGTGAGCGAAACCGCGTTTGATAAGGATGTTGGCCATGCCATCGGGCAGATTCATCACCTGCCCGATGGGGTATCCATGCCAACGCTCAACGAGCGTGACTTGCATCATCAGACCCTCAGAATGTTGCCGAATCCACGACCTGATGCCGTGAGAGTCGGAGCCTCGCCACGGGACAGAATCGCGAACGCCGTGATATAGGTGCCTGCCGCACCATCACCGCACGTGGCCACGAGGTCGAAGTATCGCTTCTTGCCGCGAAGATCGACTTCAAACTTAAAGCACTTGTTGTCGTCGGTCGCACTCGGCAACGCCGAAGTCGATCCAGCGATATCACTCGATGTGCCGTAGACCGCACCAGTCAGATCGGCATAGCTGCCGTCCGTATCGCTGGTTTGCAGCTTCAAGGCCGTCATCGCGATGTCTGTCGCACCGAGATAGACATAGACATCAAGGAAGTCCCAGCCGCTCGTGTCGATTGATGCCGTCGTGAGTGACGCATTATCGACAATCGCCGCCGGTGGAGTCACCGACACAAATTTGGTTTGCTGTGCAGGATTCATGTATCGACCCTCTCTAAATGAGATGAGAAACAGAAGAGGGGCGAGCGAAACCCGCCCCATGAAATCAGTCATCAGCTACCGGGAGTCAGTAACTGAATCATCGGACCAGCCGCTGAAGCGGTTCCGGTTCCATGCACAACGATGTCGTATCGCTGTGTTCCACGGATGGCGAGTTGGTCATACTCGAAATACCGGCTGGAATCGGTCGCCACCGTCACGCCGCGACGCGAACCCATGAGAGCCGCCATTCGGAGATCGCCGAAGTAGCACAAGCCTTCTGTCGAAGTCTGTGCCCCGGTCGTGCTGTTCATGACGTTGACCAGCGTCACCGGATAACCCAAGAACATCGGCTGAGCACCGCCCTCGATCTCGCGAACGGTGTTTCCACCGGCAGCAGCAGCCAGCCGAAGCATGGAAGCCGCCCAGCCAGCTTGATGGATGTACCATCGTGGCATGATGCCGGGATAACGCGGCAGTTTGCCGATCATGTTCTCGAAGTCTTCAAGGTCAAGCGTTCCGAAGCTCGTGTTGCCGGTGGCGGCAGTCACTTCGGAGCCAGCTAGCAACGCATTCTTCAGCCCGACGATTCCGCCGTAGGTGGAAGTGCCGTCGCCGTTGAAGCCTGCCGAGTCTTCCGCGTTGGCAAAGGCATAGGCAATTTCGCTCGCCAAGTCGTCGCCGATGCTGATGACGGCATCTTCCGCAAGCTCGGAACTATACCGCACCAAGACGCCGAGCTTCTTGGCCGTCAGATTGACCACGTTCCAGCCCTTGTCGCTGGCCGTGATTTCCGAACCTTCGCCAACGTAGTACGCGGTTAATCCGCTGGCACGTCGCGGAACGGTCTTGGTGTCGCTACTCATTGGCGATACGGCAGCGAACTGACGGAACACGCCGTACTCTTCCCGCAGGTCGATGATGGTTTGCTCCATCTGCAACGGGACGAGATAGCCGCCAGCCGTGTCGGTCCCTTCGGACATCGCACGAACTTGGATGCCATGATCCTTGCACCACTGCTGAGCACGCTCGTTGCGTCCCATCGTGGCGAGGAAGAATTGGCCAGCCGCATACGCTTTCGCGTCTGCATCCGCACCACGGAACGATTTCAGCTTGCCGTGTCGAATCGCAGTCGCCGGAACGGTGATCTTGCGTTCTTCCGGCTTGTCGTTGCCGCCGTTTGCAGCCGCAGTGTTTTCGGCTTGAGTCGTCGGGAGTGACCGCTGGTATTCCTCGATCTTGATCTCTTGAGCAATCTCAGCCTTTAGCGATTCAATTTCCTTGAATGCGTTGTCGGTTGATCGCTTTTCGTCTTCCGTCAGAGGTCGCTGCCCGTCGTCTTCAGCAGCCTTGGAAATCTTGGCAACGTCCGCGACGAATGCCGCCATGCGTTGCTCTAATCGCTGTCGTCTGGTCATGTTTAGTTCTCCAGTGTTTGTTGCCGCTGGCGAACCGACCAAACAAAATGGGCGGGATGCCAGCAAAGTTACCTTTGCGACATTCCCGCCCAAGAATCATCCTGTGCGTTCCTGCTTGACCCATGCGGTTCATCGAATCATCGACGTTCGCCGGATGGGATATCGAGTTGCGAGCATCTTTATCGATGCTCCGTTATTTGTCAACCAGTTTTAGTCGAAGAGTCAACCAATCGCACGATGTACGAGTCGCTTTCGGCTTGATAGCGTCCATTGAACGCATTGCCACCGTCGTATCTAAATAGGCTGGATGAGTGACCGGACCAACGTCATACAGTCCCGCAACCGTGTTGATCGTTCGCAATGCGAAGTCGCCGCCGAACTCCCACGAATCACCATCTTTTCCCACAGTGAATGCGAAAGATGACCCTCGCAGGTCGCCACGCTGGACCAATTCGGCGATATCCTGACGCGTTTCTGGTAGGTCGATCTCGTACTTCAGCCCGCGTGAGTTCGATGATAGTCGCAACGTGCCGCTGGTTGTTCTGCCAAGCAACTGGCTCGAATCATGATTAAATGCCGCAATCACGTCTGGATTCGACCGCAGAACGGCATCAAACGCACCCGGCTTGATCGTTTCCTCGAACCCGCCGAGGTCTTGTGACCGCTTGTTGTAGACGGCAGCATATCCCGTCAGCCGAACCTTACCGTCAACAGTTTCCGCTCGCAGTTCAGCATCGTCCATCGTGACTGATCGCAGTTCTTTATCCATTTCTCGCCCTTTCGCGTAGGGATTCGCACAACGCATCGACGTGGGCAGGCAATTCAGCCGCCGTTACTTCGCTCGCCTTCAGTATCGCGGACCACACTTCGGCCCGATGTTCTGCCGCAAACACGCTCGCAGACAGTTCCACGCCAACAGAACGGCACACACGCTCGGCAGTAGCCAGCTTTGCCGCCATTCGTTCTTGATGTTCGTAGATAAATGATTCGCACTCATTGAGGAACGTCGCCGGTTTCTTCGCGGCTCGCGTAATCGCGTCACATTCCCAACGAACGAGGCTGGCGACTTGTTCATTCCAGACCGAACGGGCAGCAGCTTGCGTCTCGTCAGCCGAAGTCGTGTCGTCTTCAACATCTGGATCTTCCGTGTCGTCGGTTGTTGTATTGGTATTCGTGTCGCCGCTCGGAATAATGCCATCCGCCGCGTTCTTCAATGTGTTCAACGCCAGATTCACGAAGTGAGCATCGCCACCATCGACCGGGTTGAAGTTCTCGAATCGTCGAATCTCATTGACCGACAGAACACCGATATTGAACATCTCTCGATAGAACGTCGCACGTGCCGCCGTATCGCCTCGCAGCAACCCTTCGACGTTAAATTCTGCATAGTAGCGGTCATCGTCAATCAGGTCGCGTTGAATCGCTTGCTCGAATCGTTCCAGATACGGCATCAGCGACATCTTCACGAAAGACAACTGCTGATGTTCGATGTTACTGAACGTCGCAGAGTCCATGAGTCCGATCATGTGCGGCGGGACACGGAAAACGGCCGCGAGTTGTGTCGCGTTTAGCTTTTGTTGCTCGATAAACTCCATGTCAGAGTGGTTGATCGGAAGAACATACGCCTTCAGTCCACGGTCGATAACAGCCGTCTTACCACTATTTGATGGCCCGCCATACGCTGATTGCCATATGGCCTGCGTTTCCTTTGAAGCGTTCGGCGGAAGAGCCTGATCCGTCTGCAACACAACGCGAGGTCTCGCCCCGTTCTTCCATGTTGCCGCGTTATGTTCATCGCTCGCAATACTCGCCCCGATAGTGTTCGCCATGTACTGAATCGGAGTTTCACCGATCAGACCATCATGCGATGGACCGCGAATGTGTAACACTTCGCCTTGCAGCAGCCGTTCCTCTCGGTTGTCCTTGTTTCGGACAATGTAGACGAGTTGCTCCCGCGAATTCACCTCTAGCCGAACCCGTGACGGATGGATCGGGTGAAGCGATACAACGCCTCGATCAACCTTGATTCTGTTGATCGCATTGCCACGCAGCAGAACGTACATCGCGTTCTGCTCTTTCCACTCAAACGATGTCTGCCAATGGTTTGGAGTGTCGTGAATGACTCGATAAAGCGGATTCGACGTTGCAATATCTCTCGACCCATCAGCGTTTCGTAGAAACAAATCGACCGGCAGTTGAGCAATCGACTCAGCCAAGATTCTGACGCACGCATAGACCGCAGAGACTCGCATAGCCGTCTCATCGTTCACGATGATTCCGCTTGCGTTGTTGTAGCCCTCATTGGCATCAACGAGCACCTGATAGTTACGCTGCTGTCTAAACGAATTCCGAATGCGTGTGAGTAGCCCCATCATCTGCCTTTCGGTGTCAGCAACAACGCAACACACACCACAACAACGCCACCTGCGATCAACGCCAACGGTGGATAAATAAGATAACATCCAACCAGAATTGCACCAATACCCACAGTCGCTACGCAGTCAGCTACCATATTTGAATACTCGGTGGAGAGTTGTCCTGTAGAGTCAGCCCAAGTGCCATGATTGTAGCAGCCACAGCGTCTATTTTGTCGCCCGACTTTGCTTTATCAGGTCTGACATTCTCGTTTGCATCCTGATAGTGAGCCAAATTAGACACCATCCAACGCAGCAACGGATCGCCATTATGCTCTAATCTATGCGATAGGACGAGAGTTTTGAATAGTTTTGTCGGCTCGGACAGCGTTGAAATGGTCTGCGGATATCGCCGCACGTTGAACCCGTCATTCATCAGGTCTTGAGTCAGTTGCGACGAGTTCCAAGTATCGACACCGACTTCGACGATATCGAACCGCTCCCGAAGTTCGTTCATCTTGGCTCTGACAGCCGCATAGTCACACGTATTGCCCGGCGTTACTGTCACGTCGCCGCCCATCCACTTGATATTGTCGTGGCCCTGTCGCGACCGATGATTCGCCGTCTCTTCTGGTATGAACGAGTACGTTCTCACCGCGTAATTCTCTTCGCGTGGGAACACTAGGCCGATGGAAGTGATGTCGCACGTCGAAGCAAGGTCGATTCCAGCGAAACACGGCGTCCATCGTAGCTCTTCGTCTGTGACTGGACTGAGGCACTTATCCCAATGATCCATCTGGATGTATCGCTCCGCCTGTCCCACCCATTGGTTCAGGTAAAGCGTCCTGAACGAGTTCTCATAGCTCGCGAGAGTCGTCGCCCGCCGATGTTCATCCGCAAGAAACTCTTCCCGAATGCTGATGCCATAGTTCGGATTCGCCTTTCGCCAAGTCGATTCAGCACCCCAATCGTCGTCCATGTCAGCCGCGTAGATGACCGGCAGAAACGAATCGTCAGCTACCACGCCAGTCTTGACCCGCAATGCGTGCTGATGAAGTTCCCAACACAGCGAAGTCCGCGAATTGCCAGCAGTTGTGGTGGCAAACGTCATCGGCTGTTCGCGTGCCCCGGTTCCGGTTTGCAATGCGTCCCACAAGTCACGAGTTTTCTGCGTATGAACCTCGTCGAAGATGATCCCAGACGGATTCAGCCCGTGAGCATTGAATGCGTCCGCTGAAATGGCTTTGTATTCGAGCACGCCACGCTGCGAAGGAATGTCAGCCCCCTTCGTGGTCATCGTTTTCCACGAGTCCTGAATGCGTAGTCGTTCCCTCAGTCTCGGATTCTGTGCCACCATCTGCATGGCGTCGTCAAACACAAGTGACGCCTGCGAACGTGTGCCAGCAGCCGAGAATACTTTTGCCCCAGATTCCTTGTCGCCAAGCAGCAGATACAACGCGACACCTGATGCCAGCGTTGATTTGCCGTTCTTTCGTGGCACTTCTAGGTAAACAACGCGATACCGTCTCAGCCCGTTGTCGGTTCGCTTCCAGCCGAATGCTTCACGCAATATGGACCGCTGCCACTCTTCCAGCACGAGCGGCTTGCCAGCTTTCGGCCCCTTTGTGTGTGTGCAGAACGTCTCTATAAACCGGATCGGACGGTTTGCAGCGTCGGCATCGTAGAGGTACTTCTCAACCGAGCAATTCGTCAACGTGAGACTTCTCCTCGGTCACATGTACGCTCAACAGCCTATTCCGATCCATCGGATTAAGACCCAACTTGCCGGACATGACGCCCCATTGACGCATGACCGCCAGCAATAGGCGGTTCAATTGCTCGTCCAATGGATCGGCTTCGAGTGCCGCCTCGATGCTCATGAACCGTGCCCACAATCTTGCACACGCCTCCACGATCATCGCATCGCCGGTCGTCAGTGTGTTCCGGCTAGAACACTCCGCAACGATCCAATCCCACGCATCAGATACGTCCTGCGGAAGATTCAGCGGCTTCTCCGGTGGCATCGGAGCTAGCCCGGCTGGCATATGCAGGACACTCGGCAATGCACCACGCTTGCCCATGTTCGCCATCCCCTTTTTGAATAATGCCGTCGAATTTACGGAAAGCA
>Ga0208147_1000061_pt1 | contig 38705 bp, 45 predicted proteins | sample DEB3_08_DNA_FD_184520 | JGI IMG/M metagenome (GOLD analysis project Ga0208147, IMG submission 184520) | Aqueous microbial communities from the Delaware River and Bay under freshwater to marine salinity gradient to study organic matter... | ecosystem: Environmental > Aquatic > Marine > Coastal ... | reverse complement strand
GTCAGAGTTAGGATGGAGGAGGCTAGATTCACTTTACAGGTGTACTTATGAGGCTTCACGTACCGTAAGTCAACACCTATTTTGAAAAATGTTTTAGGAGCTACACGTAAGCATGTGGGCGGGCTGGGGTGGGTTTTGGGTGGGAAATCCTGGCAACGGCGTGTGCCCAGCAAAGTGAGCCAAGGACCACCCAAGGACCACCCAAGGACCACCCAAGGACCACCCAAGGGCACAAAAAAGCTACCATAGGATTCCCATGGTAGCTTGCGTGGTTTGACGTTGTACGCTATCGGCAACCCTTAGCGGAACAAACCATTGCCGACAGTATCAGAACCCATAAAAGCGTGGTGGCCTTCTGATGACGAATAGAAAAGAGCATAATACTCATAGCTTAATGCTGTTTATAGTTCACGTTGGTGACTTGCTTGTTCCAACAGGCCCGACAGTCCAAGCACTTGCCACCTTGTTTGGAGCTAGGACAAGTGACGGTGGATGCATCCGATGACGCTCCGCTAGTAACCAACCCAAGGCGCTTGGCAATGGCTGTGGGTGGAGCACCGTCAAACATTAAGGCAGACAATCGAACCGTCAGATTATCGGGTAATGTGTTTTTCCTTAGGTATTCCGAAACGATGGAGAATTCGCGAGTAGGTAACCAAAATTTGATGCCTGGAAGATTGCGTGCGATTTCACAAATGTTGGCAAGGTGTTTGACGGATTGTAGGTCGCCCGAGTCATGCCACCGGAAATAGCCGGAGGTCTCTTTTGTTTTGATGAGTTGCGACAAGAGGCTCACCCATTGTGGATGCTGAATTCCTTCGAAGCGTTTATCCAGTGCCGATTGAACATTCGGGAAAACGTAACGGCCCTTTAAGGCGTAACATTTTGAACAGATAGAACCTTCCACGGAGCGTAGTTTTTGACCTGTGATGCAATGACGGGCCGGGATGCTGTAGGAATAGCAAGGTATTTTAGATGGACTGGACAAGGTGCCGATTGTGGATTCGATTTGTGTCGTTGTCATTTCGTGGTGGGTTTTTGGTTTGTGGGATCCTGTGTGGAAATTTGTGCGTTCGTTAGGCTACGCACTCAAAAGCACGAGCAAAGTGAGTTACCAATGAGTTAAGGGTTTTGACGTTAGCAGGACAAGCGGGTACCATGAGAGACGCCAGAGTGTCATTGTGTGCCTCGTCCACAATTTCAAGTGTGACGCTTTGAAAGCGTACACTGCGAGTGATGCGGAGCGTGTGACCATTGTCCAGAGGATGTTCTAGATAGGCACAATGGAACGCGATTAGGCGCGAGGCCTCGGATTCAGGGAGTGTGATGAAGTGTTGCATGGTGTGTGATGGTTGAATGTTTGAACCACTAATAGAATAGATCAAGTGAGGCAAAAAACGCAAGCTATTCCGCCAACTATTTTCAAAAAACAGCAAACCACATAGCCAGGTGCATTCGGCCCTGTCGCACTAGGCCACAATGGCCCTACTTACTCAAGACCACCAAAACCAGCCATGAGACCACCTCGATAGACACTAAATCTGGCGGGCATGGCAGGCAATGCTGGTGGATTGTGGGGTGATGTGCCCGCCTTGTGCCCAGCTGGGGGCGACCGGCAGGCCACCCATGCACCACGATGAACCACCTCGATGCCAGGATGAAACCGGAAGGGGGTACGGGGGGAACTCGCACTTACGATGGCGTGTATACCTCAACGGATTTTTGCCCCAAAATCAGCCCATCGTACCACATCGCAACACCTTAGGTCTCCAATCGATCCCCATCAAGTCACCATTGGCCCACACCCCGACCTCCTATACGCCTCTAGGAGCCTCTTTGGTACCCTTTCCGCTGTGATCACCTTGCTCGCCTATCAAAACGCCTTGGCGACCCCTTAGCGGCTCAGGAATGGGCCTTCTAGGGTTTTAGTGTTACCCCATGTTTCTTCAGGTGCTCCAAGATACCCTTTGTGATGTTGCCGGTCAGGTAGGCGTAGACCTCCTCCGAGGCATCCGCTAGGTGACACCCGATGGAGTCCATGATCCGGGTGACACAATGGACCACTTCATGGACCACCATCTCGATGGTGACTGTGGAAAGGTGGAACACAAGAGCGACCCTGGTTCCATCGTACACACAAAGGGCAGTCCCAGCTTCTGGGCTGTTGACCTCATCGAGAGCTTCTTGGGTACAGGGGAGGAAATCCTCCTTTGTCATCTGAAAGAGTGCTTGGGAGAGGTTGGTGGAGGAAAGGCCCTTCTTGGGATGTACGAGGTACACCTTGATGTCGTGATTGAAGGGATCACCATGGGGAAGACTGAATGAAGAAACCTTGGGAAGGTGGGAGGAGGGCATAGGGATGGGTCTCCTTTGGGTGGGTTTGAGGGTTCCCTATAGGACTCCTGTAGGAATACATGAAGGATACCTACACAGAGTCATTGATGGGGGAGGATGGTTAAAATCACCCTTACATCACCTATCCATAAACCATGGTCTTAACATAGGTACTCATCAAGGTACACGGACTGCTAGCCCATGGGCAGCCCTTAGGTGTGTCAGTCCGATCTCCTTGATAACCCCATGGTACACCCATAGTTACCTTCGGCCTAAAGGCCTCCGGTGAACTTAGTTAGTGGCCTGAGATTCCCCCCTATATCCCCCCTTTACCAAAAATGGTTTGATTGGGTTACCACCTAACTGGTCACCTTCCCTAGGTCTCTATATACCTGATAGTAAAACCTTTACCTAGTATTCGTAAAGGGAATCCTATCATACCTATAGGAGGGTCATCTCCCCCTCGGAGAGGTCCATGTAAGGGATGTCGACCCTTGGTCTCTCCCAGTGTTGAAGGTGTGGTCGATGAACGAAGTGAGTTCCTTCATCAACAGGGCATCCTTGTGCTCCTCCATCTGACGGTCTTGGTCGGTGGCCAGACGTTCCGTCCAGTAGGCCACAGCACCTGCCAGGGCATCCAGCCGGTCATCCATAGCAAGGGCCCCTCGGTCCTTGGTGATGCGGGACATCTGGTAGAACAGCTGGTACTGATGGGAGGTGGAGGAGATCACAGCACCGACCGTCCCCTCGTAGTCCGCCTTGACCACCTTGGAGTCCACCACCAGCCTGTGCTGGTTCATAACGGGTTCCAGGGTGTCGATGATGCGGCGTTCCTTGTTGGTGGTCGATCGGACCTCATCGAGGGTACAAGGGTACACCTTGGTGAGGATGGGTGTCAGGAGGGAGTTGAACATGCCGTCACCGAAGTTGCTCTCGGTACGGATCCACGTCACCTTGTGCTCCTTGGCGAGGTTACACAGGAACGTGAGGTTCTCCGGTGTGTAGCCCCCGGTGAGACCTCCAGAGGCCCGAAGGAACAACGTACCGTGGATCATGGAGACGATGGCGTAGCCGGTCTCGTTGGAGCCCCGTCCCGAGGGATCGATGAACATGACGGTCCCTTGGTACGGCATCCATGTCCCAAGGATCTCCATGGGGCGGTGATAGCGGTCTCCTTTGAACCCGACACACGGGAGATCCCCGATGACCTGCTGGGGGCCTGATGCCCAGATGACCTTCTCAGGGCCTGTGGTGGAGTCCAGGTCCATCACAATGAGGTCCGAGAGCTTCAACGGGTACTTAAGGGCGTCACTGAGGGTGGTATCCAGCATGAACTGGAGGGCAAACCCTGACTTGCCGTAGGAGGCCTCACGGATCGCTAGGTCCTCATCGGAGAACCGGGAGGGCTCTGTGGACCTGCCAGCCTTCCAGGGCTCTTTGGTGACCTCCTCGAGAATGTTGGGGGCCAGTCGGTCCCCGTATTTGATGATCTCGGTCCTCGATGGGTACTTGGCTGGCCAGATGCAAGCCTTGTACCCACGCTCTTGGAGGATGTTGTAGATCGACATCTCCGTCTGGGGAGTCCCAAGGTAAAGGATACGGCCTCCCGGCTTAATAACGGCATCGAACTCCTTCACCGACTCAGCCAGCTTGTCCCGACCCGTCTGGGTCAGGGAGTTGTTGGGGACCTCGATGTCGTCCGCGATGATGAGGTCAGCCCGTGTTCCGGTGATCTGTCCGGTGATCCCGACGGACTTCAACGAGGGGTCCTTGGATTCCTTGGCGGGGCCCACATCGAACTGGATCTTGGAGTTCCGCTGGTCACCCTCAGGGCGCAATGGGGCCAACAGGTCCCACCCGTATATCAACTGGAGACAGAAGGTGCTGAAGTTGTCCGCAAGGGACTTGCTTGCAGAGACCACTTCGATCTTCTTCTGGGGATCGAGGTACAGGGTGTGAAGGGCGTACCCCACAGTGATCCACGACTTGCCTACCCCTCGAAAGGCCTCCACGATCTGCCGGTCAGGTCCGTGTTGGATCTGATCAGCGATGGCGTATTGGCTCACCGTGGGTGTTGGGAGGTTCAGGTACTTCCACAGGAGGTATAGGAAGTTCCGAAAATCCTTCAACCCAGGATCAGCCACGTAGGCTGGTAGGGCCTTTTGGCCCTTCTTGGAGATCCGTTTGGGGGTAGCAGTGGTGGTTACCATGGTGTGTTGGGTGGGTTATCGGAGGGCAGCTGCGGCATCAGGAGCCGATTCAGCCCCGGCTGCCAGTTCGTGATCCTCGTCGCTGGGGAACGGCAGGATGTCTTTGGCAAGCTCCCGCATGGGTGTCCCCTCGGCAGCGTTGGCGATCACTCCGTTGTCCTTGAGCAACTGACGGGCCACTGAGAGATCCGATGCGGATGCCTCACCGGACCTGATGCGATCGATCAAGGCGGTGGTCATCAGGTTCTGAAGCTCCAGCAGTTGCTCACTTGGGGTTGGTTGTTTACTCTTGGCCATCGGGTTTGCCTTTCCGTTTGACTTTGTAGTACAGCGAGACGCAAGTGAGGAGGAACGAGACAGCCAGTACGGCTACCTTCAGGACCAACTCCACCTGTTGAAGAAACGAGACTCCCACGGATACCCCATTGGCAGCCAGGACTGCGGTGGGGTTCTCCGTGAGTTTGTCTACGCCTGATCGAATGAGTGACCGGATTCCTTGGAACAGCATAGGTGGTGTTCGTTGTTAGCTCAAGACAGGGGGCTCAGGATACGCCGGGGTCATGGATGGATTGAGTTTACGCGCTTTCCCGTGGGCACGGCAGTCATACACATAGGCCGCATAACTCTCCAGCTTGGAGAGCCTCGCTGCCTCTGCTTGTGATGCTGCGCCTTTATCAGCTTTACGGCCCAACTGAACACCTTCAGTCGTCATGTTGAGTTGAGTAATTACCGCCTCCAGAAGATTCTCAAGCGAACCACCAAGAGGAGCAATGATTGCTTGCTGCGTCTCACTGTCGATCAGCTTGTTCGTCTCATCAGACGGGCGACTGACTGACGACCAGGTGCGGGTGGGAACACCACCGACCAGTTGAACGCCAGTGTCTTCAACTCGATGGGTGTACTTATTGACAACCGGCTGGTCTGCCGAAGCGATCTCCTGCCACCCCTTGCGCTGTAGCAGCACAGCAGCAGGTTCCTCTGCCCATCGGGTTTCAATAATACTGCCGTTTTGAATGAGTGCCAAATGTTTCATGTTAGAATGGATAGTCACGACCGTTGCCTGAGTTGTAGAGGTAAGTACGTTCGGCGGCAGATAGTACCGAACCCTTGAAAATGGACAGTGAGTCCACACGTCCACGCATACGAGGCACCCCAGAGTGAAGTGCGCCAACGTAGAACGCGCTGGTTCCTGCGGTGTTTCCAGTTGAATGACTGGAAGTGTTGGCAGTTCCGTTGTTGATCTGAATGCCCAGCTGGTTGTTCACGGAATCATGCCACCAAACCACAAAGTTCCACGTCCCTGTCGTCCACGCTCCGAAGTTTGAGGCCGACACCGAGCCTGAACCGTAGTCTAGCTTGATTGTGTTACCGCTGGACAGAATCGCCATGTTCCACTCGTTTGTGCTTCCTTGCCATTTCGCTAGTGGGTGGTAGTTCTGCCCTGCCGAGCTGGGGAGTGTGTTGAGATACATCCAGCAGCATAGGGTGTAATCAATATCTCCTGTTCTCAGCAGCGTCTCGTCAGCCCTAGAAAGGAAGTCGCTACGCACCGAATTGTCGAACTCTACCGCATTTGTTCCTATTTTCCCAGACCCGTAAGATGGGCTGCTGTTTGCTGTTAGGTTGAGCCCGTTCGTATGAGCGTCCACGCGAGCAGCGGTGGTGCCTGTCTCTTCCATCCTCCAGTGCGCCGTGAGCTTCGCCTTGATGGCTGGCCCCAGCGTTGATGGGATGATGTTAAACCCTGTCAAATGCGAGTTGATTAACATAAGGCTTAGGCGTCGTTCAAAGCGTTAGTTGTGATGTAGAGGCGGACCCCGATCAGCTTGGCACTGACTGCAAGGGTGTCACTTGCATTAGCAACAACTCGGGAGACTTGGAACATCACGGTGTCAAGTGCGGCTGGAGTCCCAGCGATAGTGATCGCGGAGGTCTCCGACGTCTTGTGAACGTCGTTGGCAGTAATAAACGTGTCTGCGACCTGCTGCGCGGTCCCAAACGCAACGTCCATGGCGTCATCATCAGATACCGCCACACCTGCCAAACTCCAGACCACGCCACCAGAGCCACTGGCAGCAGTCCAGAGGAACTCAGCCGTTACCGTGGAGAGGTTCCACGACTTAGGCATGGGCACCAAGAACTGCGCGTACTGCTGAGTTGCCGGGTCGAAGTCCAACGACACCTGCATGATCTTGTTCGTTGAAAGCTCCGTGCTGGCTGCTGTCGCGCCGTTCGTGTCACGGGTCTTCATGGTGCCTGCCGGAATCCCAAGGGTTTGTTTCCCGCAGATAGCGTTCGTGAGACGAGCAGCCGCAATGTCGCCAGAAACAATATCGCTGGCGGCATGGGTATGGCTGGTCGACGCCTTACCAGCGAGGTCAGTCGTCAGGTTTGTGATCTGAGACTGGGACAGAGTCAGAGGATCCGATCCAGCAGCAGCGTGGGACGAAGCATGTGTAGAAGGAGTCCGAGCATCGGTCAGGCGGGTGTCATTTCCCTTTACGACTTCACCGGCAGCAGCGTCACCCGAGGCGGGGACGTTCAACGCAGCCGCAGTCCCAGCGTCCGAGATTGTGGACAGCAACTGCGTACCAGTATGGTTAGCCCTGGAGGTGGCGTCAGTGTTTGGGACATTACTGAGTCCAACATCGGTTTTTGTCAGGGTAACATCGCCTGTCCTCCCGGCAACCGAAGTTACTGCGCTGTCACCCAATTCTGGCAGCAAGGCCACTTTGAGTTTGTTACCGTCTGACGCATCCATTATCAGCACTTTGTCAGCTGCTGAATCCACGGTGACAGTCGTAGCGTAGGTCACTTCGCAGTTTTCCCCCAAGGCGAGCTCGGCTCCCAGATTCAATGCGGAGGAAAATGTGGCAGTACTCCCACTGAGAAGGGAAATGTTGGCAGCTGTGAACGTACCCAACACAGCCTCGATGGCTGCCACGTTCTGCAACGTGTCCCCATTGGAGACCGTGATCGTGGCTCCTTTGAGTGACAGCCCTGTGGTTCCATTCCAATAGGCCAGCCCGTTGTTGGTGATGGTCCCCGACTTGTGGGGTGTGGTGTCATCCACGTAGTTCTTGGTGGCCACATCCTGATCATCCACCGGATCATCCACGTTCACGATGCGAACACTTCCGGCATCGAAATTCACAGGGTCCTTCTGAAGGGAACTCTCGTAGACCTCTTGCCCCACGTAGAAGGCCTGTAGGAGGGCCATATCGAGGTCCGCTGCTGTCAGTGTGGCTCCATCCACAAAGTCCACCAGCGGCTCATCCCGAGGGGTAAACCGGCTGATGACGATCTCCGCACCATCGGCAGGAGTCGAGAGGAACGTCAAGGTGGACACCGAGATGGTGTAGTCGGTGAGTTGTTCCAGCGTCACCCCGTCCAGCTTCACCACAACATGTGACTCAGCAATGAACGGGAACGGGATGGAGTAGGCATCGGTGGCCCCGTTGCCTGTGTAGATTACGTAGGATTCAGCCATAGGTCGTGGTCTAGTTCACCGCAAAGGGCATCGGAAGAAGTTGGTTGACTGTCACTCCTCGACGGAGTGCTGCGTTGTTACGGGTGGAGGTCTCATGGTTGGCCTCCAGCTGTGGGTATTCCTTCATCAAGCGTTCCCAGGCAGCAGCACGGTACCGCGCAACCACCCGCTTGACCTCGGCAACCCGAGGACTCTCAAAGTCCGCTGTGGAGACATCACTGAGTCCTTTGTACTTTGCGGACCCCATGAGGTGCTCAAGGGCCTGCCGGATGGTCTTTCCCCCAACCCGGGTGATCCCTGTGAGTTCACCCCACCGGTCATAGGCGGTCTGCCCTGTGGGCGACTTGTACTTGGTCAGATCGATGTTGCCTGCCACCACGGTGCGCGGAGGGGAGAACCCATAGGACAACTTGGAGAGTTCTTCAAACACACGATCGTTGGTCTTGGTGGTGAACGTGGTGGGAGCCACGAATTCACCGAGGGAGGCCCGAGGGTTGACCACGGGTTCACCGACGAGGTTCCGCTGTGGCTCCACGTACTGGCTGCCATAGGGGACACGCTTCAGGATGCCATCGAGGATCGACCGGCTTTCCTTCATGTAGACATCATCGGTGATCACAGGTGTCAGCTGGGCCATGAAGGATGGCACGTAGGATCCTGCTCGGGCACGCCAGTAGGCTGCCATGCGTCGGTCAGGATTGGACACAGCCTCCAGGATCTGAGACAGACCCGTGAGGTAGGACTTGTTGGTGATGTTCTTGGCAAGAGCCATCATCACCGTAGCACCAATGTCTTCAGCGTCCGCATCAGCAGACTCGTTGACCTTTGTGAGGATACCGTTGTAGGTATCAGCGATCAGTCCAAAGAAGGTAGCGAACGGATCGAGCCTCTGGTAGGACACGTAGGCATCACCGATCTTGAAGCTGTAGGGCCTCCATCCGGTAGCCTCCAGCTGTTTCCGTTCGTATTCGTTGGCAGGACCACCCCCGGTGACCGTCCCAGCCACTGCTGCCATAGCTGCTGCGGTGTAGAACAGGTAGGAGGTGGCGATACGACCGCTGGCCTGTGCTCGGATTAACGGATCCGGCGAGGCCAACTCGGTGACCAACTCGTTACGGAGACGTCGGAACGGGGTAGCGTTCGTGATCACCGACCGCTTGGCCACAAACTCCATAAGGTTGGCCGGAGTGCGAATGAAGGGCATCACAAGACGCCACAGAGGGTGCTGGGTGACCGCACTGTTGATGGTGTGCGAGAGGGTGCCCGGGGTGAGGTCCTTGGTGAACCCTACGTCTCTGGCGTACTCCCGTGCGAACTCCGACAGGCTGGACCTGTTGGGATCGAAGTTCTCTTTGATGTAGTTCTGAATGAAGTCAGCCATCTCGGGCCCCTTGAGGCCACTGTTGAGAGCTTCTTCGTAGGCCTTACGGGCAATACCGGCTTCGCTGTAGCGAGCACCGGAGTCCGTGATGAGCCCTTGGAACTGATCCTCGACCCACTTGGCTGCTTTTGCGCTGTCCTTGGCAAGCTCGGGGCGGGACAAGGCTTCGTTCAACAGTTTGGTCTTGGCGGCTGCACGGTAGTTGATCTGGGCGAAGAATTCATCGGTACCCATGCGGAGCCGTGAAGGGATGTTCACGACCTTACCGATGTAGTCGATGGCTTGGCCGGTGATGGAGTCAGGAGCCACACCAACGAACTCCGAGGTGATAGCCCGCTTCACAGAGCCATAGACCAGAGCTCCGGGCTGTCCCGGTGTTCCTGCCTTGGTAAAGCTCACCGGGGATTCACCAGCGGCATTCCGTGCGAAGTCCATCTGCTTCACCGCATCAGGATCGAGGATGTGCCGGTCTTGCTTGATGGCCTTGAAGGCAGCCTGGGCAGCTTCTTGAAGCTCATTGAACAGGGTGCCGTATGTCTTGATAAAGGTTGCAGCTGCCGTCTTGTCTCCTTGAATCATTGCACCCATGATACCCTCGAAAGGCCTCCAGAGGGTGTTCATGGCGGTTGCTGTAACGTCCACCGCAATGGACGCAGGAGCCGACAGGATGGAGTTCATCCAATACTCGTTGTGGATGCGGAGCACCTTGCCACCGAGGGAGAGCTTGGGGTCCGTTAGGCGAGAAAGGGCTGCGGGGTTGTTACCTGCCGCAAGCACCTTGTCTGCCAACTCGGAGAGACGTTGGGTTCCTTCTTTGCCACCAAGGACCTCATCCATCAACGAGGACAGGTCTGCGATCTCCTTGGTGTTGACCCCTAAGGCACGGAGGCTTCGTCCACTGGAGTTACGAAGGGTACGAAACTGCTGATGGAATTCCTTGGCGATAGCGATGGTCTCAAGGAACTGGACACCTTCGGCCTTGCCTCCGTTACGGAATGCCGCAGCTTTTTGGAACACTTCCTTTTGGAGTTCCACCAGCGTGACCCTGTAGGCCATGATGCGAGCAGCCATGGTGCGTGTGGCTTCCACATCACCCTTAAGAATTCCTTGGGTCATCGATAAGGCAATACTGGAGGCAGGTTGTCCAGTCATTGCTTCAAGTTCAGCGAGACCGTCCTTCATCAACTGGGCATCAGGGATCACGTTGCGTTCCATCGTCTTCTTGATGGACTCAACGAGCACCGTGGTGGACCGAACGACGTCCTCGGATGATTGGATGGTGTTGAAGTTCAGGATCCGTTTGGGGATGGCCCCCATGCGGTCCAAGGTGTCTGGCAGATTCTTCTCGGTGATGTCCTTGGCCAGCGCGGTGAGTTCCTTCTCATCCTCGATGAACTTGGCGATGTTGGCCGCATCGGCAGCGTCCTTGGCTTCCTTCGCAGTTTTGGCAGTAGCGTCGGCAGCTTCTTGGGCTGGATCGATGGGTTTGACGGTATCCACCCCATCCGCCACCTGTTGAGCCGCCGGTGCCTTTACCGACGCTTCGGACTCCTCTTGGAGCCGCTTGGTGGCTGCTTCCAGTTCATCATCCGGTACAGCCTTCCGGCCAGCTTCGATGACCTCATCGACAGTCCTACCGGCATCCTTGGCGATCTTCTCAGCCCGTAGACGCTTCACCCCAAGGAACAGGAGGTCCACCGCACCACCCACCATGATACCCTCGATGGCGTTCTTGAGGCGACCCTCGATCTCCCCGTCATCTTCCTTGGCTGCGAGGAACTCCGTGATTGGGTTCTGGAGAGCCGGTACCTCTTGGATGAGGTTTGACAATCTTGCTTGCTGCCCATCGAAGACCGAGAAGTCCGTAACGGCACCAGCGATGGCCCCTCGGGCTACTGAGGAGCCAGCCACAAACTTTCCCACAGCACCTGCCTTGGAGAGCTTGGCTACCGTGGAGGCCTTCCCAAGCCATCCGGCCACCGGGATGAACCCCACAGCGAACTGAGCGATCCCCTCCACGATCTTCCCGGGGAGGGTCTTGGAGGTCCCAAGGTACCGTTCTTCAGGGAGAGCCCCAAGGGCTAGCAGGTCTCCCAATTCGTAGACACCTTGAAAGGCCCCACGGAACGGGGCTGCCAACACGTCTGTGATCACCGATGGCTCCTCGGTAGGAGTCGCAGGAGCCCCGCCTTGGGCCCTGGCAGGCTGCTGACGGGCTCCAATCTCATCGAAGGATGCGAAGGCCGGGGCGGCCCCCTGAGAGGGCTGTACGGCCTCCGTAGGGGCAGCTGCCGAGGATGGTGCCACGTTGGTTGTGGCGAGGGCATCAAAGGCGAACTGCTGGTCACCGGGGTTGGGTTGGGCCATAGATGGGTCAGTACGGAGGTTGGGTGGTGTGGATTACGGACGGAGGTTCATGTACTCGATTTGCTTCTCGATGAAGAACTCCACTTGGGGCTTGTTGGCCGCATCGATCCCCAGCTGCTGGAGCATGCGGGACATGATGGAATCCTTGTTGGTGGGATCCTTCAGCCAGTTGTCATATGTGGTACGGAGGTTGTTCATGTTAGGGAACAACGGTGCCACGAAGGGCGTGTCTTTGGGGAGTTCCTTGAAGTCGATGCGAATGCCCTCTTCAGTGACACCTCGGACAATCTCCACCGGGGTGTACCCATAGATGGACTTCAGTTGGAAGTAGGTGGTCCGCTGGGTTTCCACTTCCTGCTGACTGAGGGCCACCGGCTGGAGGATGCCGGGGGCACCCACACCAGCACTGACAGCAGTCATGCGGACACCACTTTTGATGGCTTCCACAGTCGTATCAATGCTCCGCTTGATAGAGGCTCGGTTGGCCTCGCTGTACTTCACAGCCTTGGATCGAAGTTCTGGTGTGGAAGCTCCAAGAATCAGTTGTTGAGCTTTCTTGGTGGCTGCCACTATCTTTGGATCGATGTTGAAGACTTGCTCGCTGCTCAGGGGTTGAGCCATGCGGACAGCGGCTTCCTTCTTGCGTTCTTGGATTACACCCATTGCAGCATCGAAGGCCTTGTTGTTCACCCTGGCGTAGACATCCAGCATCCTGTTCCGAATTTCCGCAGTAGTCCCGCCTTTAGCCTTTTCCGCTAGGATCTCCTCTTTTAGGATGCGACGGTAGGAGTCTTCCAGATCGGTTGGAAGTGTCTGGTAAGCCAGTGGATCGAGCTCACCCTCCTTGATTGCAGCCCGTGCCGCATTCAAGATTCCTTGGATGCCTCTATCAACCTGAGGTGCCCGTTCAAACTGGTTAATCTGTACTGCTTGATCAAGCTCCCCAAACAGTCGGGTGGCATCTGCTGGGCTCAATCTGCCTTCATCCTTTGCCATCCTGATTGCAGGCTCTGCGGTTTCAAGGCTCTCTCCGTTACGAATCAGAGCTTGCAGGTTGTAAACCGTGTCTGGATCCGATACAAATTGACGATTCCTTGCGCCACTAAATTGCGTTTCCAATTTTGACCGGAGTCTGGTAAACAAATCAGGCCGGTCCTTTGTCTCCTCGCGGAGTTGTCCAATCATCTGTTTAAGGTTCGTATCAGTCAGCGGCTTACCAGTATCCACTCCCGCTTGAATGATGCCAAGGATGATGCCTTCGGCCTTCTTTTCATACTCATCATCAGCCCGACGCTTTAAGATATTGTCCCGCTCGCTTTTCTGGTACGACAGCCGTGTGACCTCTTGCTCCACTTCATCGAGAGCCAAGTTGATGTCCCCGGCCTGTCCAAAGACTGCCCCATTGTCCGACAATTCAAGGCTCCGCATGGTGGAGATGTACTTCATCGCCTTCATCGGATCCTCATCCACCAGATCGAGAGCTACAGCCTTCACCACGTTGTTCACGTAGAGTTGCTTGTAGTTCTTGACGGTGGGAGCGAGCTTGTTGATGTGGTCCGCAATCTCTTGCTTGGCCCGCACCGCTGCCTCAGTGTCCCCGTTGTTGAGCTTGGAGACGAAGTTCTTAGCCAGCTGGACACCCACGATGGATGCACTCTCACGGGCCTTCTGCTCCACAAGGGCAGTACGCTCCCGTACAGCCTCGGTACGGAACCGCTGCTCCACCTGGGGGATCACTGCGGCTGCCCCCTTCTTGACGTAGAAATTGTCACCCAATCCACCAAAGAATTCCTTGCGGACGTTGGCGATGGCTGTGTCCATGTCCTCCCCGTTGAGAGGGTCCGTGACCTTGGCCATGGTTTCCCGCAGCTTGGCCTCGTAGTCGGTCACCGCCTTGGCTTCTCCGAACTGCTCCTGACCTGCCACGATGAACCACGGGTTGGCTCCCTCGGGGAACATGTTCTGTGCCACCTTCTCAGGGTTCTCGATGGCGTACACAGCACCCGCCTCGGCTCCCTCTTTGGCTGCCTTGTTGATCAAGACTCCACCGAGGTTCTGAATGGCAGGATTGAGACCACTGAGGGCTTCACTCAAACCAGCCAGCGAGGCCCCACCGGCCTGCCGTTGGACTGCCGCCTGCGGTATGTTGACCGCATTGGGCACACGGATGTTACCCGGGTCACCGAGAGGGGCTACTTGGATACGAGCCATAGTGTGGGTGGGAGAAACTAATCAGGGTTGGAAGTATCGTACAGGGAACCACGAGAAGACACGGTGGGCTTCACTGAGGGACCCTTGAGGCTGTTGTAGGTACCAGCTGCGTTGATGGCTCCAGAGCCAATCTGGAGGGCTGTAGTGAGGAACGAGGGGCGACTGATGGGGCTGTTTGTAGCCAGCGACGCATTGTACCCACCCATGCGGGTGGCCTCGATCTGCTGGTTGATACTCAAGTCAGTCAGCTGGGTCTGCCTCTGGATCAATTCCAGCTGCGAGAACTGCTGCCTCTCAAAGTCACCCATGAGGGCATCCACCGACACACCAGTGACACCAGCTTCCGCTGCTCCCACCTTGGCGGTGGCTAGGGCCTCTCTGGCTTGCTTCTGGACCTTCTGGGCTGCTCGGGCTGCTGCCTCCTGCTCCTGGGCCTGCTGGAGCCTTAGGGCCTCTTCCTGCTGCATTGCTGCGGCCTGCTGGGCCTTCGCCATCTGGGACTGATAGTCCTCTTGGGCTGACGCCTGTTGCTGTTGGGCAGCATAGGCGGTACCAGCAGAGGCTGCCGTCAAAGCAAGACCAGCAACGGCTAGGGAGATTGCATCACACATGATGGTGAGTTTTCAGATGAACGAATTCGTAGAACGGGAGAGACTCCACACCCCACGTAGGGTGTAGTGCAATGAAGGAACAACCAAGCCACTTGAGCCACCGGATGTGGTCCTTGTTACGGGCATCCACCACATTGTACAGGATGTCCCTACCATTCCCATGGAGGACATCGAGCCACCAAGCGGACTGTGCAAGGAAGTCCTTGCGGAACGCTTTGACGTCGTTGGTACCCATGGCCCACACGGTACCCACATTGCTCAACGATGGATGGTTGGAGACCCCAAAGATCAGCGATGGCCTCTCTTTGTGAACCACGGTGTAGCACTGGCCATCACTGAGGCAGGCCTTGATACCTTCATTGAGGACTACTTGAGGGTTGTACCAGTCCCCATGGATGGCTGCGATCTCCTTGCGGTCCCCAAAGCGGAGCCTGGGAGCCATCTCCGCATCCCCGTACTCAGACACCCGTATGTAGGTATCCGGTACGTGGATGGGAGGATAGTGGAGCATGGTGGGTTAGCCAGTGAACCGCTGGCTCTTTGAGTTGTAGTTGGCTTCCCAATCAGCACTGACGATGGCCGATGGATACGGAGAGGAGTTCTCGATCTCAATGGTGAGCCCTTGGTTGGCTGCCAAGATCGGGAACCTGAACACCCCAGCACCGAGCCCCTGCTCTCCGATGATGCTCTGAGAGGTGTTGATGACCTGCCCTGTGTACACGTACTCAAAGGTGTCCCGACCGAGGGGAGTAACCTTGACCTTGAAGTACCGGGAGGAGTCAAACACGACGTGCCCACGGATCAGCTGGTATCGCCCTGTGGCAAGGATGGCCCTGCCACCGCTATCCGTACCAGCCTTGAGGGTAGGATTGGACAGTTGGATGGAGGCATCGTAGGTGTTCCCGATCCACACCTCTTGCAAGGTATGATCACCAGAGACCACCACGTTGACCACTCCTTGACTGACCTTTTGCAGCTGGATACCACCTGTGACACCCGCTTGGGGATCATCGAAGCGAGTCACCACTTGAACATCATCACCAGCCCCAATGTCGTAGGGGAGCGTGAAGGTGGTCCGATTGGTGACCGATGAATAGGACCGAGAGACACCTGCGGAGTTCTCGGTGAGACGCCTGTCGAGGAAGATGGTGTAGTCCGAGTTCTCATCCTTGAGCCCCGGCTGGATGTTCATGGACTCCAGGAACAGATCACCATCCCGGGCCAGCACGATGTACAGGACCGAGTTGATGAAGTCCACGTTGACCACGGTGGCCCCACCAAAGGTGAACTTGCACCACGCCGACTGGAGCTTGGAGCCATCCAGTTCAAACCACTTGTACACGTAGAACCCATTGGTCAGACCATCAGCCTGACACACCAGCATGTTCTCGTTGATCGAGACAGCCATCTTGGTGATGGTCCCCTCGATGTACTTGGGGACATGGGCTGTGATCTCAAACCCTTGAAACTGATCAGCCACTGAGCGGGGATCGAGGTAGTACTCGTAGACACCGCTGAAGGACCCACGGTCGAATCCAAAGAAGACTTTCTGACCAGCAGCCACCGGCCTCACGTTGGGCAGGTTGGCGTACTCCGAAGAGGGAGCGATAGAGACCGTCTTGGGTGTGAGAATCTCACCACCCGACAGGGAGAACTGAGTCTGATCGGAGAACATCAACAGCCTGTCCGCAAACGGGAGGGCTGAGTTGAGCTCAGAGACCTTGGTGTGGGTAGAGGCCACATCGATGGGGTCCGAGTCCAACAGAGTGAGGATCGATGTCCTGTAGAAGTTGAAGGGTTCCCCAGCTTCACTCAGGATGGTATTTTCACCAGCCAGTAAACCAAGGCGGTTCTTGTGAAAGAACATGTCTCGGATTTCCTTGGCAATGAACGAGGGGTTGGGATTGGTATCCTCATCCCCCACCTTCCGTTCCCCCCACTGAACCGGCTTCACACTCCAGGTTCCATCCGTGTTCTCCACCAGGGCGTGAGGCATGGTGGTCTCATCGATCTTGTAGGTGATGTTGGGGGCTGCTGCCTCGATCCACACACCGCTGTCGAAGAATTCGTAATCCCCTTGGCCCTTGTTCTCACCCACGAACCTCACGTAGTAGTCGTCTCCGTTCTCATCGGCCAGCCCGAGGATCTTGGTAACGAACCCATGCTTGCAAATCTTGGGGAGGTCCGAGATGGACTCCACCTCATCCTTCACCACACTCATGGCGGTGTTGCTGATCGAGTCACTGACCAGCACCGGAAAGGCTGCCTTGTCGGTCCTGTAGATCAACAGGGTGGACCCACTGCGCTTTACCACCCAAGACGTGTAGCCTTCCACCGAGGCCCCGTTGAGGCCCGTGGTGACGTGTGTGAGGGCGTTGTACAGCTGCTCCGCAATGTAGTCCGTCTGGATCTGAGCCGACAGCGTGGCAGAGGAGGTGAACGTGTAGGTTGTAGGGGTACCGACGGTCACCGCACCGCCTGACATGGTGCCAGTAAAGGATGCACTGGGGAACGTCCCAGAGTCCCCATCACCACCTGTGGAGGTACAGGTGAAGTAGTCCTTGGCGGTGTTGCTGTCGAGGAAGGCCTGTTTGACTTGGGCTGCTGTGACGGTCCCGTTGACAGCCAGCTTGAGCCTGCGGAACTCGTAGGTGACCCGACAGGTGTCGATGGGTAGACTAGAGCGAAACTCCCGTGTCAGGGTGGCATTGTACTGAGGACCGTAAATCTTGGCAGAGATCGTGAGGTTGTTGTTCGATCCTGATGGTGCCAGAGCGATAGTGGCGTAGGTGCCCGTAGTGAAGGATTTCCCGATGGTGATCGAGTAGTCCTTATCGTAGGCCCCTTGGATGATTGTGACAAACGATTGGTAGCGGGGGTCCTCGGTCTTTGATGCCGTCATGGCCGGGAGGATGTCCCGGTTCAAAATGAACGTGTAATCAGCCACCGTGAGGGCACGGAGGCGGTTCTTGGCGTCTGAGGATGTAAGGTAGGTGCTGACACCGGACTCCAAGGTGACCGTCTGTTCCGTACCATTGGCTACATCGAACACCTTCACGGAACTCGTCTTGATGGCTGCGAGATATCGGTTACCCTCTCCACGGTCTATGGTGTGGCACAGGACGTTCCCTCCGTAGGCTTCCCAGATGTTGGCAATGTGGGAAGTGGGAGGACGCTTTACCAATCCCTCGGTAACAGACCCAAGGAAGTTCTCCTGCTCTCGGCACTGAGACGGGTACCTCAAAGCATCAGGCTGCTGAGAGACCCCGTTGATCAGGTTGGGGGAGCTTGTGGAGATGAGTGGCATGGATTAGCGGGTAATGGTAGCGGCTGGTAGGTAACTGTCGAAGATGTTCAGATCGCCTGTGTCCGAGACGAACTGATCGAAAGCCCCCTTGGCTTCCATCTCATCTCGTTCACTGTAGGCATCTGCAACCCGATCCCCAGGATACCGAGCTTGAAACACTCGGCCTGCTCGGATGGTGACGTATCGCTTCACCGCCTCAGGGACATCATCGAACTCCCGAAGGTATGTGAGGGATGCCTTCAGGTCACTGGAGAACACATAGGTGTGCTCCTTGCGATCATAGAGACGGTTCCCGATCAACACCGGATCGATGTTCGGGTAGGAGGCTGGATACACATCCACCTCGACCACGTTGTTGGCAACGTAGATGTACCCGTTGACATCCTTGGCTAGGTCCACGTCGTGCTCCACGTTGAAGTGATAGCCACGACTCTGGACAGCCTTCAGTACCTCATCAAGGGTGCTCTGGGCCAGTCTCACATCCACACCAAGTTGTCCCGTCAGGGAATTCACCGGAGACTCTCCGATGGTGGCCAACATCGTGTTGACCGCTTCCAGCTTGGTTGTTCGTGTAAGAGCCATATAAAGTATCTTTGTTGGGAAAGTAAAAGCCCATCGGATCAAGCCTGAGCATTACGACATCACTCTGGGAATCCAAGGCCAGCCAAGCCACCACCACGCAACCGGCTTGCCTATTGGAATCACACACTAAGGGGACTCAACCAGAGATGTTCGATGCTAGGGACTGTAGACCCGACGGGCTAAAAAGTGGGGAGGCACCCCGATAAACAGGATGCCTCCCGGTGGACACTACTCTCTACTGATTAGGGAGCGGTCTTGGTGATTTCGACGGCGCACTCAGGGCGCAGGATTCCGTGACCCATGGCGTACTTGCCGACCATGAGGGTTCCCTGATGGGAGATCAGGTACTCGGACTCCATGCCCAGATCGAGCAACTTGACCGTGCCGATGGCTTCCTTCTGGAAGACCGTGGCGATGGTGTCGCTGAAGTCACCGGAGTAGGTGTTGTTCTCGCCAGTCGTGGCTGAGATCACCGAGTTCGGGAGGTGGTTGGACTTGACGATGTGGATACCGGCGACCTTGAGGACTTCGCCATCCGCATACACACCACTGCCACCCCAATCCTTGTTGATCACGTCCGTGGTCTGGACGAGCAGGTTGTAGTGCTCAGGACGGACGACGCAGTAGCGATCGTTCTCGGGCACGTCCTTCTCATCGAGTTCCTGGGCGGCCTCAAAGATGGCAGCAGCCAGCACGGAGCCAGTCGTAGCCACAGTGGCACCCTTCTCCAGAACCGTACCACCAGAGGTGACACCGGAGATGGTCGCGGATGCTCGAGCAGCGAGGGTGGCCAATTGGAGGGTGTTCCGGTCGAACGTATACGCCAGCGCACGACCCAACTCGGTGGAGTACGGGGCGCGAACGTCGTAGTGGTTCATGGCCTCATCGATGCGGGGGATGAACACCGAGGAGATGAGGAGCTCATCGATCGAGATGACCTTCTCGTTCTTCTTCACCTGGCTCAACAGAGCATTCTCGCTTTCGAGGATGTTGTAGCCGGGAGTGTGGTAGGCTGCCGCAGTCTTGCCGAGGATCGGGAACTGAGCAGACTTACCGCTGGAGATGGTCCGCATGACATGCTTGTCCTTCATCACGCATGTCTTCTCAAACATACTCAGGACTTCGCCTGCGAAGACCTTGAGGAAAAGTGCCTTGCTGTCACCAGTTGCGTTGATTTGGCCCAAACGCGAGGGCGTTGCATTACCTGTAACTGCCATAAGATTTGATGGGGAGAGTTGGTTTACTGTAGTCCAGCTTTGGGGAGGTGCTGGGCCTCTTTTCCACAATCCAATACCAACAGGTCACATTCCAAGTTGTCAGCCCTCAGGCTGGCTTGGGGACCACGATGACTTGAACCTCTGTGGAGAAATTAAGGGACCCACCTACTTGGTGGGCGGGAGAGGACCGATGAACCACCCCTCGGGGATGTTCACTTTGTTCGGGCTCAACTCCCATGACTTGCCGTTCCAGATGTACACCCGGGCCTTGTAGTCGGGACCAGCCCTCAACAGAGCATCCGAGGATGGAACGAGGTTGACACGTTTAGTAGCGCACCCAGCGACGACCGCCAGTGAACCGACGCACAACAGAAACGCGAGTGTTCGGGACAATGAATGGATCACGGATGGTAGGTTGGTTAGGGTTTGCGAATCGGGAGAGGAACGGTAGCACCTGGGTGCTCAGTAACACGCTTGTTCCAAGAATCCCGAGTATCCGAAGGAGCCAAAGGATTATCATGGGCTTCGATGGGTTGCTGGTGGAGAGCTATTCCCCTTCCAAGGAGTTCCTTGAACAGGAGAATGATTCCAGAGATGATGGCTGTCCACATGGTGGTGTGTTGGGTTGAAAATGGCGGACCACCGAGAGGGGAAGCAATGGGAGGAGGAGCGAGGGGGATCGCTTTGCTTCGCTTTGGAGGCCTCTCGGTGATCCTGAATTGTTACGACTGCGCCTTCTTGATGGCAGCGCGGGAGCCGGTGTAGCCAAGGGTGGCCAGTGTGCTCAACACCAGACCGAGGATGTTGGCGATGGAGCCACCTTCAGAGACAGCACCGGAGGCCAGTACGAGACCACCGATGGTGGCAACAGCTGACAACCAGAACTCGGTGGTTTTGTACCCGGGCTTGGTAGCAGCTGCGGGAGTGACAGTGGCGGGGACTTCGATGGGTTCGGACATAGGAGTGTTTGGTTTGTGTGATGGTTGATGATTGGTTACATGATCGAGGACTTGGCCAGCTTGGCCGCCACCTCGTCCCGGTAGGCAGGATCGTTTCCATACCGGGGATCGTTCATGGCTCGGACTACTTCAGCCGTGGAGCGAAAGCCCTCGGAGGATGTAGAGGCCTGTGTTGGGACCTGTCCATGAATTGCAGAGCTTGACCCATTGGCCGCCTGATACTGGGAGTAAAGGCCCCGGAGAGCCATCTGCACTTGAGCGGGAGTCCCTTTGGCTGTGAGGTCATTGTAGGCATCGATCTGATCCTTCGGGAGGTTTGCAGCTGCCCACTCGGACATCTTGGTGAAGTTCTCCTGACCACCTACCTGCTCGTAATAACCTTGGAGTTCACGGGCAGCGAGAGCCTTCTGTCCTTCCACGTAGGAATCCACAAGGCTCTTGGGGAGACCCTTGGCTTCCAGTTCGGCATAGGACTCAGGACTGATCTCGCCCTTCTCGGAGAACTCAGCAGCGTACTTGTCGAAGGCCTCTTTGCCACCCACAGCCTTCTCGATCTCAGCTTGCTTTGGGTCAGCTGGCGGGGCCTTGGTGGGATCCTCGGTGGCCTTGGCCGGTTCCTTGGTAGGTTCTGCTGGCTTGCCGAGTTTGGACTCCAGTTCCGAGTAGGCCTTGGCCATATCTTCGGGGGACTTGAACTTCTCAGGGAGCCACGCTGGGCGATCCGTGGTCTGCGGTTCTTGAACGGGTGGGGTAGCAGGAGGTGTGATGGCAACGATCTGTTGATCCATAGGTTGTGGTGGTGTTGGTTGAGGTTACTGTTGGGGAGGAGTTTCTTGGGCAGCCGCACCAGCCTGTAGTTCATTCTGCTGACGGGCGGACTGTCCAAACTGGTTGATGACCGATGGACCCATCTTCTCACTCATCTGGGTGAGCATGGCCCTCTGCTGTTCCGCTTGGATTTCCTCATCGGTCTTCACAAGGCCTTCAGTGTCGATCCCAAGGGCAATGGCACGGCGGCTCATGTACTCCGAGATGTTCACATGGGAGGCCACTGCTTCTGGACCGATGGTGGCGATGGCTCCTTGGAGGAACAGATCGAGCTTGTTCAGATCGTTTCCACGACCAAGGGCATCCACACCTGTGATGATGGTAGGACGGATGAGGCCATCAGGGGCCACCTCTTTGAGTTTCGGAAGGCGGTTCTGGCTGGCCATCCGGTTCATCAAGAGGTTTACCAAGGGTAGCTGAAGTTCCTGCGAGAGGAGCGAGTAGACGCCACCGAGACCGCTTTCGAGCTCTTGGGCCACAAAGCGGATCTCTTCGGCAGTCACTCGTTCTGCCTGACGCTGGACCGACTGGTTGTTCAGGAAGGCACGTTCAAGGCGGGCTTCGATACGGGCACCTGTTTCCAGAGCCACTCGGAAGTCGTTGAACTTCTGAAGCTGGAGGACTGTGACGTCCTCGGCATTACCAGAGACGATGGCTCCGTTGGCACTCTGGGCCAAGGTACGCAGCTGGGTAGTGCCATTGGGCTTCACAAGGAACAGAACCTTGGCAGCCGCAGCCGAGCCCTCGACGAGAGCTTGGGAGAGGGCCTCAAGACTCTTGAGATCACCAAGGAGGTCCTCCACCATACCACGCCCATAGTCCTCACCAGACACCTTGCGGTACCTGAGGGAGATGTAGGGGAACTTGTCGTTGGTGTACTCGGTGCTGGACTCAGGGATGGGGATACCAGCAACCTCTTGCTGGACCTTCCACTTGTCTTTGTTGACCCTCACGCACATCGTGTAGAGTTCAACGTCACCGCTCTTGGTACCGTCACCGATTCCGTTGGCTTTGTTCTGAGCCTTGATCAAGTCCTGGAGTCCCTGAGGGAGAGCCATAGGACTCACCATGGACTTGGTGATGATCTTGATGGGATTCCCCGACCAGTCCCGCTTGGTCACATAGGAGGACAAGGGGTACACTTGGGTGTGGAGGGTCTTGGGATCGATGAACAGAAGAGCATTGCCACCCACGATCAACTGGAGAAGAGCTTCATTGAGCTCCACACGGATGGCGGTGGTCTCCACCTCGGAAGCCACGGCCTTCTCCATTTCACTGAGGGCCTTCTCCAGTTCCACCTTGAGCTTGCTGAGAGCCTGAGGGTTCATCTGCTCCTTGGCCCCTTGTGCCCTGAGCTTGTACTCATCGATCACAAGGCGGAAGAAGGGGCTGTTGGGGGGCAGGAGGGCCAGCATCAACTTGGATGCCAGATTGTTCACCCCTTGGGCGCCTACGCCTTGCCACGGGGTGGGGTACTTGGAAGAGGAACTGTGGCCACTCTCAGGCACCAACATGGGGATGGTCAGCTTGGCGGCATCCCGGGCCCTCTCAAGGAACACTTCACGATCGCTGGCCAGCCGTTCGTACTCTCCTTTAGCTCCCGCCGTGGGTTTGGAGGTGGTGCCGGGGGAGACTTGGACTTGATCCATAGAGAGGGGAGTAGGGTTTCAACCGAGGGGGAAGTTACGATCCAACCGAGACACCAGCCATGCCACCACCAGCGTTCACACCGGAGGGGTAGTTGATGCGGAGAGGGTTCACCCTGGCCCTGCGACGGGTCGTGGTGGAAGCCTCACGGGTGGCAGGCTCGATCACACGGGTCATCGGTGTAGGAGCCGGGGGAGCCTTGAGAGGCTGTTGGATTGCAGGGGCAGAGGAGCCTCCAAGACACATAGGTTTTGAGTGGGTTATTGGTTGGTGAGGACGGTTTCGTTCTGGACAGCGAACTCAGCCTTGAGGTGGTTGATGACCTCTTGGGCTCCCACCGAGGCCCATACCTTCCGATCGCTGTCGGAGAGTGAAGGCACTCGGTTGGGGAAGTGGTACTCCAGATACGACAAAAGCCCCTCCGGTATGGGAGGGGCCTTTGGTGGTGTTGGTTGGGATTGAATAGGTTGTCCCATAAAATGGGTTACAACCGATAGGTAGAGCCTATGATCCCCTTGCGATATGAAGAATTTGATCGTGCAACTGGCTGATAGTGCCGTGGTTGACCACGTTTTGATCAATCAGCCCAGCAGACTGAAGCTCGGCCAGCCGGTCAAACTCCCATTGGGAGGAAGGGCGGATGGTGGCTCGGGTAACATTGAGGATGATTCCGCCACGCTCCTTCCACGCAATTGCCTCTCTGACACGGACAAGTCGTGTGTTCACACACATGTCAGGCAGGTTAGCAAAGAACTCGTTGAACACGTCAGCATAGTTCACATCCCCCCACAGTTCCAACAGGCCCCTGATGCGGTTCTTGTCGGTGTTGTTCTCGGTGAACGTATCGATGCCCATGTGCTCTTTGCACAGAGGCCTGAGTTGTTCCTTGATGATGTCCCCAAAGCACCGACGGGTGTACCCGTTGTCGATGAGAATCTTCGCAGCTTCATCCTTACCAGCCCGGGCGTAGCCTGTGAAGGCAATCAAGGGGTACTTGAAGATGGAAGTGCGAGTGAATGCGGTCATTGTTGGTTCTGTGATGGTGAACATAAATGGTTGAGATGGATTACACCGTGGGTGGTTGCCAGAGCTTGACGGTTTTGTTATCGAGGTTGTAGTCACCAGCCCTGAGGATATACGCAAGGCGGGCCTGGAGGAGAGCCTCGGTGGCATTGGAACCAGCCTTCTGGTACGCAGCCACCACAGCTTCCCATGTAGGTACTGTGAGAATCTTCTCGGCAGTCTTGGGGCCACACCCCGGCAGCCCCGGGTAACCATCGGAAGTATCCCCGATGAGGGTCTGGTAGAGGTGCATGTAGGACCCCATCTCAGGGGTGACCTCGGTGATGCCTTCCTCGGTACCCTTATCGAGGTTCCAATGGAGCCCTGGGATTTGCCTCAGGTCCTTGTCGATGGAGCAGATGATGGTGGATCCATCGGTCTTCTGGAGGAGGCCAAGAACATCATCAGCCTCCAGCCGGGAGATCGAGGATGCCGAATACTCCATGCGGACCCATTCACGGAGCGGCAGGAGTCCGATGGGCTTACGGGTCCCCTTGCGGTTCTCTTTGTAGGAGGGACAAAGTTGCTTACGGAACAGTACTCCAGAAGGATGACCTAGGGCCACCACGATGGAGATGGACTTGAGGGTATCCTGGAGTTCTTCGACCTGCTGGTGGATGGAATCCTTGGCAGCCTTGAGGTCCGTATGGAGAGTCCAGAAGTCCTCCTCCCATTCGATGGGGGTTTCGAGGGCTGCTGCTGTGCGGTAGACGAGGATGTCCCCGTCGATCAGTAGGGTTTGGTCTTTAGGCATTTTGGTGGTGGTCAGTGTGTTTCGGCCCAATTGTCTCCGAGCTTGAATTCGCCATCGAGCCTACAGCGAAATCCAAAGTGTTCTCCAGCGAGGGTGATGGCTTTGACCTTGCATCGGCCAATGATCTCCCGGTCCACACCCTCCTCAACTTCCGATTGCATTTCATCGTGGACGTTGAGAACGAAGTGATAGTGTGTACCTATGGCGATGCCACGCTCCATAGTCAGCCTCGGTACCAGTGTGGCAGCCTTCTTCATGACCAAGGCCCCGGCTGACTGAAGGAGGGTGTTGAGGGCTGAATGCTTGGAACGGATGGGGAGGTGCCGCCCATCGAGACCAAGCAGGTACCCACGGCTGGTAGCGGCAGCCTCCACACCATCCTTGAGGTGCTTGTAGGCCGGGATGGACTTCTCAAAGGCAGCCCGCAGTTTCTTTCCGGCTGATGCCCCGCCACCTGTGATGGATCCGATCTTCTCATCACCGGCCCCGTAGAGCATGGCGTAGATGAACGTCTTGGCTTGGTTGCGGGTCTCCAGTCCAGCTGCCTTCTGGTTGGCGGTGTGGATGTCCCCTTCAAGGATGATCTTGGCGTAGGCCCCATCGTCATACCGTGCGAGGTAATGGGCGAGACACCGAAGCTCCAGCCCCGAGGCATCAGCACCCACCATGTTCTTTCCAAAGAGGCCCCGGCACTCGGCACCATAGGGGGCACCCACGGCTGGTACCTGGGCGAGATTGGGCTTGCTGTGGGTACACCGTCCTGTGACGGCTCCATTGGTGATGATGCGCCCATGGATGCGTCCGTTCCGTTCCACCTTGAGCCACGCCTCGTTGCCTTCAGCCACCTGACCGATACGCTTCTCCAGCAGCAGGTACTCGTTGAGGACCTTGGCTTCAGGGTAAGGGAGTTCGGAGAGGACCAACTCATCCACCGTTGGCTTGCCACCATCGGTGAAGGCCTTGGGCTTCCATCCATACTTCTCCGAGAGGCGAGCAGCAATGTCATCCCGGGAGCCGGGGTTGAAGGGGATCTCCCGAGTCTTCATGGGACCAGCCTCGATGTCCTTGCGTTTGTACCCTTGCTTCACCAAGGCAGCCACAGTCTCACCACGGGCACCGGTGGTGGGCACATGATAGTAGGCCGGTGTCTTCATGGTCAAGATGCGAGGAGGGAACACCTCTTGCAACTGCTGCTCCACCACCAGCCTCCGCTTGGCCAATGTGCCGTACAGGTCCACAGCCTTGGCCTTGTTGAAGGTGACACCATGGCGAGTCATGGCTTCCATCAAGATGGCAAACTCATGTTCCAAGGTCACCGAGGCCTCGCTGGGGTTCTTCTTTTGGATGGCATCCCACAGAGCCTTGGTGACCATCACATCCTGGAGGCAGTACTGGAGCATCTCAGGGGTGAACGTGGACCAGTCCACCTCGCCCGTCTCAGAGTCCGAGATGTCCCCCTTGAGAACACCTAGCCGGTAGCCCCACGCTTTGAGGGAGTGGTTCCCGATGAGGTTCTTTGGGAAGTCCAGCCGACGTCTCATCATGTCGAAGTCAGAAGCCTTGAGGTCCGGCCACACCAGACGGGCCAGCAGGAGGGTATCGAGGGCCTTGTTCCAAGTGAACGATGGGTACACCTTGCGGAGGGCCAGCAGGTCAAACCCCACGATGTTGTGGCCAGCGATCACATCGGCCTTGGAGAGGCGATCAAGGGCCTCAGGGATGGTGTCTCCGTGGTACCCCAACAACGCGCCAGATGTGACGTCCATGATACTGATGCAATGGACCTTGGTGGTGGCATCGAGGAGCCCGTTTGTCTCGATATCAAATAGAAGGGTGGTGGACATAGTGTTCAGTAGTCTCCGTCCTTCGGGAAGTTCTTGTCAAACTTTTTCTTTTCATCCTCGTCATCCTCAGGGATCGAGCACTCTTGCAGCCGGCATGTGACGTCATCGTAGTACAGCGCGGTGCATACCCCGGTGTCCCCTTTGAATCGATTCTTGAGACCACGGATCACCATGGTGTTCCTGCGGGTCTTGTCAGGGTGCTGCTGGTCACGCTCCGAGGCGATCAGTGAATCAGCCAACTGGGCAATACCACCAGACCCACGGAGGTCACTGAGGCTAATCTTGCCACCTTCCTCGGCAGGCTTGCCATTCACCCGTTTGAGATGGGTCACAAAGATCAAACCAAACTGGAGCTCTTGCACCAGCGACCGCAGGTTGGTGCAAAGGTTGTCGATGATGCGCCGTTCGTCACCATCGGCCAACCCTGAGACCACGATGGAGATGTGATCGAGGATGATCCACTTGCACCCACAGGCTGTGACGAGGTACCGGATCTGGGCCAGCAGGTTCTCCGATTCAAGGGAACCGAAGTGGTCGTAGGAGTAGTACCTCCCAGACCCGATTGTTTTGTCCCATGCCTTGTTGAACTTCTTGTCCTCCCAATCCACCCCAAGGATGTGAAGAGGTTTCCCCATCTCCACCGATACGATCCCGAGGGCTGATCTCTTCTGACTTTCCTCAAGGGCGATGTACCCGAGGGAGTGCTTCATTGTCACAAGGATGTGGTGGGCCAGTTCCCGGCACAGCTGAGATTTACCAGAGCCAGTCCCCGCACAGATGCCAAGGGTCTCCCCTTCACGGAGCCCGAGGTACATCTCATTGAGTCCCTTCCAAGGGAACGGATGGGAGACGATGGGGGGTTCGTTTCGGAGTTTGTCTCGGAGTTCCGTACCAGAGACGATACCGTCAGGGCGGTATTCCTTGGCACTCCACACAGCGTCCAGCAGTTCCTTCTCCCGGCCAGCCATGAGCATCTCGGAGGGGTCCTTGAGGGGCAGACGGGCGATTTTGGCTTTGCCTGGAGGGAGCAGGGAGCAGCAGGCCTTGGCTGCCTCCTGCCCGGGCTCATCCATGTCGAACATGAAGATCACCTCTTCCCATTGCTGGAGCCAATCGATGTTTGCGCGGATTGACTTGGGCGCACCTTGGGCACCACCGGGGATCGAGACCACCGGCCACTTGTGACCTTGCACCTGTGACAACGAGAGGGCATCGAGCTCCCCCTCGGTGATCACCAGCTTCTTTCCTCCATCCCTCCACAGGTGGCAACCGTAGAGGGTCTTGGTGATCTTACCGACAGCCTTGAAGTCTTTGTCAGGACCGCGCAGCTTCTGACCCACCAGTTCCCCCTCCCGGTTCCGGTAGTTGGCAACATGGAGAGATCGAGCTTCGTTGACGGTGTACCCCCAATGGCGGCAGGTCTCAAGGGAGAGCTTCCGTTTGGGGAGAGCCATGAAGTCCCCATCCACAGCTTCAAACGCCGGGGCGGCCCCTTCAGGCTCCAAGGCGGGGCCTTTACGGGGACCCATGGTAGGGTTCGTGTGGTGAGCACATGAGAAACAATGGGTGTGCCCATCGGAGTATTCCGAGTTGGCATCGGTGGACCCACAGTTGGGACAGGGGAGGTGTCGGATGAACGTGGAGTCATCCTCAAGTTCGGTGGTGGTGGTGGACATTGAGTTCAGCTTGGGTTGGTAGGTGGGGGTGGTGGTGTTTTGGATAGAACGATACCTTGCTGGGCAGCCACCAGTCGGTGGATGTACAGGAACTCGGTGAGAGCCTTGTGGTATCCTTCGTTGTCATCGTTGAGAAAGGCGGTTCTCATCCGTGTCAGGAGGGAGATCACGTAGTATTCCTCAGGGTCACAGATGGAGAACTGGAGGAGGCCTGGGTTATCAGCACTCATTGGGCAGTGTGTTGAAGACTTGCATCAAACAGTTGCAAGCCTAGTTCAGGATGAACACAGTTTCGTAGTACTTGAGCAGGGAAGTGATTACCTTGGTAGTAGATGTTCCCGGTATACTGGATCCCGAGCCACTCCTTCAACTGACTCGCCGTGGCTTGACCGCTGCTGGCAATAAAGCCTTTGGGCCTCTCTATATCGCGTAGCGAGTCGCAGGGGAAGTTCGTCCAAAACAGATGCCTACCTACCTTTGCACTTGGGGGAATCAGGGGGGTGTAATAGGGTACCACATTCTCGACCACCCACTTAGCATGGGGAACGTAGGTGCGTAGAAAGATGATCTCCTCGTAGAGGCGTAGATCTGGGTATCGCTTTTTGTTTCGGCAGTTGGCGCGATCCATCTTACTGTGGGACTGACATGGAGGTGACGACCAGATGAACTGAAACTCTTGATAGTGATCCAAGAGATACTGGTGAGCATCCCCTTCCACCAAGGTGTCCTGAGGGTGCTGCTCGGCGTAGGCAGCAGCAATGCTGGGTTGCATTTCCACCGCAGTCACATCAACTCCGGTCCATAGTTTTCTGTTGGCTCCAAGGCCAGCGTAGAGGTTCAAGACTTTGATGCTCACTTCTTGTCCTTTCCACCAAAATCCCGAAGGATGATCAAGATGAACGCAAAGGCCAACAGGGTCCACATGACGAGACAGACGATCCCGATCAGGATCAACAGAGATAGGTAGTTCATACTTTTGGTAACCAGCTTGCGGGAACCTTCGGACCTTGAGCCCATGGGAACCCTTCGGATTCTGCCCATTGGCTGTAGGTGGTCTTGGATCCCTTGTAGATGAAGTTCTGTGGGCGTTGAAACAGAAGCCTGATGTCCTTCTCAGGGTGGCACCGTTTCACCGCAGCCATCTTCTTTCGATCAGAAGCCGTCAGGTATCCCTTGGCTTCGATGTAGATGTCCCCGATCTTGAAGTCAGGGGTGTATGTGGCAGGCCTTGCAGGGACCTCGTACTTCAGCTTGTCCTCCTCGTAGGTAAAAGGGAGGCCCAAGGCCGTGAGACCTTGGGCCACCACAGATTCAAACTTGGAGCGGTAGCCGCCCGAAGTCCGCTGGCCTCGGTTAGTAGTCCGACGCCGGAACATTGGCACCTTGAGTTGAGGGTTCATCCGAGACCGGGGTGGTGACCGCTTCAGGTTCAGGTGCCACGAAGCCACCTTCCACCTCATCGAAGCCACAGGACTCAGCCGTAGCTCCACCAGTGAACTCCACCAGTTCCTTGATCTGGACTGCGCGGAGATCGAGCTTCACACCCACGCCCTGGCTGGCGACGTACCACGGGTGAATCTCACAGGACATGCGGAGGACCGATCCGCCACCCACGTTGACCGTGGTGGGCTTACCAGCACTGTCGAAGACCGCAGGCTTCTGGGACCACGGGGTGCCATCCGACTTGCGAACACCGCCAGCCTTGAGGGTAGCCTTGATCTTCACCTTGCCGGTCTCGTTGCCTTCATCATCCAACTCAGGCTGGATGGGGTGACCCACGGTGGCCAGCTTGACCTTGGCAACCGGCTTCTTGGTTTCGAGGGCGATGGCCTTGACGTGAACATCCCGGTGTTCCTTGAGCTTGGCCTCCAGCTTCTCGACGAAGGGATCCTCCGCATCGAGGAGGATGGCACAGCTGTACTCGCCCTCCTCTTTGAACTTGGTGTCCGGCTTGTTGACTCGGGGGTACACCGCCGTGCCAAAAGGTGTGGTGATCTTCTCAAACTTCACTTTGTTGTTGGTACTCATCGTATTGGTTTCTTGTGTTGGTGGTTTGTTTCTCCGACTGGAGATTGGTTGTATGTCAGATGAAAAAGTAGAGAGCATCCTTGATACTGTCAACCTTCATTTCACCTGTAGTTGGAACCGAGGGCAGTTTGTGGTGATCGACAGGATCAACCTGTGACAGCACCTCGTTGTGGAACGCTTGGAGGAGATCCTGGGTGAACACCTCGGACCACACCTCGCGGAGTGTACGTTGCATGAGAGCCATGTCCCGGGCGTGAGTACCGTAGGAATCATGGATCATCGAGAAGGATGATACCCCCTCCTTGCAAAGCCTGTCCACGGTGATCGCAAGGCAGGCAGCATCGAGGCTGTGGACGAAGTTCGGACTCACACCGTCGGACATCTTGCGGTTGTCCATCTTGGTTGTTGGTACCCTAATCTGACCATCCACAGGTTTCATCCGTGGCTGCTCGATGCCCTTCACAAACACGTTGATGTTCTGGAGCCACAGTGTAACCCGACGCAGCTTCTTCTTGTGATACGCTTGCATCACCGGGAATCCACTCGGGGCCACCCAGCGAATGGCTGCGTTGTTGTTCCTCGATACCACCGCAGCGCACTCTTGGAGGTAGTCCATGCACACTTGGGCGGCACCCACGGTGTCTTTGATGCAATTCCAAACGATCCTTGTGAACCACATGGTGGGAGCAAAGAGACGATCCGGTTCCCACGGGAGCCAGCCGGTGGGCTTCTTGTCGGCGGTCTCCTTGAGCCAATCCTCGATGTACTCCCGGCAACTGTGCTTGGTGCCACCATAGGGTAACACCATGACGGGACGCTTTACGGTCTTACGAGATACACCAAGGGAGAGCCACTGCTCGGCCATGAGGGCATCCGCAGGGTCCTCGCTCATGAGCTTCACCTTGAGCTCTGTAATCACCTTGTCGGCCACCTCTTGGTACAGATCACAAGGGAGCTCGGAGTGAATGCAATTGGTAGCCTTGCCACCCACAGGGTCTCGCATGAGGAGCGAGAGAATCTGGAGGCCGTTGTTAGAGGCATCCACTTGGATAGGTAGATGGGATACGAAGTTGGGATCGTGGGCGTTCCCAGTGATGGTGGTCCAGCTGTGAACCTCCATGCACCATGCGAGGAACTGGAAGGGCTTGTCCGCCTCGGTCCACCACATGTCCCTCAACGGGTCCTCACCGGCCATCCAGATAGCTTGGATGTTGTCCCACACCCACTGCTTGCGGGATTCAATGTTGCCCTTGGCCTTTCCAAAGAGGTTGGCACCGGCCACCACGAACCACATTCTGGCATCCTCGGTGTCCAAAGGTTTCCCCTCGGCAAACTCAAGGAGACCACGGGCCACGTCAGGACCTTGAGGGTTGAGGAACAGAGGCTGCATGTAGATGCGTCCCCTGAAGTCCATCTGGGTAGGGAACCAGAACTTCGGGTGATCCTTGAACCTCTCGGCCACCATCAGAACCTTGGAGACCGAGATACGCTTGGATCTGTTCTGGTCATTGGTGCGGTGCCCCATCCACACACTGCGGCCCCACTTGCGGCGAGCCTCGGGGTCTGTGTCACACTTCGCTGGGCGAGGAGGAATGATCACATCATCCTGCTTGGGGAGATCAGCCACAGGCAACCGGGTGACGTTCCACATGTGCTTCACCACATCTAGGACCCGCTTGTTGATCCGCCACGGGGTATCCTGGATACCGTTCATGGCGTTCCACACGGCTGGCATCGAAGCCTTGGCAGCCCTTTGGAGGTACCGCTTGTTGGGGCTCTTGATCAATGGGACATCAAGGGCCGTGTCGATCACACCGTAGCCACCACCGATGATCTGACCGGGGACCCATGGATGAGGAGGGGTAACCATGGGCATCCGCACAGGCTCCATCAGTTCATGGGATGCGTTGTAGTCGTTGATCCACTTGAGGGTCTCAGGGGTGGCCACCACGTAGTTCTTGTAGAGGTACCGGAGACGGGATCCCGATCGGTAGGTCTTCTTCACGGTCTGGATGGCCACCAGTCCGGTCGCCTTCACGGCGAGGTGAAGCAAGAACAGGCCAACCGAGAGCCGGTCAGCGTGGTCCCAAGGCTGCCATGGGAGCAGCTTGGGGATGGCCTTCCCGAGGGCATCTCCCTCCACCTTCTTGAAGGTCTTCACCTTGTTGGCATATCGGGCATGCTTGGTACGCCGGTAGGTCTCCCTCCACAACCATGGTTCAGCCTTGAGCATCCTGTGACCAAACCTTGCCTCAGTCTCGATGGCATTGGCGATGGCCATGCACACCATGGACTGGCTCGATTGGAAACAAATGTGATCGAGGATGGCTTTCAAGGCCAGCGTACAGGAGACCTCAAGGTTGGTGAGGAGGATCAGGGATGCCCATCGAGATGCCGGGGGGCGGCCAGCCTGTACCCATTGGCAGTGCTGGGCCCCGGGTAGGGTCATCCAATGCTCAAGGGAGGTCAGCCGGTCTACGTGTAGGGCCTTCTCCAAGGTGTCCAGCAGGCTCGGTACGGCCTCGGAGAGGAGACGGCGACCTGGAGGGCTCACTGACATACGGGCGACCTCCAGCGAGGCCTTGGAACGATAGCGGGTACGGCCCATCTCCAGCATGTCCTTGGTGATAGCCTCTTGAGGCTCAAGGTGTGGAGATGGTGGGGGAGTATCAACAGACGGGGATGTGGTGGTATCCATCATGGGTTGGTGGTGGTTATCGGGTTACGATGCGAAACTTGTAGTAGTACACGGCGCGTCCGTTACGCTTGCCGCTGAAGCGATCCATGAGACCTTTTCGGTAGGCCTCGGCGCAGAAGGTGTTGGCCCGGGGAGCACTCTTGCCCCACAGTTCGGCCCACTCCAGTACCGAGTACCACTCCTCGTTCTCAGGCGGAAGGACATCGGTCCCCGCTCGCAGCATGGCAGAGACGTGGTTGAAGAGTTCCTTTGGGGAGGGTTTCTTGGGTAGTGGTTTGGTGGTCATACGGGCAGCATCCATGGTTGGGTGACATCGTGGTGTTCGTGAAGCCAGAGTTGAAAGGATCCTTTGGTGTTGATTACACCGAACAGGAGGGCCTGTCCCCACCCAAGGGTACTCATGTTGGTCTTGGCGTAGGCCAGCGCACCACGACGGGTGCCGGTACCTACGTTGTACCCGATCGGGTGGTCCTCCCGCTTGCCCCGGGCTTGTCCTGGGCGGTGCGTATGGACAAACACCACGGCTCCCTTCCGAGGAGCGAAGGCTGTAGCGTGGTGGATGATGGCTGCCTCGTTGTACACAGTGCCGTGCATGAACCTCACACGACCAATGGTGAGGTTCTGCTGGTTCCCTGTGTAGGGTACCACGATGGTCCCGATCTCTTGGCAGGTATCCTCGATGGACTCGATGCCAGCCCGAGCAGCAGCCCGTACAAACTGAGACCGGTGATTTTGGAGCTTCCATGCTCGATCCTCATGGTTGCCACAGAGGAAATGGGTGGGCCTCAGTTCCTCAAGGAAGTCCAGCCCAGCTTGAACGTCTGGACCAAGCTCCTCCCCGCTACCATGCTCCACATGGGAGGACATCAAGGCTTCCATGTCGATGGCATCCCCGAGGTGAACACAGATGTCAGGGTTCCAGCTTCCCCGGGCCTTGAGGGCAGCCGCTTTGAACTTCTTGTCGATGTGGGTGCCGTGGGTGCAACCGAGGGCAAACACTTTGGACCACTTGGTGTTGATGTTGAACATAGGATTACAGACTAGGGTTGTGGAGTTCCGCTGGTGTGTTACGCCAATAACGGCATCGAAGGTTCCATCTTGTCACGGGCTTGGAGGAGAGCCTTGGGGGACAGGTGGGCGTACCGGAGGGTCATAGCAAGGCTCTTGTGGCCCAGCCACTCCTTGATGACAAGGATGTCCACCCCGGCCCGAACCATTCGAGAAGCACAGGTGTGCCTCAGGCAGTGAGGGACAAACTGCTCGTCGTTCTCAAGGCCCATCACCTTGCGAGCCTTGTTCCAGTAGTGGGTCACCATATCCCCGGTGAGGTGCTGGAAGGGGCCGTAGGGCCTCTGGGTGATCGCAAGGAGCATCCCCTTCACCCTGGAGCTCAACGGCACGGTCCTCGGGGTACCACCTTTGGTCTCCCAGATGTGGACACAATCGAACTCCTTGTCGAAGTCCGTCCATTTGAGACTCAGGGCCTCACCAAGGCGACAACCGGTGTCCACAAGGAATGGGATGAGGACAAAGCACAGCGGATCGATCAGCCCCATCAGCTGCGCCTCCTCGTTCTCACTGATCCACCGGATGCGGTGCTGGGCTTCCTTCAGGCGGCGGATGGTAGGCAACTTGGTTACCACCCCGAGGTCCTTGCCAACCTTCAGCATCTTGGAGAGGGCAGCCAGCTTACGGTTGATGGTAGCGTTGGAGTTACCAGCCCGTTGAAGGTACTCGATCATCTTCTCGACATCCTGCGTGGTCACACTGTCAGCGGTGATGTGATCCCCTGCGAGGAACACCACGGCCTTGGAGTTGAGGAGTGCGGTGTCTTCCCCTTTGGTTCCAGCCCAATGGCGAGCGTAGGTGTACTCCATGAGGTCCTTGAGGGTCATCGAGCCACCGGGACGACTGGAGTAGGTAGCCACATCCTGGAGGTCCTCTTGGCGTTTCTTGAGTGCCCACAGTTCAGCCTCCTGAGGAGTTGAGAAGGACTTACGGAGACGTACCTTGGCCCGTTTAAGGGTCAGGGAGGCCTGGTAGGAGTTGCCCCGGGGTTTGATGGTGATCGTGCTCATAGTTCCTGTGATTTGAGGACTGCGATCTGTGCTTCCAGATCAGCGATCATACGCTGGCGGCGGGCCTCCTTGGCTTCGGTGGGTTCGGGAGACGCATTCTCCACAGCCTGTTTGAGAGATCCCACGTATTCCGTGGAAGGGGACTTCGAGTTACCTGAGCCGCAACGGATGCTCAAGTGAAACCCATGGCGACTCTGGACCACATCCGCCCAGACGGCGACGTAATCCTCGATGCCGTACCATTCACGGAGTTGGTTAATGGCCGCAGCTACCTCCTCGGCAGTCGGCCAGTTCTCGATGGTGGTCAATGGGGATGGGGTGGTGGTACCTTGGTTACTCATAGTGTTTCCTCGATGATTTGAAAGCCATGTTTGCGTTTCAGCCGTTTCACCCTGGCACCCGTGTGAGCCACCCCGTCGGTGTCCTCGGCGCACTCCACACACAGCGGCACCTGTGCGAGGTCGGGGTTGGTATCAGACTCAGAGAACAGAGCCACCGGGGCACCACACAGGTGGCACCCACAGGAGTCGTTAAGGGGCTCACCGTCGAACAGTTCAGGGCTCATAGGGGTTTGGGGGTGGTTGTGGTGGATTGGTTGTCAGCCACGATCTTGAGGGTGGTCACGTCGAGGATGTGCCACCGGATGACTGCTTTGGATCCCTCGGTGCCACGGACCATCGCCTCGGTGCCATGGGCGAGGGCAAGGGCCCCTTGGAGCTTCATGTGGCCACCCCAAGCGGAGTGAGCACCCCACAGGGGTTTGTCGAGTGTGTCGCAGGTTAGAAAGAGAATGTATCGCATGTTGGTATGGGGAGGATAGGGATGTTGGTGGTTGGTGTCAACAGGTTTCGTTGGTGGCCTTTGGGGCAGTGACGGGAACGGCGAGGATCTTCCAGTACACACCGTGCGGTACTACAGCGGCGACCCTGTAGGTGGTCCCGGTGGCATCCTGGATGTGATCGCCAGTGATGCAAGGGCGTGGGCGGTTCTTTGGGACGACGATGGTGATCACTTGGCCTGCTCCTTCTCCAGTTCGGCTATGCGGGATTGGATCTCCTCCTGTGCCGCATACGAATGAACGTATGATTCCGCCAACTCATAAGCCTCCCTCAGCCCTTCCAACCTTCCCTGCTTGCGGCCTTCGGTGAGGGCGTCGTTTATTTCCTTGGCTCGCTTTGCTTTTTCTCGGCCAGCTTCAATTCCAGGATTGTCAAATGCGTCGTTCATTTCTCCTCCTCCTTGAGCGCGTTGAAGGCGGCGAGCAGTTCGCTGCAATGCTGACACGGGCCATCGATTCCGCATCCGCAACCGATACCTTCCGTCAGCATCTCCGCCACCTTGCGCCACTTGTCGCGGGAGGATTGAAGCGTGTCCACCATCGCGTTGAGTTGTCCGTTGCATTGCTTGAGCATCCGGTTTTCAGCGGCGAAGGCATCCGTCCTCGGCGTTTTTGATTCGTTCATATCATTTCCCCTCCGTGAAAAGTTGCTTGGCGAAAAGGCAGATGGCTAGGGGGAGCGAATCGGCTTCTATATCAATGCCTATTTTGTGAGTTGTGATGTGCCAAAAGCCAATGCGAATTCTTGTAAGACCAACACTATTATTCTCCACACACACATCTCCAGCACCTCCATCGCGGCGGCTCGGTCGGTGGTGAAATTTGGAAAATTTTCAAGCAATCGCCATCCCTCAACAAAACCATGACGCCTTGCTGTACATTGTCGCTCTTTGTTTTTGCTTAAATAATTGAACGGAACGGATGCGCCGTTGTTAAAATTCATCCTGTGCCACCCCATCACGTTCTCAGCGATCCAAGCATCCAGTTCTCTCAGTTCTTTTTGGTTCATAGGTTTTTCTCCAATCGTTTAAACTCGATGACCCAAACCCAAGGGTTTTTATCCCATGAGCCTGGGCCGTTGATCTTTTCCCAAAGCTCCCTGTACCACTGGCGAGGGTCAGGGCCTTTCGCCATGTTCAGAAACGGACAACCTTCTGCCATCACATCACCCCGGTTGATATCCTGCAACCGCTCCACACGGACGGCGGTGATTTCGAGAGTGATTCGGGAGGCCCACCGGGGCATGTGGATGGATGGCTTCAGCTTTACCCCGAACGTGCCCCCGGTGGGATAGTCTGCTGCGTAAATGACCGGACCTTTGAAGTTAATTCCCGGATGGTAAAAAGTCTCCCGCACCCAAAGCCGGTCGCCGGGTTGGCCGAACTTACACTTCCACGAATCGCGCTCCTCCTTGCTGCATTCAAGCTGGGTGATATAACGCCGCGTCTGCGTCTTGCGACCGTCGAGAATTGCGCGGACCATTTCGCCGCTGAATAATATCGGGCGTTCTTTCATATCATTTTCTCCATTAAAGATAATCCATGTTGTACGTCACAAGGTACTCACCTTCACGTACGTTGCGTTCCCCTGTTGTACCAGACCATCCAACAGAGTCCAGAAGGTTTCACTGAGGTTGCCGTTGAGTTTGCCCAGCACCACCTGGGTCCTTCTGGTGAGGGCCTTGATGGTTATCACGTACGCTCCCCCGAGGTTGAACGTAAAAGTGTCGGAAGGTGGGCCATTGGGGATCTTGGGGCGGCGAACGGATCCGCGAAGGAACGCAAGGGTGTCGGTTTGTGTTAGTCGGTTGTGCATATGGGTGGCGGTTGGTTAAAAGACAAGGTTCAACAGAATGAATCCAGCGATGGCTGCAAAGACCACAGCGAGGATGTCGAGGAATGCGTGGAGGTCCATACTAGGTGGAGACTGTGGATTTTTAGCGGATTATGGGTAAGACTTCATGGGTAAAAACAAGGCGGCACCCGTCATCACTGTAGTCGAGACGGGAACCGTTCACTGGATGAGTCGATGTGTTGAATGCGTCCCAATACACCTTTCGAGAGACGCGCTTGTTGTCGATCATGTAGATCGATCTTCCAATTAAAGGGAACCGAGGGCAGGTACGTTTGAGTTGCATAGTGGGTTGGGTGGTGGTTTATAGGGTTTGCGTGGCTTTTGCTTTGGACATCGCCTCTTGAATGTGTACTGGGATTGGTCCACCCATATCAGGCCACAGCTTGTCACACCGTTTACAATAGGTGTAGTCAAGGGGCCGCAGGCACGTCGGACATTCGCCCAACAACACGTACGTGGCCACGTCGCGGTCTTGGCGAGGTTTTGGATCCCGACGACGACGGTGAATACGGCGAGGTACGGCGTCGAGGTCACGAACGGTGGCCCCGGGTGGGAGGTTAAAAGTGTGGAGGGACATGGTGGTGGTGGTGGTGGTGGTGTTCGTCAGAGTTAGGATGGAGGAGGCTAGATTCACTTTACAGGTGTACTTATGAGGCTTCACGTACCGTAAGTCAACACCTATTTTGAAAAATGTTTTAGGAGCTACACGTAAGCATGTGGGCGGGCTGA